>JAABUJ010001760.1_pt1 | contig 29725 bp, 43 predicted proteins | sample 5559131 | NCBI WGS metagenome assembly JAABUJ01 (sample SAMN10711875, study PRJNA513366) | rock metagenome | isolation source: Antarctica rocks | place: Antarctica: Victoria Land, Mt New Zealand nord | collected 2016-01-07
ACTGTGATTGTGGAGTAATTACAGTATTTATGTGTTTTAAGGATTTTGAGCTTTCAAAAAAAAGTGGTCTTTTTCTTTTTTTGTGAGCGTTCTGCGTGGCCCAGAATTACCACCGGCACTGTATGACGATGCCCCTGAATTGTGCATCTTTGCGGACATCCCGCATTTACGTATTCGACATTCGCGTGCCTTGGCTTGAATCCCAGCTGCACTGAAGGTCTATAATCTAGACTTGATTTATTTAAGTCGTTGTTACACGGACTTCATAGATAGCTTGCCATCTAATTTCTGTCTTTACCTTACCTTCAATCGGTCTCGCATCTCTGTCTCAATCTTAAAGGATCCGAGACGTCAACTGTCTCGGACAACCCATCATCTCACTACAGACCAACCGTAAACAACCAACCATCGCCATGGCCCTGAACTCCACGACCCTCGACTGGCCTCCCTCTCCTCCATCCAAATTCCAGCTCCCTTCTCTCCCACCTCTCACCATCTCCCTGACAGCCGGCACCAACATTCCCCCACCGCCACCCTCGCCATCCCCTCCTCCTCCGCTCTTCTTAGCAGCACCAGAGCTGCAGCGTCACTCCCCCGCTGAACGAACAACAAACCCGCTCTCCTCGCACCCAACAACCCCATCCGACCTCATGCCCGGCGCCTTCCCACTCACCCCCTCCCCACTCCAAGAGCCCGACCGCGACCGACCTCCCATCTTCCCACGCATCCAACCCACGCCAACGACGACGAGTACGTCTTCCGGCACAAACACGATCCCACCGCACACCCCATCAGGCTCTCCTCAAACCCCAGCCTCACCAATCTCGCCCCCCAGCGCAACGGCCACCAGCACGAAACGCCCGAGCAGCGTCCGCCGCTTCCTGAGCCTACGCAGCCTCAACATCAGCTACTTCAGCAACAGAGACAGCAAAACCAGTAACAACAACACTTCGTCTTCAAACTCGCCCAGCTCCCCGTCATCCGCCCCTTCTCCGCTCTCGCAGCATTATCAATTTCAGCAAAAACAAGCGCGGCCCGCCTCGCCGCTCAGCACCGACACGTCCTCGGCCCCGCGACCGGGGCTGCGGAAGAAGAAGAGCGCGAGCTGGTTTCGCCGGAGGAGCTCGATGGGGTTCGATGAGCTGGTGACTGCGAATGGGAATGGTGGGGTCAATGGCAATGGGGGTGAGGAGCTGGAGAATCGGAGGCCGGGGACGCATGGGAGTGGGGAGGGGCAGATGGTAGGGGTTGAGGGGTCGTTGGAGAGGCCGAGGAGTCCGCCGCCGAGGTTGCCGGAGTTGGGGGGATTGGGGGTGAGCTTGGATGTTGGGGGGTTGGGGGAGGGCATGTTTGGGGGCATCCGGTGAGGGTGCTGCGTGTCGGTACTTGAATGGATAGGGGAGTGGAGGCTTTTTGAGCATGTGTGGGGCATATTGGTCATTTTGAGAGGAGACCCGGTTATGGATACGAAAACTGTTCTTGAATACTTCTTGACAGTGCAGGATCGTTGGTGTGTGTCTGAAGACCGCTTCTCGTAAGCAGGAAAGAATGTGACGATGATGTCTGGGAGATGGTGAAGACCGATGAGGGATTGGGAGAAGTATTATCTTTCTACGGCGATGGCCGACTGATAACCTCTCCCCGGCCTTGGACGAGCCATAATGCATGAAACTACCACTGTGCCTGAAAGAGAACAGAATCAATTCTTCCTCACGGTTGAGATTCCAGCACGCATATAGAAGACCCGGGTTGATATTATGTACAGTCGCGAGGAAACGTAAGCTCCCTTCGAAGCCTTGAGCTCTGTAACGCTGTCGAACAGCTCCTACGTAACAGCACTGCGAACAGCATGCGTCAAGCCTTCAAGTATCTTTAAAAATAAAAACACTCTTCCCCTTCCGAAACCCCTCCAACGTCCCCTGCACCGCCTCGACCAACTCCTCCCTCGGCGTGTCCCAACTCCACGGGACCGCCTGCACCGGCACGTCCTTGAACTTACCTTCCCTCATCAACTGCAAGATCTCCTCCACCGTCCTCCGCTTCTCCTCCGGGTTCGCATCACTCCACCGACTAACCCAAAACCCATCGAAGACGAGATTCCGAAAAATCAACAACCCGGACGGCAGCTCCACCGGCTGCCTCGACATGGCCCCATACGTCACCAGATGGCCATCGCCCGCCAACGCCTTCTTCGCCATCGCCGCCGCCGTCCTCCCGCCCACGCAATTCAGCCCCAACCGGATCTTCTCCCTTCCCTCCTTCGTCCACGCCTTCTGGCGCTGCTCGAAATCCCGCGCCAGCAACTCCTCCTCCGTAACCACCACCGTCGCCCCCAGCGCCAGCAACTCCTCCTTCAGCGCCTCCACCCCGGGCCGCTCCCGCACCACGTTGATGCTCTTGTACCCCCACAGCTTCCCCAGCTGCATCGCCGCCCGCCCCACGCCGGAGTTGGCGCCGTTCTGGATGAACCAGTCGCCCCGGCTCGCGTCCAGCGTCACGAAGTCGCGCAGCATCCGGTACGCCGTGCACGGGTTCACGCTGACGGTGCCGACTTGCGTGGCGGAGAGGCCGCTCTTTTCGCTGATGGGCAGCACCTGCGACTCGTCGACCTGCATGTGCGTCCGCCACGTGCCTTGGCCCGTGTGTTTCATGACGACCCAGTCGCCCGCTGAGACGGTGCGGCAGCCGGGGCCGGCGCGGACGACTTCGGCGCAGGCTTCGTTGCCGGCGACGGCGGAGGGGGCGGGGGTGCCGAGGGCGGTGGTGAAGGTCGGTTTGGCGGGGTAGACGCCTTGGATTTGGTTGATGTCGGCGGGGTTGAGGGGCGCGGTGAGGAGGCGGAGGGTTAGTTGGGTGGTGTGGGGCGGGGAGATGGAGTGCGTGTGGAGGCTGTTGGGTGTGGGGCTGGGTTAGCTGGTGGTCGTGCTGGGGGTGCGGTGGGGGAAGGATGGAGCGGGGGGGGGGATGTACCGGAGGACGTCTTTGGGGTCGCCATAGTTGGAGTAGACGAGAGCTTTGGCTTGCGTGTAGCCGTACGTGCTGTAGCGTCGGCGGTCGAGTGGGAGGTTTGTGGTTCTTGTGCGGATGTGAGAACAGGGTTTCAGGAGGCATGCGAGAGGCTTCGCGGCTGTTGTTTTCATTGTTGCAATTGATGCGTGAGTTTGTCAAAAATATGCTCGTAACGTTCTGTAGCGCGCGCGCAGACATCGAAGCGCTTCCGAGCTATGACGTCGCGCCGGAGAAGGTCCACCGCGACCTTTCGAAAGTTCTCTCAGCTTCATTAATATTAATATTAAAGGGTATATCACAGCTTGTAAATCTCTAACCGATTGAACTTTTCTGCATCATGGGCATATCTCATCTAGAATTCATGTCTCATAATCATATATAGAGAGTATGCCACCAAACATCCATTCGGAGCACTGAAGGACAGGCCTATGGGAACATTTACTTAGGCTTCCCACAAGTCTCACAGCAGTCGCTCTCCTTCGGTCTTCCGCTCAATGTATCCACTACCTCCTTCAACTTCAACCAATATTCTTTCTTGGGCCTGCGGTCCTTCCAATCCGTCTCCTGCTTCTCTAGCTTCTCCATCGGTCCGAAAACGACACTGGCCCCTTTAATCCCGATCACAGCTACGCTCATCTCATCTTCTGCAATCTCTTCTCTCGATTTTCCCGCGTACTCTTCCATACGTTGAATGCACTTAACTGCCAGACGGACAGCTCGCACTCGATCCATGGGAGATGGCGTCCCTCCCTGTTGAACGTGGCCTGGGACAGCAAAGCGTGCTTCAAAGCGCCCTTTTGCCTCTTCGCGGATCATATTTGCGATGATCTCGGTCGTATAGGTTTTGGATGCGTGCTCATTGCGCAAGATCAACTTTCCGGCCCGACTTTGACCCTGGTCCTTTGCGAATCGATCTCGGAGATGTTCGATGTCTCGTGCTAGCATCCTGATGTTGATTCCTTCCTCAGGTGTATAGACCGCTGTGGCGCCAATGGACAGGCCGGCAATGGTAGCGATATACCCGGATCGTCCACCTTGCGTTTCGACGACGAATACACGCCGACGTGATGACGACGCAGACTGTTTGATAGCGTCGCAGTAATCAACCAAGGCGTTCAAACAGGTATCGCTCCCTATTGAATACTCGGTTCCAGGGACGTTGTTGCTGATTGTGGCTGGGAGGATGACCATTGGAATCTTGAAAACAGGATACTCGCTCCGTGCTTTCCGCAGCTCACTGACAGCTGTGAAAGCCTCGAAACCGCCGACGACGAAAAGAGCGTCGAATTGATAGAGTTTGAAACATTCCGCAGTCTTCTGCATGTCTTCGGAGGGTAAACCTCTGTTGGTACCTATCTCGGATCCTCCTTTACTAATCCACCCTTCAACGTCTAGCCACTTAAGTGTTCGAACAGAACCTAGGGGCTTATCGTCATGATGGCGGCACAGTCCCGTAAATCCGTTATGGATCGTGATGGGAGTGTGACCGCGGGCCAGGCAGTACGCCACTGCAGCTCGAGTGGCCGAGTTCATACCCCCAGCAGGAGCTCCAACATGAACTATGGCAACCCGCATTTGCTGTGAGAGTTAGAACATGATGTGTGGCTTAGATGTAGACTCGATCTCACCTTCTCCTTCGGCAAGCCCAGCGCAGGCTGATCGGTAGCGGTGGTTGTCATATAGGCGTTATAGTACTCGGCGAACTCGGCACCTCGGAGATTCATAGCTCTATCGAAGTCTTTCAACTTGATCGCCTTAGCTACCTCCTGTGTCAATCTGACAGCATCCATGAGCGGTTTTCGAACAATCTTGTTCTCGATCACGCAAATAACAGGTATCGGTTTCGTGGGGCTAGCATCCAACACGGCTCCTACCGCCTCCACTCCTTGGAGCGTTGACAGCATGCGGTCGTAGGCGCAAGCATTTCCTCCTCTCTGAACATGACCGAGAGTCGTAATCCGCGTGTCCAAACCTAATCGAGTGGACAACAAGTCCTTGACTTTAGTGGGAGAAATCTTGTTGAGCTGGTGATCATGTGCCCCTTCCGCCACGATGACGATTGTTTTCCGCTTGCCCAGTGCACGGTGCTATGCAGGCGTTAGAATGGACAAAGCGACTAGGTATATCTTATTTCAGATAAACAAGCCGGCAACTAACCTTGCCAATGATCTTGCACATCTGGTCCTCCCAGTCCTCAGCAGGTGGCCTTTCCGGTATGAAGATAAAATCCGCTCCAGTGCTCACGCCTGCCATGAGAGCCAACCAACCGCAATGTCGCCCCATCACCTCTATAACGAATGCTCTCTGATGTGAGAAAGCGGTTGAGTCGATGAAGTCCACCGCTTGACATATTCTGCCAAGCGAAGAGTAACATCCAATGGTAGCGTCCGTGGAAGACATGTCATTATCTATCGACCCGACTAATCCCACGATGTTCAGGTGTTTGAAAGGTGCAACTTCTTCAATCGTGAGCTGATTCGTCTGCACAAGCTCATCGAGCAAGCCTGGCCACTCAGCCCTGAAGATGTCTGCACCCGTCAGACTGCCATCGCCTCCGCATATAATCAGCGCGTCAATGCCTCTCTGCACCATATTCTTCGCAGCCCGTAGTCTGCCAGGCCTCTCCGTGAACTCCTTGCATCGGGCTGTGCCAATCAATGTTCCACCTTCTGAAAGAAATCCACGCACGTCGTCCCAGTACATCTGCTTGATCTTATCACCACCCTTGACAAGCCCGTCATAACCTTCATATATCCCATAAGCTTCGCAACCTTTGGCTATAGACATTCGTACAACAGCACGAACAACTCCGTTCATTCCGGGTGCATCGCCTCCGCTGGTCATGACACCAATGCGCCGTTTCTTGCCCTCCAGAGGCACCGGACCATCACGGAGCTCCGCCATTGTATCCAGGTCACTCCTCTGCCGGGATCTGGAACAGAGATCTGGAACTGAAGCACAAGAGGAATAGTACCTCGAACAATTCTCGGTGAAAATTGCAATTTGAGGATGAAGATGGAACGGTTAACTTATGTAGATTTCTTGGCCAAAATTTAAATACGTGGAGCTCTCGCTCTTGCTCTGTGCTGGTACTTGTAAGGTAGGTGAGAGCTGGTTACTGCAGAAGCTCGGAGCTTATCACAATTACTAGGTATTTAGGTACAAGTACCAATTTATAGCTAATGTTACCTAAGGTAACAAGGATCCGCCTACGCTAGAGGCTCACCTTATCGATAAGGCGGTGTCAGATCTGCAACGGCGCAACCGTTTCACGACTAAGGTACCATTAGGTTAAAGTACAGTACCGTTGTTACCTTACCTTGTTTACCTTGCGATATCAACCTCGTCAGTTCCACAATCACAATCCCAATCTTGAGTTCACACGATCTTAAATAACAATGGCAGAGCCTCTGTCACTGTCACTTCGAGCTTGGCCAACCAAGGACCCGAGCTTAGACACCTTACCCAATCTCATCCCTCGGATCAATGAGCAACGAGGCGCATTCAGAAATGTCACGGAAGAGGGTCTGGAACAGGAGATACAAGCTTCAGAAGCTGGCGAGGTGCACGCAGGGTCTCTTGATGACGATCCCCAGTCATCTGCTGTGCAGGATGCAAAGGGAAAAAGGGAAGAAATACTTGCGACACGAGAGGAGATCTTGAAGCAGGTTGCGTGAGCTCCGAACCCTCAATGCATCTTCGTCGGCAACCCTGTGTGAGCTAACCATATGCTAAAGACAAGCTCAAATGGAAACATTGTATGCGCTGGACTTTGTCTCCCTCCTGCTATCCAAAGAGACCCCACGTCAGGCCGAAATCTCCATGTCACCCCATCTCAAGCAAACGGTCCCGATCGGTTCGCTCGGTTTGGATATCACTCGACTGCCACAACCCTCGGAGTCGGAGAAGCGAGAAGCAGAGCTGGTATCGCAAGGCTGGAAGCTGGAGGGTCTCACTTCTGCTGCCGACTCGCTCCTTCGCTCTGCGACCAGACTGGAAAGGGAGATAGAGCAAGAGACTAGATACTGGGAGCAAGTCTTGGCAGTCAAGAAGGAAGGGTGGTCTATCTGCCGACTACCACGGGAGAGACACACCCTCGGGGTACGGTATGGTTTCGCTGAAGGTGAGCCTCTTCATGTGACTTCATATGGCTTATACTTACCGGGTCCATGCGCAGCTGCTCCTGAATTCAGGGATCGCGGCTTAGCCGCCTTCCGTCGCGGTGGGGACGGCAATATCGTCCTTGATCAGGGTATCACAGCGTCAGATCCTAAGATTCTACGCGTCCGCATCAAAGATAAAGGCATACTGGTTTCCAGTTCTAGCCTGCCGCACGCCTCTGCAGATACCGACGTCGCGATCGAGGAGCTCATCCTTCGCGCACGCAATAACATCTTCGAAGAGGAATTGTTCCACGAAATAACCCGGGAAGCACGGACTCTAGCCAGCCAAGGAGTACACAGCATAGGCAATGTCATACACATCCCTTCATCAGATGATCGAGAAGTTCTTTTGGATATAGTGCCCTTCTCAGATGAGACTCCGCAACCACGCATCTCGACGCCTGGGCAGGATGATTTGGCCGAGCTCATTGCGCTTTCTCTGCGCATTCTCTTGTCGTATGCCCACCGCCAGAATCTTCGCCGCCGAGCGCAGCTTCCACCGCCACTTACGGAGCGCAAACCACCAAGATTGGTACATGCAATTATTCGCCCAATTCTCACATATCTCCAGCACCAATCCGCTTTGACCGCTCTACGCGGATTTCTGAGCAATATAGTCGAACCACTCCGAGCCGCCGGCTTGACCTGCGAATTCGCCGTGAACCCGCTATCGTCCCTCAATCTGTCCACCGTGACCGACACCAACGTCTCTTCCGGAAAATCCACCGTCGACGCTCTGATCGAAACCCTCACTCGTCCTCTCGCGTCATCTGCGACGATTACCCTGCCTGCCTCCACCAAGCTCGCCCTCGAGATCCGCACCCACCTCTACCTGCCAACCTTCGGCACCGAATACATCGTCACCAATACCACCTCCTCCTCTCACTCCAACCACTCCGAACCACCAAACATCACGTTCGCCTCGAAATCCGACTTCCAGGACCACCTCCTGCATCTCCTCACCCTCGACACTGTCACCACCATCAACACCTTCCCCTCCCTCACCGACGTCGACGACGCCAAATCGAAATCAGAGCCGTGGCTAGTCACGGACGCTCATTCCGGCGAACTCACCAAGTCTTTCGGCGGCCTGGGAAGGAGCAAGAGGATGGTCATTGCGGTGGATCGGGACAGGCTGGAGGTGAGGTGGGGTTGGATGAACGGGAAGCCGGAGGTGGGACGGTATGTTTGGGTTAGGTCGATGGACGGAGAGGAGGGAGGTGGGAAGACGTTGCACGAGGTGGTGGATGAGGTGGGGAGGTATAGGAGCAAGAAGGGCGAGAGTGCTGGTTGAGGGGTTGCATGCTCTTCTTGGGCGGCGCGGTGCTGCTGCTTGTGTTCGATTGTCGTCGCGACCTTGGCATTTGGGGTGGGCGTGCGACGGCATGTTGACCTTGAGACTCCGATGTAGATGAATTCGCACTTTATTCTACTCGTCCAAAGTATGCCTGAGCCGCAATGCACGAGTACGAATATCTAATGAAGTACCTGTATCCTAATATATGGTGGTTGGTCCCTCGAGAGCAAGTCAAGGCCGAAAACAAGGACCAACTCCCACGGTCGCGCCCCGGTCGCAATATTCGATGGTTTTGCCATCACGATACTGGCTAAATTAATTAATTGTAGACGTTCGATGATGATCCCTTCGGAACCCTGATTAGGAAACGCGTTTTCGGCCCAAGACGTTCGACGGAAACGTGTTTGCAAACCCTAAATTTGGGAACATGTCTGCGGTCTTGTGAAGGTCTGACGCGAGGATCTGATCTGGGAAGCTGGTCTGGGTTTGGTTCCCCTTTCGTCTTCGACTTTTGTCTGGTCGGTACGTCTGTTGTGGGAGGATCGCAGGGGTGTCTTGCTCCTGACGAGGTGTTGTGTTCTTCGTCGGATTCACGGACTGGCAGGGCGGTGATGTCACCACCCAGAAACAAGTTCGGTGCGTTCACTGCAAGTATATCACGGTCATGTAGCTCGACGACTATACATGGCAAAGCGTATTTCTGGTATCGCAAAGCATAGACTTAGCTATCAGCGCAGAAGAACGATCGTAGCCCATGAACTCCCGTCAGCCTTCACTGTCCTTGACCCTCGCGCTGTGGCCCTCCAGCTCATCCAGCAGCTGTACCGTTTCCGCCGGGTTCGCGATCCACGCCGTCGTGCACGCCGCTCTGGCCTTCTGTGCAATCAGCAAACCTCCGTCTCGGCGGTCTGGAAGAGAACTGACCTTGAAATCGTTGGCGCCAGCCGACAAGAACTGGTCGCCGATGTGCAGGGTCATACTCCCGTCGATGCCGCCAAAGAAGCGTTGGCAGGCTCGGACGCCCCAGGACTTGTCGCCGATGTCGACAAAGACATCGCTGCCACCTAGCCAGGCGACTTAGCCACAAGCTCGAAAGCGTCCAGAAAGATGGGACCCACCGTTGAAGGCACAGAATGGTAACCTCTTCCCTACCGCCGACATCTCCAGGACTTGCTGCGTGACTAAGACAGTCTCCTCGAGCTGCTCGCGTGCGAATCTCCGCCCTCCTGCCGTTGGTATGATGCCCACGGCGCGCTCCTTCCGTAGTATGTCTGCCTGCAGGTGCATGTTGGCGATGCATTCGCGTAGAGCCCCTTCAGCCACATCCAGCAGCACCGTAACGTCCTCTTCGGTCCAAAGCTTCATTTCATCCAGCATCCACTGGTCCCGAGGAATGTACTGCAGCCGGTGAGGGCACCTAATGTCGAACTCGAAGAGGTAGTTACTCTCGCCACCCAGCACGATGAGTTCCGGATCTATTACATTGCCGTGGTGGACCGCGCTTGCAACGGCGTCGAGCAAGCCGTGCAGCCGCTCGTAGTACTTCGAAGCGTCGGTATAGCCTGCCGCCGTAACGATACCGACCTTGGTTCCGGATTTCAAAAGCCTCAGGATCCGCGGAATGACCGAGTTCGAGCCAAGCAAAGATTCGCCGTCGTCATACAGCGTCACGTCTCCGTCAAAGGTGACGAGCCGGATCCTCCTCTCCCGCACCAAGCCCATGGCCTGGGCGGTGTTGAGAACGAGTCGGATGTCATTGAATGAGGGTGGCACGAACCGGCGCGAACTGATGAAACGCTGCCGGTCCTGATACACGAAGGCATCCTCGAGCGGGAGCGGGGTGAAGAAGATCCCGACGGAGGGGACCAACAGCTTCAGCTTCGAGCGGCCATGGGTCCCTTTCTGCTGATGGGTGACTATGAAGGGATGTGAATTTATTTTTCTTCGAGTTATAAGCCATGACGGTTGCCTACTGTGATCATTGATGAGCCCTTGGACGTCACGCATGATTTCGGCATAGCGTCTGTGCGCGGTCGTGGCCATCTCGGTCAGGAGATCGCCTCGCTCATCGTACGCGGCTGTCGGCTGCGAGTGCAGCACGAAAGGCACAGCTAACAAGCCCTTGGGAATAGATCATCAGGAGCGTGCTCGCGCCAGTGGGGGAGAGCGGGAAGAGCGCGGTGAGGGTTGTGGTGCAGGGCCACTGCCCTGGTTGGCAGGCGCACCTTGATCCATTCAATCTAGGATTATTTAATAATTTTGCTTCAAAATAGTATTATACGGGGAGCTTACCAACTGGTCCCTCCGATGGGTCTGGGAGACAGATGGTAGATTTAGCCAACAACATGCTTATCTCGGGCGTAGATTATGCGACTGGCAACAAGGATACAAGGCCTGGTGTTATAACACACCTTGAGCGCGTCTGGGTATCAAATTAGTCAACCACTCCATGGCGGAAGGGCTGAAGATCTATTACAATCGACACGATAGCGAGTCGTCATCCTTGGAGGTGGCAGTGGACGTCGAAGGAGTAGGTAATGTGTTGTACATACCTAGGTCAAGTGAGGTGGTGTTTTGAGCTTTCAAAAAAAAAGTGATTCAGGTTTTTTTTTTTGAGCGTTCTGAGTGAGTCAGAGTGACCAGAATTATTGCCGGCACTGTACTGTAACTCAGATCTCAGATTTCAAGTGTCAAAATCCTATTGATATAGGTGAGCAACGCCCATGGTCATGAGTGAGCCAATTGACCACATCCGAATGCATTGAACAGTTCAGACTTCATAGACTATCATGTAAATTATAGACTCTTAACTATAAATCCTGCAGCATGATAGTAATGTATTCTATGTAGACTTTGCTATTTTAAGAACCACCTATCGATGTCAGCCTGGGGCTGACATGTACTGCACATCTCAAAGTATATCCTCCGTACAAGTTCTCAGGGGTCGATCCGAAGATCACCCCCAACTTCGTACGAACCGGAAGAACTCCCAGCAAATTCCCATTGCAAAAAGCGCTCTCAGGTAAGTTACGAGACATACCTTAATGATCTCTAAAGTATGACGAGTAAATGTGTTCAGCTTGTGGTCTTATTGTCAACCAATTCTCCGTGGATGGTCGATCTTCAATGTCTATGCCATTATATAGGGCGGCTCGCGCATTTCCATTCCTTTGGAACAATCAACTCGTTCAAACTATCAAGGCTATATAACGCGAGAATGATGTGTGGGACTGAAGATCAGGGACACGCAACCGCAGAAGAGAAATCGACAAAGACGAGCGGCAGGAAGGTGTTTTGCGAGGATGCACGAAAGAAGTGGATGGGAAGACATGTGATCAGATACTCGAACTTCCAAAACTGAAGCCCCGTTCAGTTCGCCGAGGATATAGGAGAAAATCATCCTTGCGGGCTTTCAAGAGTGGCGGAATGTCCAGGCAACTATCGGCAGCTCGCCCGCCGTCGTTACGTCGATCTGAACAGGCTTCAGGTTTCTCAACTCTGCGACGCCAGCATGGTCGAAAACCATAATCCAGCTGGAAATTCCGGTGCTTGAGTACGATAAGGCGTTAAACGCAGCCTCATCTTGTGGCTTGACGGTAAAAGTCTTAGCAGCATTGCCGCCCACCTCTTGCTGAGCCTTGAACACGATCTCTTTGGCCTCTGAGTTGGCGACTTCCATAACAATGAGCTTTTCAAGGTCTCCGACGTTGATCTTGACCCCATGATCTTTCTCGCCATCCTGGACAGCCCTCTTCCACAGCTGGAAGAACCACTCGGAGATTGGCAACCTCTCCTTTAATGGAATGGCGTCGTCGTACATTTCGGATCCATCTTTAAATGTACGTTGAGGAATGATGGCCATGTGTTTGACCGAGAAGTACACATCGACGGCCGATCCCCGATCTTAGCTTCCTCCTTCGTACCGTAAACCTCGTACCTCTTCCAGACGTTGGGCCGGCTGAAGACAGTGCCCATGTCGATACCCTGTTGTTTGAAGAATTTCTCAACATTTCTGCCAATTTGGACTCTTGCGTGTTTGCTAGACTTTATGGTGTACCTTCCCTCTTCTTTCTCAAAATTGTGGTCTCTTGCTTCATTTCTACCGAGGACGCCCTGTACCCTCTCTCGGAGAGCTCGACCCTTCTCGACGTAGTTGGTACCCGAGAATGTGTATGTGTTGCTCGGCGCACAACCATTGTCGGCCCGCTTACAGGCTGGTGCAGCAGGTTTCGGTACAGCAGGGTTTCGGTACAGGAGCAGGCTTAGGAGCTATCTCAGGCATACGCCCAGGAGCATTGGGAACCCCTGGGTCGACTGGCTTCGGGAAAGTCGGGATAAGAGGTTTAGGCTCAACCTTGGGTACGGAAATGCCGCGAATCTCAATCCTCGGGAGGATGTCTCTTTTCGAACATTTTTCATCCGAGCCTGGGGAAAGTCAGTAGGGCATCTATGGCTCAAGTCTGGGAAGTAATACAGGGTCTGGCAGATGCCCGGAAAGACAGGCCTATAAAGACGCTCAGAAGGAGAACCTGCGCTGCGGTGATTCGCATGATGAAGGCGAATGCCCGCTTATCTCGGGACTAGCCCTAAGTTGAGTTTGTAGAGCCTGCAATTGGACGATAAGGGTCACACCAGGGGACGGGTCTCTGAGAAGACGAAAAGTCCCTTGAACGACTTGTGGTAAGGTGCAGTTAGAGCTGAACTGACGATGCTGTCTCAGAAAGTCGAGATGTTGAAGAGAGAAGAAGCGAACAACTGGATTGATACAGAAGGGAAGGTATCAGAATTGAGCGATCATTGCAACCCACAGAAGCAAGCGAGTGTCACCATTGTGACCGGCGATGCCGGCAACGCCGGCGGAAGCATTCCATACATAGCGATTTGGGACAAGTGGGGCCATCGCTTCGGCCAGTACAAGGGAGATCATAACGGCCATATCGATGCGGAGTATGCCATGACCTTCACGATCAACCCCGACCAGCACGGCGGTAAACCCGCCCAACCAGAGTATGTCTCCATCGTCATGCAAGAGAACGATGCCATCTGTGTCTCTGCGGTCATCGCGATGGGTGATGCGGCACAGTGGACATGGACCGGAGATGTGGGCTATACCTGCGGCGCCCAATGGTACAACAGCCAATTCTCAATAGGGGCCTCCAACAGTCCGCCCAGATGCGTCTGGATCGACGCCGATAACACCAACGGGATCGTCGCGAAAGGTATCAGCATGCACATTCGCGATTTCACCTCAGACCCCGGACTCCTCGACCAGTACAAAAAAGACCAGAGAAGGCTCTGCCAGAACTCGGCGAGGATGACGTTCCAACCTGAACCGATCACCCCTGACTCGATAATTCCACTCTTCAACCCCCCGTTGGACTATGCAACGGGCGGCGGTGCTCTGTTGAAGCCCAACCAAGGTATCGACAGGCATACTCGTGGATATCCGGATGGTACAAATATGAAAATCCATGACACGGGGAGAAAGCATGCCAGGGACACGACTCCACACGCTGGCATCGACAAAAACAACAAACCGTGCCACCTGATCATCAGTAACATCAACGGACACAGCGCGAAGGACTTGTGCGAGCACCCCAACTCCCTTGGTGCCGATTTCGTTTCAACAGCCGAGCACATTTTCTGCGACATGGAAACCGGGAAATGGTGGCCCCTGTGTGACGCCACCCACAGCGACCGCTGCTTCGACCTCGAGCACCAGACGATGAGGGGCAAAAAAACAGGTAGCAAACAAAGTCGGGGTGAGACATCTGCACATCCCGTGCCGAAGAAGGAGTACAAGACATCTAAGGTATGGCACTAAGTGCATGCTCATGATGGCTGTAAGAGAAGTAAGAGGAAGAGACGGAGATGTTTTCAACAAAGAGGATAGATATATGACGTTCTTTCAATTAGCGACACATAGACTGTTAGAGATTTTTTTCGTTTTTAGATCAATATACGGTAGTGTAGAGTCTCAGTACTGAAAAATATATCTGATTATCACGTCTTATGCAACCTACCTTACTGTGAGATAGCTTCGTGATGGAGATTGAGAAACATAACTTACGAGTACACGTGTACATATGGCGCTGATGCTTACCTACCTACCGACAGTTTGGCTCGCTTAGTCAGGGCCGGAGGGTTTTACCTGGTAAGCTTCCGAGACTCACGGCCGTTACCTTCACCCACGCGGCCACTTCATAAGGTAACCTACACGGTACTGTACTCAGCCATGGAATACGCGTCACTAGGTAACCAAAAGGGCCGCTCATGGCGCCAAGAGGAAGTGCTGACGAAGCCCATGGCAAGGCTTTATGCCGCATGCTGCATCGATCTGTCCGCTGCCCTATTAGCTCCGTGATTGAGCGGACATTGCTACTTCCCCTGGGTATATAGACAAAGAGGCTTCTCGCTCACTAACATACCTATTCTGAAGAGGTCCTGACTCGTCGTACACAGATAAGAACCGCCCTGATAGATACATCTCATTCTTCCCCAACACTTCTCACTCACTTCAACACAACGCAGCTCACCGTATTACCTAGATCCACGTCCATCCTAACACATCTCTACTCTCAGGACCTCGCCTATTTTCTATCAAATTCTTGAAGTCGTTGGATCAGGACGACATGTTGGTCCAGCATTCACCGCTCATGGATCCTACTACCTTCGGTACAACTCGCATCAGCATGGAAAATGATCATCAGGAGCTGCCAGCCTACTCCAGGCACCCATTGCACGGTAGCGATACACTTTCGGAGGCTGAATACCAACGAGCAGTCAACCCCGCCTTGGAGAAGGATGTTACCTTATTTGACGAGGTCAGAGAGGTGTCTCCAATCGTGCCTGGCAACAACGAACCCGGTCACGCCACCGAGTCAGTCCTCACGCGCGGTCTCCAAGTACCTTCAAAATTCCAAACAGTCACCTCCGGCTTCAAATATCCTCAGCTCCTCGCCTCATGTGACGTGTCAAAAGAGCAGTGGTCCAGCTTCACCGGCGAAGTCAAGTCGCTTGCCAAGTTGGATGGCTCTCAGTGGCTCACGACCATCGGAGCAGGTGCGGGCACGTGGCTTGTCGGCGGATTGTTGATCGGCTGGTTGGCCCTCATCCCTGCGGCAGTCGTCGGGCAGAAGATGCGCAAGAGCAGGGAATATGACAACCTCCTAGCTGCAGCCGAGGGCGGCTTGCTGGCGACATGCGTACAAAGATGGAATACGACCTACTTCAACTCCAGAGGCCTCACCATCCGGATTGACCTCCCGGGACAAGCGTCCGACATGAGCGAGATGGATCTCTCCACCAGCAAGAAGTTCAAGCGGCAACTCAATGGCAAGTCGGCGCCGACCGAGAGGAAGCAGGCCAGATGTGAAAAGAAGGAGCTGAGGTCAAGGACCAAAGCGGCGAAGAAGGGACGCATCGTCATCATCCCTCTCAATGAGACTACCTTAGGCGCCGCTCGGGAAGCTCCTGAATCCGACACTCGAGTTACTTATCTGTCTGAGGAAGAGCTCACCTTGTACGGAGCTTCAGTTGGGCCAGAGGACATAAATTCGAATGAGCCTAAGGCTTGATCGTTGGGCGACCCTAAATCTTGATCCTCTCGGAAAGTTGTTTGGAAGCTTTGTGCCATTGGTCCATGGGGTTGGCGTTGCTAATAGAGCCATTGCTTTCTAAAGTGCTTGTTACGTGTTGCCTCTGCGTTATACTCACTATCGGACAAACTTTTATTCAAGCAATAGTATCTAAAAAACACCATCATTCCAGATATGTTCCAGGGATAGAACGCCCGAACTACGGTGATATCTCGGACCAGCCCCGAAGGTACAGTATCACACCTTATCTCCTTCGTAGCCTACCAAAGATAGTCCCTCTCCCACCCAACGCCAAGCCTTGCGCGTCCGACGACTTCCAAAATCCGAAATTCCAATATCAGTTTTATAGTCATCAATCTCAGGTATATCTTTAAGTGTGAGCTTTTTGACTGTGAACATCAAATCCGAGATCCGGGGCCCCGTTCGCTGTGGCTATTATCTCCAGGGCCATGGCTACCATATCTGCTCCTCCCTTCTCCCTTGATCAGATCCCAGATATACAACCCCTGAAACGCACGCTCTATCTGGGCAGATTCATTCATTGTGTCTCACTCGCGGAGCTCGAGATATGCGAAGATGGTGTTATTGGCGTCGACGACAATGGGAGAATTGGTTTTGTTGAAAGAGGTGTTGAAGATCACCTGCAGCTAGCTAAGAACTATGGATGGTCCGATTGCGAGACCTTACGGGCAGGGAAGGACCAGTTCTTCTTTCCGGGTTTCGTAGGTATGGTGCTCTCCTTGGTCTAAAAATCCATTTCGAGCCTCAGTTGAATACGTGAGAAGCACTTTGTCTCTCTTGAAACCCTCTTCGATATTCCTCTGAATATTCCATAAGCTCTCCCTTGAGCATTCTCAAGGTGACGACATTTAATGTTTTTCTGAGCTTTACAATAAGTTGTAAAACGGCATAGACTTTCTCATACCGTTTCCCTGATGTCTTCTGGTTTTTTGTTGATAGTTATCCATGGGCCGTTTTGATATCCTCTTCCATACTGAACCACAATAACTTAAGATACACATATCCACGCTCCCCAATACCCCAACGTCGGCATTTTCGGCAATTCTACTCTACTAGACTGGCTTCAGACCTACACTTATCCCCTCGAAGCCTCATTCTCCGACGTAGGCAAAGCCCGGCGAGTCTACTCAGCCTGCATATCACGAACAGTTCGCCACGGTACGACCACTGCAGCATACTACGCCACAACGCATGTACAGAGTACCAACATCCTCGCGGATCTCTGTTTGGAGAAGGGACAAAGAGCGTTCGTCGGCCGGTGCTGCTTGGACAGTGACGTTAACCCAGACTATTATCGGGACGAGAGCCCAGAAAAGGCGATCCAAGACACTCGTGCCTCCATTGAACACATCAGAAAGATAGACCCAGACTACACTCTCATCACGCCGATCATCACGCCGCGCTATGCTCCGTCCTGCACCTCGCAGCTCATGAAGCGACTAGGAGAGCTGTCCGACCAGGAAGATCTCCCGACCCAAACGCACATCTCGGAGAACAAGAGTGAAATCGAGCTAGTGAAGAAGCTGTTCCCGGATTCCGAGCACTACGCCGGTGTCTACGATGACCACGGCCTGCTCACACCACGTACGATCCTGGCGCATGCGGTGCATCTGACGGCGGAAGAGCGACAACTGATCAAGAAGCGTGAGGCAAAGATCAGCCATTGCCCAATCAGCAACACGGCAATAAGCTCGGGTCTCTGTCCGGTCCGACAGCTGCTTGTTGACGGGATCACTGTGGGGTTGGGCACAGACGTGTCTGGCGGCTACAGTCCTAGCATACTAGCCGCAGCTCGACATGCGAGCTTGGTGAGCCGGACCATTGCCATGGATGGCGATGATAAGGCGAAGCTGAGTGTGGAAGAGGTACTGTATCTGGCCACGCGTGGCGGGGCCAAGGTGGTTGGGCTGGCGGATGCGATTGGGGGGTTTGAGGTTGGGATGCAGTGGGATGCGCAACTTGTGCAGTTGGACATGGTGGATCAGGATGGAGCGCCGAGCCACGACGGCCCTGTAGATATCTTTGGGTGGGAGACGTGGGAGAGTAGAGTCGCGAAGTGGGTCTTTGGGGGTGATGATCGGAATACGAGGCAGGTCTGGGTACAGGGGAAGCTGGTGCACAAGAGATAGTGTCTGTAAGCTTCACGCATATTGTAGCGGAAAAGAACTCGTGTTGAAATCATATGCAGAATTATTAATAATATTATTGACATAGGTTGCTATCGTTTTAAAGAGAGCTTGAATGTCAATATACTGATGTTTACGAATGATGACTAAGCAACTCAAGAACATCAGCGATCGAAGTCAACAAAGACCACCTGATGTTTCAACAGGAGGTGTAAAGAGGTAGTACTCAGATATAGACAATAAAAGATCACTCTCTACAGGCAATGAAACATGATTCGCCGGCCGGGGCTGTCCAGCCAGTCTCATGGCGTTGTCAATGGTTCAACACATACGGGCGACACTCCTGCACCAACTCTTGCTGCGCAAATCCTTGATAGAATCTCGACAACCAGTCGGCAGCCCCATCCAGGGACTGGCGAAAACTTTGAGCAGCTACTCTTGGAGATTAGGAGGAGTACTGTATCCGGCGATGCTACAGTAGAGCACGATGTCAATGTCAACTGCAGGCTTATCTTCGTGGTGGCCAAGGCAGGCCTGGAGGTGCTCCTGACGGACGATCCGTTCGCGAATAGGGATGTCCAGCTCTTACACGCGTCCATGGGTCTCACTATCATATTATTGACAATACAGAGGACGCCGGACGTCTTGTTTCTGGACGTCCCCGATGGCAGCGCTGCTGCGATCCCTCTTTTCCTATGGCTGGTTCCAAAGATTCTTCACTTCACTGACGTGCAAAAATTTGAGATACTACAAGACAAGCTAGGTCAGATACTTTCGACAGCATCATCTGCCGTACCATTGACTTCATATATGTGGCCAAGAGGCGGGCCGATGCCGCATTTCTTAGAAGAGTGTGTTGGAGGTACTTGATCCGAAAGGCCAGCCGCCATCTCATACTGACATATCCAGAGCTACTTGCCTTTCTCGATGTTCAAGGGCGCACGCCTCAGAGTAAGGATCTGCCGGCAGAGGTGCTAATACCATCCCTCGGTGTGCTATCGGGCAGATGGTCTGAGCCGTCTCAAGCTGAGTACCTTCAGAGTTACTGTCAGATACCTGTTACGGACGCCGCCCGAGCTGTGATGATCGTCCTACGCCTGCTCACAATGCGTGTGAATATCTCAAGACAACGTTTCAATCTGAAGCAAGCCCAATCGTGGGGTGTAGACTGCTTGGTCCGTATTTGGGCACTAATGGGTCGCTGGAAGCTTCTTCCGCACTTACGCTCTGCGTACCATGTTGTCGCAGGCTCTTATCTTCGAACGCTTGACACTCTTTGCACGAACATAACTGCTCAACTGCCCGAGAGAGTGCTAGCTTTCAAGATCGCGACTCTATATTCTCGTTCCGTTGTGGGACTCGTTCAAGTCTGCTTGACGGGCCCGCATCCGAGCCTTGAAAAGGACTTGTGTGCCTCTCTTCTGGAGCTCCTACGACTGCCTCGGACGTCAACATTCATCCACGCCATTGGCGAAATTTTGCTGCCCAGCCTACGAGAGCTGACTAAAGACGAGCCATGTACTCAACCTTTAGGTCGTGAATTACAGGTAGACATACCGGGACTTGAAAATTGGTTCTACACTAATACCAATTGTAGCTCTGTATTCAGGCGCTGGTCCAGCAAATCCCACTCCCTATCAGTGAGGTAGAGGCTTCAGGGCGTTCACTATTCACCGGTCTGCGACGTTCTGCCTTCACCGAGCCCAATCTGCAAGATGTGTTCCATGAGCTGGACGTTGACGACAATGACGATAGCCATACCGCGAATGGTGACGCTGTTAGACCTCAAAAGCGTCGCCGCTTGTATTCAGAAACGATGTTTCCTTCCAAAGTCGCCACCTACGATGACATTGTCAGAAGCATATACGAACTTCTTGGCTCACAGAATGCAACTGATTCAGAAGGATTACATCTCGTCGCTACGTGAGCTATATAGTGTCTCACTACTTATAGCGAAAGCGCTGAACATCATAGGGGCTGCTACGCAAAATTATCCGAGGAGGACCAGTGCCACGCCTTCCAACTCATTGGCCTACTGGCCTGTGCAGGCGCCGGAACACTTGGAAACCAGCATAACTCCAGGGTACGTGCAAGGATCGGAAGTTGCTCGCTTTGTGATGCCAGCAATGCGGTAGGGTCAGCCAAGCCTATATGGGACCGCAAGCCCAGCGAAGAGATCCTCCTAACTATCTTAAAACTTCTGGAGGGAAATCATGTACAAGTCTCCGCGAGACCTCGAGTCGCCGCAATGGTTGCGTTGAGGAGGTTGATCATGCACACGGAGGACGTGTCCTATCTAGACCTGGGAAGCTCATACCTGGGCCAGTGGTGCTTACAATCACTTCGAAGCTCTCAGCGGGAGCTGCGTATCTCAGCCGGGTTTGTCGGTGATCTATGCACATCTTGGTAATATACTGATCGAAAGTAGGCGAACTGTATCAGCGTTTCTAAAGATTCGCTCCAGTGAGGAACTTCTTCGCAAAAACCGCATCACCACTCTTGACTTCTTGCGTATGCTTGCGGAAAAAAACGAGACCGTCTTGCAGGAGACCTGTATACTGGCTTTGGGCCAAGTTGCATTGTGAGGTGTTCCTTCGCAGTCCTAGTTTCCCAGTCACTAACGTCATATTGCAGAGTCTCTGGTGACGTTGAGTTGAATATCGTGCTACTCCGCCTTGTAGAATACCTTGGTCATACGAATCCTGTGATATGTGGCCTTGCTTACAATGAAGTATGGAGGGAGAAAGTCGGGGAGTAACCTTTACTAACAAAGCACAGATACAATCGCTTGCACAATCAACAGATGTCACCCCGATGCGCTTGTTTAGACCGTTCTGGCGTAGCATCGCCATTACTGTAGTCAAGGAGCTTCAAACCCGACCTCAGATTGCCCAGCAGCTTTCAGACTTGCTCGCCATTACAGTCTCCGAGTTTTTGACTTGGACTACAACTAACACTCTCCCTTATCTGATTCTCATGAGACGGCACGATGTGCTTCGCCGGATCGCCCAAGCACATGGAACTGATGCTTCGGTGTGGTCAATCTGTGTACAACCAGTCAACATGGCTGCAATCTTGGCATTCCTTCTTATCCAACCGTCGACAGATCCGGAGAAAATGATTACAACACTTCTCGGAGAGACATCAATCGAGTTCAAGGGAAGGGACCTCGCGGATTTGGTGAGAATGGAGCCCATACTCACCGCTTTCGAACTCTTGAAAGCAGCCGGCGAGGATGATGAGGCCAGAAAACCAAAGGTAGGTGTGGCGGTATAGATGAATATGTCAGGGACTAATGGCTGCAGAATATACGCAATGCAATTATTCTCCTTGCAACAAATGCTTTCCGAAAAGGTGGATCAGCAAAAGGATCTACTCGCAAAAATCTAGTCGGCCCCTTCTTCGAAACCTTCGTGCTTGGCATTATGGACCAGGTCACCAGTATCATCAATGATGTACGAGTGATACAACCCGTAGCAGAGAAAAAGAGGTGTCTTGGGGCAATCAGAGAGATGGTCAAGCTGGCCAAAAGCCATATTGCTAGTGCGCTTCCTCAGGTGACTCGCGAAGGACAAAGTTGCCAATGTGCTTGCCACTGACGGAAAGCGTAGATTTGTGCGTGTTTGCAATCGGCAATGGAGGTCAAGGAATTACGAGATGTAGCCTTCTCGGCGTGGGCCGCTCTGGTAACCACTCTTGGGGAAGAAGACATTGAATCATTGATAGATCGAACGTTTTCGATCATAACTCAGAGCTGGGATGTCTTTCATCCTGATACTCAACAACTGGCTTATGATGGGATTGAACATCTTCTCAAGAATCACTCGGAGCTCATTCGAACAAATGTCAATACCATCCCTTCGCTAGCGTCGATACCGCTCATGTCAAAGTTTGAAACTGAGCTTGCGAAGCTCAAGGAGCAGATGGACCTCAGGCACAGATATCAAACCTTCGTTCGCCGGTTTGAGAACGAAAATGTCAATGTTTTAGTTCAAGCTCTCACTGAATTGGTCCCTTTTCTTGACAAGCATCAAGCGTTTCTTCACAAGTCTGCCGTCAGCGAGCAACCAGATCCCATCATTGCTCAACTGACCCGGTCCGTACTTGATATTTGTGTCAGATTCAACGAGTCTCGGGAAGACATTGCGGCACTATGTGCACAGTGCCTAGGGCTTATAGGTTGCCTCGATCCAAGCAAAATCGAGACGGTCAGAGAGAAGCGTGATATTCTGGTCGCATCGAACTTCGAAAGAGCCGATGAAACTGTCAATTTCATAGTCTACTTTCTTCAAAACGTTCTCGTGAAAGCCTTCTTATCAACAACAAACACCAAAGCTCAGGGATTTCTGGCTTATGCGATGCAGCAATTCCTGAAGTTTTGCGAACTCGGGACCGGTGTAACGTTCCGCCATCAGGTTGTGCAATCGAACGACATATACCGAAGGTGGATTGCGCTCCCTGAGTCTGTTCGAAACGTGTTAACCCCCTTCTTAACTTCCAAGTACGTCATAACAGCCAGCGTGGTGAAAGCCGAGTGTACCTATCCTATCTTTTCTTCGAAGATGACCTACGGCTCTTGGGTCCGAGACTTGGTCCTCGACCTTTTGCAGAAAGGCAAAGGCGAGAACGTGACGATGATCTTCCCAGTGTTCAGTCGAGTTATCAGGGCGCAAGACCTATCGATTCCAGATTTTCTTTTGCCTTTCACGGCGCTGAATGTCGTCGTTGAGGGCGATAAGCGCGAAAGTGATCAGCTCAAGCATGAGATCATTACCGTTCTTGAGCAGCCACTCCCGAGTGATTCTCATGTAGCGAGAGAAACGCTGATCTCTTGTAGTCAGGTGAGTTTGTCTCTCTGTTTGGTTTCCCATTCTTTTCACGACTGACTTCTTGATAGAGTATTTTCCAAGTACTAGACTATTTTTCGAGATGGATGCAGGAGAAACGGAAGCAACTAGGTAGTGATACAAGCCTGGTAGCCAGAAATGGACGACCGCCTACGGATGCGGACCACCATAGAGGCCTGGAGCAGGTCTTACGTGTTGATCAATTGCTCTCCTCAATACCGGCGGAGATAATCTCACGCCGTGCGGTAGAGTGTAAATCCTATGCGCGAGCTCTGTTCCACTGGGAGCAGTACATTCGACAAGAGAAACATAAACCTGAGCTGCACGGTCAGAGTAGCGGTTTGGAAACGCTCTATGAGCGGCTGCAAGATATCTATACTCAGATTGACGAGCCCGATGGCATCGAAGGCATTTCATCCCATCTCCACGTGTTGAACATTGACCAGCAGATCCTTGAACATCGTAAGGCTGGGAGGTGGACAGCAGCTCAAAGTTGGTATGAAATACTGCTGAATGAAAAGCCTGACGACGTCGATGTACAGGTCAATTTATTAAACTGCTTGAGAGAGTCTGGACAGCATGGTAAGGTGTTGTATCTGTTCAAGAGAGCAATGTCGCTAATCCTTGTAGACGTGTTGCTCAATCAAGTAGACGGCCTATTAGGATCCAACTCGGCAGCCTCAAAGTTGCTTCCATTCGCGATCCAGGCTTCTTGGGTTACGGGGAAGTGGACAAAGCTCAAGCAATACGTCAGTCTGTCTTCGAACTCCCTAGAGTCAGACTTCGACACCGGCATAGGATCTGCATTGCTTGCGCTTCATGACAAAGATTTAGACCACTTCTCAGTAGTTGTGCAGAAGCTCCGCCAGAATAGCGCAAGGATTTTATCAACAACCAATACTGCCTCCCTCCAAGCATGCCATGACGTCGTGCTTAGATTCCACGCTCTTGCCGAGATGGAAGCAATCAGCGGCGCCCGATCTACAGCCGACTGTGACCGAGAAGTGGTTTTGGAGAACATGGGACGACGCATTGAGGTTCTAGGAGCCTTCTTGTCGGAGAAGCAGTATCTACTGGGTCTACGACGTGCAGCCATGCAGCTCTCTCCGTAATGTCTTTACCTCACCTTGATCATCAGGAGCTGACCTTTTGCAGGTTTAATTTCAACAAAGCGGAAATCGCGAGCGTCTGGCTCACGAGCGCGAGACTTGCTCGGAAAGCAGATTTCACACATCAAGCTTTCAACGCCGTGCTCCACGCCTCCCAGCTTGGCGACGACTCGGCAACAATAGAGCATTCCCGTATCCTATGGAAGGAAGGTCATCACCGCAAGGCAATCCAGAGTCTTGAAGGCGCCATTGCAGCTAATGCCTTCCAATCACACAATTTCACGCTTTCAGAAAATGCTGCTGCTTCACACATACAGGTACCAGAACGGCAGCAGCAGCAGCAGAATATATTGACAGCAAGAGTATGACCATTTATATCTAGCCCAAGCCCTAACTAACAAGAGCCAGGCGCACCTATTGCTAGCGAAGTGGCTCGACCGGGCTGGCCAGACGCAGTCAGACATGATCATTAAAAGATATCAGAAGGCGATCGCCTTTTGTGGCCGGTATGTTCAATTCCGCTGGTGATGATAGTGCAGATATATTGACAGATGCAGATGGGAGAAAGGACATTACTACCTTGGGAAGCATTACAACAAACTGCTAGAGTCGGAGATGGCGAAGCCAGCGGGAAAGCAGGCATACACCTTGTAGGTATTTCGCCGGAGCTCCTTCGGGCGGCTACTGATCTTTTGCAGTGTCAGCGGTGAAATGGGAAAGCTAGTTATAGAAAACTATCTCAGATCTCTAACTTTTAGTACCAAGTATATATTTCAAACGTTACCAAGGGTTCTGACACTCTGGGTCGACCTCGGATCCGAATCCGAACAAGCTGCCGACCCGAAATATGGCAATGAGGAGTTAGTGTCACCGGGACCTTGCTAGAATGAAGGTAGCTGATTTGTGTGCAAAAGGGCGCTTCAACAGGAGATAAAAAAGCAACGGCGGTCAATGCTTGGAGCCGTTCATGAGCACATCAGGAAGTATATTTCGAGACTTCCCGCATACGTAGTGAGTATAGGGCCATTATCCGACGTCACTATACTGACCACCGCAGTTCTATACGGCCCTATCGCAGATTGTGGCACGCATAGGTCACTCGAACCCATCAGTGCATAGTCTACTGGCAGAAATTGTAATCAAAGTCGTCTCCACACATCCCCAACAGGCCTTGTGGACACTACTTGCACTTGTCAAATCATCGAACAAGGAGCGAGCTCAGAGAGGCGCTACATGTCTAGCTAAGGTGATGGTATGTATCACGGAGATGACCCTCACATCAATGCTGATTGTTCCAGGATCAATCGAAACGCAATAGAACAGAAGCTGCAGGAGTAGAGATGAGATCCATGATCGGACAAGGGCAGAAGTTATCTAGTGAGCTGCTCAAAGTTTGCGTGCAAGATATCCATGGGAAACCTTCCAATATAAGCCTCTCACGAGATTTGTTGTTCAATCATAAATCCACTCCTTGCTGCCTCGTCATCCCGCTAGAGGCAACGTTGATGTCGAGTGTGCCGACTGCGACCACAACGGAGTTTGTCAATGTGAAAGCTCATAAGGCCTTCCTAAAAGATACGGTGACAATCTCAGGTATGTGTCTCTAATACGATCTCAAATCATGCTGACTTGGACTGACTCGGGTAGCTTTTCTGGACGATGTCTTGGTCTTGAACTCGCTCCAGAAACCCCGTAAATTGAATGTCAGGGGCTCGGATGGTCACGTCTATGGTCTCTTGTGCAAGCCCAAAGATGATCTTCGAAAGGATCAGCGTCTCATGGAGTTCAATGGGATGATCAACCGATTTCTCAAACGAGATGCCAACAGCAGCAAACGCCGACTATGTATGTAGAGCCTTGCTCCAGGTCCCGATCCTGCTTACAGATACTAGATATCAAAACTTACGCGGTCACTCCTTTGAATGAAGAGTGTGGACTCATCGAATGGATCGACAATCTCAAGACGCTGCGGGACATTTTGCTAAAGCTCTACAAGCAGAAGGACATCCCCATCAAGGTACTGTCTATGCCACAGTACCGTGACGTTGAGCTCCGATTGATTGGTATGTGGTGCAGTACAACGATATTAGAATACTGTTGGACGAAGCATGCTCCAATAATGCCAAGCTACCTCTCTTCACGAAGAAGCTCCTTGGAGAGTAAGTATGGCCTTCCCTCCGTTTGACGTGGCGCTGACAGCTGGAGTTTTCCACCTGTGTTTCACGAGTGGTTCGTGGAGTTGTTCCCAGAACCTGATGCATGGTTCGCGGCGCGTCTGAAGTACACACGTTCCTGTGCGGTTATGTCCATGGTGGGCTACGTCCTTGGGTATGTGTATCGACTAGCCATGTCATTTATGACCTAGCTGCTAAAAGCGGTGTAGCCTCGGCGATCGCCACGGCGAGAACATCCTCTTCGAAGAAGGCAACGGCGGTACATTCCACGTCGACTTCAACTGCCTCTTCGACAAGGTCCTCCTCCGAGCTTCTTGCCCCATCCATCCCGCAACCGGCCCGCTGACTTCCGCCCAGGGCGCTACGTTCGAAAAGCCGGAAACGGTTCCGTTCCGTCTGACGCACAACATGATCGACGCTTTCGGCGCCTACGGCTACGAAGGTACTCCCCTCCCTCCTAACCCTGCCGTCTCGCGGCTCCCCGCCATAGTTGAGAACGCACCGCTAAACAAGACGCCTCCGCCACGAGCAGGTCCCTTTCGCAAATCCAGCGAACTGGCCCTCGGCCTGCTCCGCCAAAACGAAGACACCCTCATGACCATCCTCGAAACCTTCCTCTACGACCCTACCACTGACTTCATTGGCAAAAAGGTGAGTCTACAATCCACACCCACCCTTCCCCCTTCAACCCTCTATCAAAACACTCACGCTTTCCCCTTGCGTCATAGAAACGATCCAAAAGTACCGTCCCCGACACACCAGAGGGCGTGCTCGAGAGCGTCCGGCATAAAGTCCGCGGTCTCTTACCTGGCGAGTCCATCCCACTGTCGGTCGAGGGCCACGTGCAGGAGTTGATCCTCCGCGCGACGAGTCCGAAAAATCTGGCGGCCATGTATATTGGTTGGTGTTCGTTCTTTTGAGGGTTCGGCTGGTTTCGTGGGATGGAGGAGTACGGATGACGTGAAGGGGAGGGGTGGGAAAGATAAGATGTAGGTTATTCAAGATGGACTACGGACTTCATGTCGTTCGAGATGGTTGAGACGGAGGTGATATTTTCCGCTTCGACGGAGTGGGTCTGAGGATTGGCGGTGCTCTGTGCTTGTACATTTAGCCAAATCTACGGACGGATAGCGCATACCGGACGAGTAATCTCTCAAGGTTCCGGGCTCAGGATCACCGGTGTAATCTCCGACCCGGAAAGGGAAAGCGGCTTGTTCGGTGTAGCTCATGGCTAGAAACGCAAGTGCTCCATTCTAGCGCCCGGGGTTGGAGAACATTGTAATGTCGAGTAAAAATACAGCGAGCATGGGATGGCACAGACAAATTCTTGACAGACACGCACAGTACCATCCCTCGGCCTGCCCTAGCGATCAATTGATCGATCGAAGACCCCCTTGCGAGCCAAACAAACGCAATGAAAGCGACGAACCTCCCCCTCACTTCGTCCTCCACCATCCACGCACCATCAAACCTGGCACCCCAACAACTCACCCCATCTCATCCCACCTCATCCCACTCCACCTCACCGCCTCCCCCGCCCATACCTCCCCCTCCCTCGACTCCGACTCCGACTCCGGCTCCGACTCCGACTACGATCGCTATAACTGCTATAACTGCTATAACTCGGACTCCTCCTCCTCCGTGCACCCGCCGCTCTCGATGGCGGATACATCGACGGCGGCGGCGGACTCTCCCTCCCCGCCCGGCCACCTCCAGCAGCAGCAGCCCCAGCCCGACCCCTCCTCGGCAGCGGCGAGCGACTGCGCGAGCGCGACGAATACGACCGCGACCGGGTCCGGCGAGGGCGCGTGCGCGAAAACGACCGCGGCCGGTACGTGTCGAAGTTGGCGTCGCCTCGGCCTCGGTCTCTGAGGTCGCGGTCACGGTCACGGTCGCGGTCGAGTCTGGGTCCGCCTCCGCCTCCGTAGCGGCGCGAGTATGGCGGGGGCGAGGCGCCGCGGCGGGGTGGGAAGTGCGGGGGCGGGGAGTGGTGACGTCCTGCTCCTCCGGCGCCGAGCATGCCGGTGGGGGGTGGGGGCCCGCGATAAGCGGCCGGTGGGTTAGGGGGACCGCGGGCGTCGTAGCGGTCGAAGACGGGGACGCCGGCGCGGCGGGCGGGGGGCGGGGAGCGGGAGAATTTGCGGCGGGGCAGGACGATGGAGACGGTGATGAGGGCGCCGTCGAGTTGGGCTTCGTGCATGTGCGCGATGGCGGACTCGGCGGCGGGGCTGGTCGTGTAGAGGATGTAGGCTGTGCCGCGGTTCGTCATGACTGTGGGGTTGGAGAGGGGGGTTGTTAGTTGGGGAGGATAGACGGGGTGGGGGCGGAGAAGGGGGTTTTGGAGAGGGCGTACATTGTCTGTTCATGGGCATGTCGAGGTCGCGGATGGGACCGTAGGCGCCGAAGATCTCGCGGAGGTGGTTTTCGTTGACGTTTTTGGTGAGCTTCTCGACGACGATCTTGAGGGTGCGTTAGTTTTCGGAGTCTATTTAGAGATATGTGTTTCAAGATTAAGAAAAATATAAACGTCCGCCGAAGCCCAATGCGACTTCGCGTACCGGCCAGTCTTATCACAATTGTAGAAAAGAAAGAAACGACCTCCAACTCCAGGCACTCACCTTCGAGCTCTTCGGCGGCGGACTCCCTCGACTCCGACTCCGGCTCCGACTGCGACTCCGCGACACGCTCCGACCTCTATCCCGCCGGCCGCCTCGGCCACCGCTCCTGCTCCTCGACGCGCTGCGGGAGCCGCCTCTGCTCTGGCTGCGGCCTCGAACCCCATTGCGTCTACCGTACCGCCCTCCGCGCGCTGACCCGCCTCGACTGCGCCCGCTCGACCGTGACGGGGAGCGAGGGGAGATGGATCGGCGAGGGGAGCGCGACTTGGACGGCGGGTGGGATCGTTCGGCGGGCGATCGGGTGCGCGTGCGGCCGCGCGAGGGCGTTGGAGATGGCATTGGTGGTGGTGGTGGTGGTGACGGAGGAGTGGCAATGCGAGGGTAAAGGGGTCTGGTAGGTGTGGACGAATATGTGAGTTGATTATGGGCTCGCTGTCGTGGGTGGAGAGCGTAAGGTAACGCTTGGCGAGGTTGCTTCAATTCGAATGAAAGTTGAAGTTGCGAAACTGCCTAGCTTACAGCTATTCCTAGAATGTTGGCTCCTCGGTTCGCTCAGAACTTTTTGCAACTTTTTTTTGAAAATCACACTCAAATTCAGTGTTTTGATGTTAAAATCACAACTAAACACTTATTTCTATAAATCTGAATAGACAGAATCATTATATATATAAAGATCTTTCATTTTTGAAGATTTTATGTATATTGCTTCATAACTGAAAGTGAAATTTATAAAATAAGCAAAATTTACATACAAATTTCTGTC
>JAABUJ010001761.1_pt1 | contig 29694 bp, 29 predicted proteins | sample 5559131 | NCBI WGS metagenome assembly JAABUJ01 (sample SAMN10711875, study PRJNA513366) | rock metagenome | isolation source: Antarctica rocks | place: Antarctica: Victoria Land, Mt New Zealand nord | collected 2016-01-07
GGCGGTACTGGAGAGCCTGGTCCACGCAACCTCCACCACCGGCGTTGCGGCAGTTGCTTGAGTGGCTCTGGCAGGGACGAGGCATCGACCTCTATGCAGCCGCATGACCGCCGTCAACAAACTACCACTAATGAGGCAACTATACGTAAGCCCGAACTCTGACGAAGTCTGCTGAACCACGGGCCTAAAGTGCCTTCGCTGTAGCCATCAGGTGCTCACTGGTGCCTGCTAACGCAACTACAGCATGTGAAAGTGACAAACGTCCCTCGGGTGAGGGGTATTTGTACTCCAATGCCTCGAATTGTCTAGTAATTGGCACGCTCTGTGCGAATGATTAAAGCAACATACCTTTGTATGCTCCATCTCCTTAGCGACACCTGGGAGACCAAACCTTGAAAGAACAGTTGAATAACACCGCTCGCCGAGGCGCAGGGCTGGTACTGGCCTGCGCGATGACCCTGGCCGCGCTACCGCTTACCGCTCACGCCGCGGCATCAAGCTACAACGGCAGCGCCACGGGCGTCATCGCCAGTCTGCTGGGGGCCAGCGCCACCCGAATCGCGGATACGGGTCCGCTTCCTTCCTCCGGTGGGTCGATTACCACCTCATCGTCCACCGGGGTCAACCTCGGTGCGGGCCAGGTCACCGCCGACGTCCTGCCGTCCTCCACCAGTGGCAGTGCGGGTACCACCAACTCCTCGGCGCAGGTTTCCAACGCCGGCGTCAACGTACTCGGCTCCCTCACCCTGTCAGCTAGCACCGTGGAGTCATCGGCCACCGCGACGTGTGGAACAAACGGCGCGACCGCGAGCGGCAACTCCACTGTGGCCAACCTGGTCATCAACGGAACGACCATCACGGTAACCGGGGCGCCCAACCAGCTGGTCACCGTGCCAGGCGTCGGCTCCGTCGTGATCAACGAGCAAATACCGAGTTCGACCGGCACTGGTAACAAGACCATCACAGTCAATGCCCTCCACGTGACCCTGCTGAACTCGTCGGTCGATGCGGTCTTTGCCCAATCAACCGCGGGCATCACCTGTTCGGCTTCCGGCCCCACTGCCGCCGCTTACGACCGCCTTTCGGTGCGCACCATACACTCGTTACACACGCTCCGCTGGCACGCCGCGCGTCACGTGCTCGGCTTTCAGGTGTTCGCCGGTTCGATGCGTCTGGATAGCCAGCTGATTACAAGCAACACCGCCTGGTACCACTTCTCGACCCGGCACAGCCTGGCCGGACTGCGCATCGTGCCGGTGTTGGCCCACTAGCGTCCCACCTGTATACTTCGCTCAGCCCGCTCGTGCGGCGGAGAGGACCGCGGCCAATCAGGGTCGCGGTCTCTCGTTGTCTCGACCGGTGGCTGGGTCTGCTCAGAGCGGCGCTTGATCGTCCCACGTCTGTCCATCGAGTGCCTGTTTGTTCATCATGTAGTGGGTCCGTCCACCGATCACTCCCTCGCTGTACCGTAGGCATTCATAGACGCGACGACGGAGAGCCTGGCACGTCAGGGTGTCGTCGAGCCGACCTTTGGCGCAGTAATGGGCAGCGGTACGTTCACCCGTGAGTAGTCGAAGGTGAAGTGGATCTGAAACGAGGAACCATTGCAGAGCGCGCAACCACCATCATAGCCAACGATTCGCACCCAGTGGAAGGTTCGTCGATCGACGTAGAGGTCGGCTACCTCGCCCTGGCTGGGCAATGTTCGCCGCAGATGCCAGGCCGCGTGGTGATCAACCGTGGTGGTACCGAGCACGCGATAGGCGGCGTGTCCCGTATTATTCTGGAACCGATCGATTATGAGCGCGGGGCACATGTAGTACAGTGCGAGCGACGTCGGGTCCGAATCGGCGCGAACCCAGCGATTACTCGTATGGGCGTTACGCATCCAGACCGGGGTGGGTTGGTTGGACTTGCCCAGGAGCACGATGTAGTGCGCGTTGACGGCTTGGGCGGTCGCGCCAGGCAACTGAGAGCGCTGCCGGCCACGTAGCCAGAAGTGCGCCCTGGTAGCGAGCGCATGACCCGAGCAGTTGCCGGTAATGCGCCAGTTGGCGTCGAGCGATGGGCAACATCCTCTTTCGGTTACCCTGCCATCAGCATGAACGGTGCGCACCGAGTGCTGCATGACGGTGGTTGCGGTTCGCCAGAGCGCGGCGGCGTCATCGGTCGCACCAGCGCCACGCGCGCCCAATGGTATGAAGATTGACGAGGTCAACGCCATGAGCAGCATGAGAAAAATAGGCAGTCGGTGAAAAGGAGCGATCACAGCGGTTTCCCTTCTGGCCGCGATAGAACTCGGAAGGCAGACCATTGCGCCTACACTATAGGCACGATTGAAAGCGTTCAGTAGCTCATTCTATGAAGGAGGGCAAGATGGGAATGCCAAGGACATATCTTTAATTGGGTCACTCTCACGAAATGGTGAAGAATAGACATTTGGATGAGCACGCCGAGTTCCTCAAGGGTAGCGTTAGAACTCCTCCCTTGGTCCCAGCCGTCATCGACTGGAGCACGAAGCAGGCGGATATTCGCGCGGTGATCTTGGGAGGCTCACATGTCCAGCCCACTGCCTCGCCCGATGCTCTGTCGGATCTCGATGTTGTCGTGTATTCCACACGCTTGAATCGTTACACCTCGTCTGATGCTTGGATGAGTTCCATCGCCCCGGTCTGGGTCTATGAGGCGGAGACCGCTGACGGCTACCCACAGAGGCTCGTGATCTTCAATGGCGGTCACAAGGTCGACTTCTCTCTTAGACCCTTCACCCTCTTGGAGGAGGAAGTGAGAAGCCAGACTGTCCCCGGTTGGTACCATCGCGGCTACACTGTTCTGGTCGACAAAGACGGTCTGGCAGCCAGTCTCCCGCCTCCGTCCGGTCGACCGCCGATAACTCGGCCCCCTACAGCGAGTGAGTTGCGCAAGTTATGCGAGCTCTTCTGGTTTGAGGCCTACCACGTCGCGAAGTACTTGAAGCGCGAGGAGTTGTTTGCTGCCAAAGGACGCCACACGGCGATGATCTTTCAGCAACTCCTGCCAATGTTGGAATGGTACGAGAAGAGCAAGCATGGCTGGCAGTACGACACACTTCACCTCGGTCACCACATGAAGACCTGGCTCGAACCGGAGGTCTGGAACGAGCTTCAAGGGGCGTTCAGTGGCTTACAGAGCACCGTGAGTTGGGATGCTCTCGAAACGAGCACGAACTTGTTTCGGCGAGTAGCAACAGCGACAGCGAAGGGACTCCAGTATTCATACCCGTCTCACGTCGATCAAAACGTGAGCCGATTTATTACTTCCCTGCATGGCGCGTGTGTTGGGGATCATCTCACACCCGGAGGGGAATGCCGCGACGGACAAAACCCCAGCCCCACCCCGGATTGTCTCTAAACCGCAGCTTGCTTAACAGCGCCGTGGTGTCGGGAGTATACATCTGAGCCGGCAGTCCCGTGCCCTCGCTTGTCACGTTCCGCGTCCGACTGGGGTGGTTACCGAGGAGCAGGGGACTGCCTTCAGCCTGGGAGGTTACACTGCTGCTCCCTTGAGCTTGAGCAGTGCCCGTTGCTCGATCTCTCGCACCTGATCACGATCCATCTTGACCCCATCTGCGACTTCCTGGAGGGTGTGGTTGTAACTGCCGTCGAGGGCAAAACGTAGCCGCAGGACGAGCTTTTCCTGCGCGGTCAGATTCTGTAGCCGCGCGGCGATGTCTCTGACGTCACTTCTTGAATCCATGCGCTATTTCTCCTGTTTAGGTGCCATTGTCGAACGCAGTACAAGGAGTATAGCACCCCGTTTTCGGCCTGGTACGCCGCACAACCCGGCTTGTCGACCGATCTCCAAAGGAATCAGACGTGATGAAAGTCGATACAGCTACCACGCATAACCGCAGATCCGGTAAGATCATGCTCATTTCCAACTCGACGCCGGCCGGGAACTCGACCGGGGTTGCACGGACATGTAGGATAAGTCGAGAGCGAGAATCACCACATAAGGAAGGTGAACCATCGTGGCGGACACCAGGAGCAAACCATCCCGAGACAGCATGATTAGCGCTGGCAGCAACGATCCCACTCCTCTGGCCGATAGCGAGCCGGTGGTTGCTGAGGGCAGCGAGATATCGTACGCGCCCCAGGAGCGTGAGACGCCAGCCGAGGCGCGACAGATTTTTCATGTGCCGGCGCGGCACAATGCCAAGCTGCAGCAATTGGTGGCGGCCATCAATCGCGATGAGAGCTTGCATCAGCTGTGGCGCTGCGCCAACGTGAATGCGATGGAGCGTTCCAACATGAGCGACCACGGACCGGTGCATATCCGGATCGTGGCGAATATCTCGCTCAAGCTGATCCGCCTCCTGTTGCAGGACAACATCGAGCCGGCGGTGGTCCGCGATCACGGTCTGGGCAACGAGGACGCCGAGGTGATCGTGGTGCTGGCGGCGGCCTTGCACGATATTGGCATGTCGATTCACCGGCACGAGCACGAGACCTATAGCTTGATCCTGGGCGCGCCCAAGGCCCGCGAACTGCTGTCCGGCATCTACCAGGAGCCGGAGCTCACCATCGTCACCAGCGAAACGCTCCACGCCGTCATCTCGCACCGTTCGGACGAGCGGACCTACACCATCGAGGCCAGCGCCGTGAAGGTCGGCGACGCGCTGGACATGACACAGGGACGGTCGCGCATCCCATTCGAGCAGGGCGCGGTGAATATCCACTCGCTCTCGGCCGCGGCGGTGGAGCGGGTCATCATTCGCAAGGGAGCCGAGAAACCGATCCGGATCGAGGCCGTCCTCAACAACTCCGCCGGGCTGTTCCAGCTGGACGACCTGCTGCGGCCCAAGATTGCCTCCTCCAGCATTGCGCGGTATGTCGAGGTCGAGGCGCGCATCGAGGGCGAGATCGAGAAGCGCTTGCTACCCGTGTATAACATCTAACTCAGTCGACCGACAGCGCTTCCCACTCCTTCATCAACGTCTCCACCCGCTGCTGAGTTGAGACATACGCATCGCTCAAGCGAGTGACCTCGCCGTAGTCCCCGCCGGCGCTGCCCTCCTGGAGCTGGCTGGTGTACTGGCCGAGCATACGTTCCGCCTCGGCGATTTGCGCCTCCAATACTGCCAGGTTGCGGACCCGCCGCCGTTCGGCTTTCTCGGCGCTGATCTGCCGGTCGGCCGGCTTCTCGGCCGGCTTCTCCACGGCCCCAATGCCGACCGGTTGCTCCGAGGCTGCCAGGAACTCCTGGTAGGTTCCCTTGAACACCTCCAGCCGACCCTCGCGCACCTCCCAGATTTGGGTGGCCAATTGATCGACCAGGTACCGGTCGTGCGAGACCAGCAGCATGCTGCCGTCGAAGTGCTCCAGCCCTTCTTGCAGCACTTCCTGGGCGGCAATATCCAGGTGATTGGTAGGCTCATCGAGCAGCAGGCAGTTCACCCCGGTGTGCGCCAGAATGGCCAGCGCCAAACGGGCCCGCTCGCCACCGCTGAGGGCGCCAACCGGCTGGAACACTTCCTCACCACGGAAGAGATAGCGGGCCAGGTGGTTGCGCGCGGCGGCGGGCGAGATATCGCGGTGACGCATCAGTTCGGCCAGCACCGTGTTATCCATCTCGAGCGAGTCGTGCGCCTGAGCAAAATAACCGGTGACCACGCCACCACCCAGTTGTATGTCGCCGGCCACGGGAGGCAGCTGGCCCACCAGGGTGCGCAGAAAGGTGGTTTTGCCCGAGCCGTTGGGGCCGATCACCGCCACCCGCTCCAACCGATCGAGCCGCAGATCGCCGGCCACCACCAGCGGCTTGCCCTCGTACCCGACCTCGAGCCCGGCGGTGCGCAGCACGATATCGCCACTGCGGCTAGCCGGGGCGAGATGCATGTGGAGCACCGGCGGGCGGCTAGCCGGCGGCCTGATCTCCTTGATACGTCGGTGCGCTTCGTCCACGCTCATGACGCGGGCACTGCGGATGCCAACCTCGCTCCATTCCATGTCGCGTGCGCCCAGCAGCCCGAAGCGCTCGATGGCCCTCAGCTCACGGCCCAACCGCTTGAGCCGCCCCTCCGCTTCCTCATACTTACGCCAGGCATGGTAGCGGCGGATGATTTCCATCTCTTTCTCCAGCCGCTCCATTTCGCTCTCGAAGACTTTCTGATTGTGCTCCCAGCGCTCCTGCCGCTGCCGGAGATAGGCGCTATAGTTGCCGCGATAGGTGTCCATACGATCGGGAGTTAGCTCCCAGACGCGATTCACCACGTTGTCCAGGAAGTACCGGTCGTGGCTCACCACCAGCAGCGTACCCTGCCAGTCGTGCAGCGTCTTCTCCAGCCAGGCCACCGCCTGCATATCGAGATGGTTGGTCGGTTCATCCAGAATCAGCAGCGTGGGCCGCTCCAGCAGCAGCCGTGCCAGCAAGGCCCGTGTCTTCTGTCCGCCGCTCAAATACCCCAACGGCGTTCCCCAGCGTGAGGCCGGGAACCCCAGCCCCTCCAACACCTGCTGAATGCGAACCTCATAGTCGTAGCCGCCGCCGTGCTCGAACGCCTCTTGCGCCGCGCCATACTCGGCCAGCAGCGCATCGGAGGCCGTGCTCGACGCCATGCGATCCTCCATGATGCGGAGTTGCGCAGCCTGCTGCTGGAGATGCGCAAAGACCTCTCGCATCTCGTCGTAGACCGAGTGCTCCCGGCCGGCAAAGGCCTCAATCGCCTCCTGGCGCAGATAGCCCAGGCGGAGGTCGCGAGAGCGCTGCACCGAGCCGGCGGAGGGCTCCGTCACTCCGGCCAGCATCCGGAGGATGGAGGTCTTGCCGGCGCCGTTCGGACCAACCAGCCCGACCTTGTCCCCGGCCGTAAGATTGACGTTGATTCCGCTGAAGATCTCGCGTACGCCAAAGGCGAGGCCGAGACCCTGGGTACTGAGAAGTGTCATGATTTTCTTCCTCTTTCCGTTCAGCCAACAATGGCGCCGAATGCGCCACAACAAAAAAGCCGCGGGCTCTTTCCCACGGCTCGTGCTCAGTTCCGGTCGACTGCTACTTTATGTTAACACGCTCGTGGGCACACTACTCCCCTGGAGACGAAGTCACCCGAACCAGAGGTTCGTGGTAACCACAGGATCGCATTGTTGACCGGACGATACACGCTTCGCTCCATTGGGTCTGTCGGCTCTCATACCCAGCGTAAACGCCCGGGATGGATGAGCGCAAATGCAGCATTCTTGGCTCACTCAGTCAATCGATCACGGCCTCCGCCTCGATCTCGATTTTCCAGCGGGGGTCGAGCAGTCCGGCGACCATGATCATGGTGCTCGCCGGGCGGATGCGACCGAACACAGCACCGTGAGCCCGACCAATTGCTTCAGCATCTGACACGCTGGTGACGAACATCCGCGTGCGCACCACATCCTCCGGCCGCGCTCCCGCCTCGTCTAGAGCCTGGAGAATGATCTCCAGGCAGCGTGCCGCCTGCCGTTCCGGATCGGGATCAACCGAGCCATCCGGCCAGATGGGAGTCGTGCCCGCTACCAATACACGGTTGCCCACACGCACCGCCCGGCTAAATCCAATGGTCGGTTCATAGGGAGAGCCGGAGGCGATGGTCCTGCACTCGGTCGTCATGAGAACCTCCCACAAGCGTGATAGCTAACGTTGTCCGCGGCCATCTTTTAGGTTCCAGCCTGCTTGACTTGATACATGGCGGCGTCGGCAGCGGCTATCAGTTGCTGCCGGCTCCGAGCATCGTCGGGGGCAATCGCAGCGCCGATGGATACCGACAGCTGGATCTGGCGCCCGTCGGGAGCGCGGTACGGCCGATCACGAACAGCGCGACGGATGCGCTGGCCAATGGTCTGAGCCAGCAACGCTCCAGCCCGAGGCAGAACCAGCATAAACTCGTCGCCCCCCACCCGACCCGCGATGTCGTCCTGGCGGCAGCTTTCCCGCAGGATCGCGCTCACGTGCTGTAGAACGGCATCACCCGCCAGGTGACCGTAGGTATCGTTACACGCTTTGAACTCGTTCAAATCCAGCATCAGCACGGCACAGCGCCCGGCAGGCGGCGCCAGGAGACGATCCAGTTCCTGCATAACAGTGCGGTGATTGGAGAGCCCGGTCAGCGGATCGCACTCCGCCAGCACGCGTAGCTCTCCCGCTTGACGGGCGTTGCGCAACACCACCGACACCTGAGCGCCAAAGAGTTCGAGCAACTCGCAATCGAGCGCGGTGAGCCGTGCCCTGCTTTCGATGTTGAGAATGCCCGCCACGTGACCACCGTCGTGCAACGGAACGCATAACTCGCTGACCACGTTGTCGAGCGCGGGCCGGTACCCGCCATCCTGGCCAACATCTGGAATAAACGCGGTCTGGCCGCTCTGGCCTACCCGCCCGCAGATACCAACACCCAGCGGAATCCTCGTGTACGGATTCTCGTAGCCAATCTGCGCCTGTATCACCAACGTATCCCCTTCGATCAGATAGACGCTGATGAGTTGATGCCCGAAGGCCCGATCCAGTTCATCCACGATGGCCTCGATCGCGTCGTCCATGCTGAGGTGGCTGCCCACGATGGCGGAAACACGCTGGAGCGTCATCAACCCCGTAGTGCGTTGCTCGGTCTGCTCTCGCGCCACCGCTTCGACCGCGGCAGCACGTTCGTGGAGACGCACGCGCTTCGCGATGATATTGACCATGTAAATCAAAATGACGTAGCTGGCCACGCTCGCCAATGCCACGGCAAGCGGTTGCGCGATATGCTGGTAGAGAGATGGGGAAGCGGCAACCAATGCGCCGGCAACCGCCACGGGGAGCGCATAGCGCCAGTCCACAATCAGGCAGGAAAAGACAATTGCTAGCGGAATCGCCGACCTGAAAGGGCTGTTTGTGCCCCCGGTACCCGCCATGCCGATGGCCACCAGCCCCAACCCGCTCAAGGGAAACACCAGGTAGGCAGCACGAGGCAGGCGCGCCCAGGGGATGAGACGAACTCCAAGCATGCAGCCTGCCACTCCCGCGGCAAACACCAAGAGGTCGCGACGACCGAAGCCAAACTGCGCGGCATCAATGGTGAGCAGGATCGCGACCAGGAGACCAAAGCAGTAAAACAGCAGCAGGGCACGCCGGATTTTCCGGTCGAAATCGTCCAGTTCTACCGGGACGGCGGCTTGCACTACGATTGGCCTTCTCGTAGATGCGGAACAAGGTATACGCTTATCGTACCGTCCTCACCGTTCTGTCGAAAGGGGCAACCGGAACTGCGAGACGCGGGCTAACGGTCACATGTTCGATCATGTCTGAGAGCTCTCCCCGTCTCAGGATACCGCGAACGCCCCCAGATGAACACCCCTCATGTCGTTGGTTATGCCGCTCCGCTGCTCCAGATCACACGGGATGCAGCCCGGCGAATCCCAGGCCGGCATCTTCCGGGCAGCCACAGCGGATATTCATGGCCTGGAGCGCCTGTCCGGCAGCGCCCTTCATCAGGTTGTCCACTGCCGCCATGACCACCACCCGGTCGCCGCGCGGATCAAGCTCAAACCCGATATCGCAGTAGTTGCTGCCGATCAGAATCTTGGGCTCAGGATAGCGATAGATGCCACTGGTCTCCTTGACCAGTCGGAGAAACGGCTCCTTCCCGTACGCACGCCGGTACACCTGCCACAGGTCACGCTCGGTGACCGCCCTATTCAAGAAGACATGCGCGGTGGAGAGCACGCCACGCACCGCTTCGATAGCCGTGGCGGAGAACGCTACGGTGGGGCGGCGAACGCCATTCGGCGTGCTCACGGTCAACTCCTGCTCCACCTCGGCGGTATGCCGATGGCCGGTGGGCTTGAACGATCGCATGGCCCCACTTCGCTCTGGATGATGCGACGCCTGTCCCTCCTCGGCGCCGGCGCCGGCGCCGGAGGAGCCGGTCTTGACCTCTGCCACCATCGGACGATCGAGATCGACCAGTCCCTCGCGAAAGAGTGGATACGGACCGAGAATCGTGGGCGTAGCCAGGCAGCCCGCACTGGAAATGTAGTTTGCCGTTCGCATCTCCTCTCGGTGCAGCTCGGGGATGCCGTACACGAACTGATCCAGGAGCTCGGGACGTGGATGCTCGTGGCCGTACCAGCGCGGATACTCCGCGGCATCGCGCAGTCGAAAGTCGGCGCTGAGATCGATGATAACCGGCGCCAGATCCATGAAACGCTCCATCTGGTTACCCGAGGCGCCGTGCGGCAGCGCCAGGAACAGCACATCACATGGCACGAGCTCTGTGGCCGATACGAACTTGAGGTCGGTCCGTTTACGCAAATTAGGATGCACACCGGTTACCCGCTTGCCGGCACGCCGCTCGGAGGTGACCTGCACGGTCTCCGCTGCCAGGTGCCCCAGCAGCAGCCGCAGCAGCTCGCCGCCGGTGTACCCAGACCCGCCGGCAATCGAGACTCTTATTCGCCCCAATCTTCTTCCTCTTCCGGCGCCGGCGCCAACTGCAGCGGGTTCACCCCCATGACCTCCAACTCCACACCACACTCCGGGCACTCGACAATCTCACCCTTTTCCGGGTTGCTCAGTTCAATAGCGGCTGCGCACTCTGGGCATTCTGCTTGCATGTGCATTACTCCTTTGCTTGGTATCCCCCCCTCCCCCCAGCCCCCTCCCCCTCGCGGGGGGGGAGGGGGAGTTCTGTAGAGGAACTGCGTCCCGTAGTAGCTCCCGTTTCTTTGAGGGGAGTGTGTTTTTCAGAGACGCTGTTTCCCGTTAGTAGCTCCCCTCCCCCCTGATGGTTGATGCACATTAAGCTTCCGATTTGGCAGCGGGACGCCAAATTGCCTACCGGGGTCATGTGTCGCCCTGCCGATTTCCCGCAGATTCATGCGGTCCCTGCTAATGTGCATCACGCATCCCCTGGAGGGGGAGGGGTTGGGGGAGGGGGGCCGTTTACAGTGCTTCCCTAAACACGCGTACTGCCTCCTGTATATGCTCCTCCTCCACAATTAAGGGCGGCAGGAAGCGCACTGACGTACTTCCTGCTGAAATAGCTAGCACGCCATTGTGCTGCATGGCCTGCAAGGTTGACGAGACATTGCGCTTCAACTCAACCGCGATCATCAGTCCAACGCCCCGCACTTCGCGGATGGCGGGATGCTCAATGGCTCGTAGGCCGGTCAGAAAGAGCTCTCCCATGCGGCTGACATGCTGGTTGAAGCCCGGTTCGGCTACCACCTCCAGCGTCGCCGTGGCGGCAGCGCAGACCAACGGGTTGCCTCCAAAGGTTGTGCCATGGCTGCCGGGGGGAATACCTTCCGCCACGCGGTCGGACACCACGGTGACGCCAATCGGTAGGCCGTTGGCCAGCGGCTTTGAGAGGGTCATGAGGTCCGGCAGGATGTGGCTATGCTGGAAGGCCCAGGTGCGGCCGGTGCGAAAGGCGGTCTGCACTTCATCGAAAATCAGCAGAGCACCGGTCTCGTCGCACCGCTGGCGCAAGCCCTGCAGGTACTCCATCGAGGCGACGCGCACGCCGCTCTCCCCCTGTACCGGTTCCACGATCAGGGCCGCGGCATCCGTCAGACGCTCACGTGCTGCTTCCAGGTCACCGTACCCGACCTGCTCGCATCCATCCAGGAGTGGCGCGAAGGGCGCACGATGCTTCTGATCGCCGGTGACGGAGAGCGCACCAAAGGTGCGCCCATGGTAGCCCCGCTTGGTGGAAATCAGTCGCTGCCGGCCGGTGGCCGCGCGCGCGTACTTCAGCGCAGCCTCCACCGCCTCGGCGCCGGAGTTGGCGAAGCTAATTTTCCTCAACCCGTCCGGTAGCAATGCCTCGAGCACCGCGATGAAGCGGGCGCGCTGGTCGCTGTAAAAGCTCTGGTGACTACTGAGCAGGGTGCTGGCCTGTGTGGTGATGGCTGCCGACACCGCGGGATGGGAGTGGCCCAGCACCGCGACACCGTAGTTGCTCATCATATCGAGATAGCGGCGTCCCTCGGCGTCCCACAGGTACACGCCCTCGCCGCGAACCAGCGCGAGGTCCCGCTTGTGGTACGGCGGAATGCTGTACTCGCCTTCGGTGGCGACGATTTCCTGCTGACCAACCTCACCCACCGGCATGAACTGCCTCCTTTATATGCGTGCCGCCCCCGGAGAGAGCGCTGCGAAGACTATCCGGCTGGTTCGCATCGGCCAGGATCACCTCTCCCACGCCGCGCCGCACCGCATCGGCGCCCGCCAGTATCTTCTTCTTCATCCTGCCCTGTGCCAACTCGACAAAGTGATCGAGCCGATCCAGGTCGATCTCGGGCGTGGTAGACGTCGGATCGTTGACATCGACCAGCAAACCAGCGGTATTAGAAAAGATAAGCAGCCTGGGGGCATGCAGCGCCACCGCCAGCTCCATGGCCAGCTTGTCGCCATCCACGTTGATCGCGTCGCCCTGGTGGCTAATCGCTGGCGGCGTGAGCACCGGCACATAGCCGGCGTTCAGCAGCAACACGATGAGCCGGGTATCGATAGTGTCGATGGTCCCGGCATAATCGCCCTCCAGCACCCGTGGCTTGCCCTGATCCATGATGCGAATACGGGACTTGCGCCGGCCACGGGCAATGGCGCCATCCAGGGCGGAGAGCCCCACGGCGTTCACTCCAAGCTGTTGCAGGCCCTCTACCATGCGCTTGTTTACCTTGCCGCAATAGGCCATCAAGAAGAGATCCATGGTCTCCTGATCAGTGTAGCGGCTGACTTGCCCAGTGGAGGAGGTTACCAACCGCGGCTCCCTTCCCATCCGGCGCATCAACGCATCAAGCTCCACGTTGGCGCCGTGAACCAGCACGTACGGTTGTTCCAGGCTGGCCAGATCACCCAGGAAGCGCAGATAGTCGATGCCCGCGCTGCCGCCAAGTTTGACCACCAGAGGAGGATCAACCGTTGAATACTCAACCATACCTCTACAACTCCTCCAACACCCGCGTGAGGACGCGAATCGCCTGCAGGTACTCATCGACGCGGATATGCTCCACGGGTGTGTGGTCCAGGCGGGAATCCCCAGGGCCATAGGCCAGCATGGGGCATTGCCACACGGGGCCGACCACGTTCATATCCGAGGTGCCGGTCTTTACCTTGAAGCGCGGCGTGCCGCCCTCGGCGCGCACCGCACGCAGAAAGCCGGCCACCAGCGGGTTGCCCTTGTCGCCACGTACGGCCGGTTCGCCTGGGCTAAAGCAAAAATCTCCCTCCGGCAGCAGGGCTCGAACCCCGCGCTGCGCCGCTTCCAGCGCGATCCCCGGCGGCAGGCGCAGACCGATGTGCAGGGAGGCGGTGTCGTGCAGTCCATCACTGTGCGATTGCATGGAAATCAGCGTGGCTGTGAGGCTATGGAACTGGTCGCACTTCTCCGGCATGCCCTGGTGCTCACTCCAGATTACCAACGCGTTCCAGCAGGCCACGGCACGCTCCGCGGCGGTTGGCTCGGGAACCGAGCTATGGGTACACGGCTGCGTAATGGATACAGTGAAGCGTTGGCTTCCTTTATATCCCATCACCAGCGCGTCCCAGCCGCTAGGCTCGGCAATGATCAGGTAGTCCGGCGCCGCGAGCTGCGTCAGATGGCGAGCGCCCACGGACGGGCCTTCCTCCTGCACCGCGCCGATCACCGTAATTCCTGCTCGCGCCCGCTCCCGTGCACGGACGGCCGCCACCATGGCCGTGGCCAGTGGCCCTTTCGCATCCACCGAGCCGCGACCGTAGAGCAGGCCATCCCGCTGCTCGACTGGGACCATGCCGGGCACGGTATCCATATGGCCCAGCAGGACCACCGATGGGACTCGGCCCTCGCCTTTCGCCGGCGCGACCTCGCCGATCACATTGCCCACCTCGTCGCGCCGCGCCGCGAAACCGGCCGCCAACATGGCCGCCAGCAACAATTCGGCGACCTCATCTTCCTGGCCACAGAGGCTGGAGGCGCCAACCAACGAGGTCAGCAGCTCGACGGCGGCGGCGTCCGAGATGCTCATGCCACACTGCCTGCCAGCGGGCGTGGCGCGCCCTCCGCCTGAGCCACCACATACTCCACCACCTTGCCGGGAATGTTCACGCCAGTGGTGTCGATACTGTTGCGAAACTCCATGGTGTAGTTGACCTCGTTCACCAGCAGACCACGCTGGCTTTCCAGCAGGTCAACAGCCAGGATACCACCGCCCACGGCCCGCGCGGCCGCTAAAGAGATCTCGGCTATAGGATCGGTCACCGGACAGTTCTCGGCCCGGCCCCCTCTGGCGGTGTTAGTGATCCAATGGCCGGAGTATCGGTAGATGGCGCAGATGCACTCGTCGCCGATCACGAACGATCGGATATCGCGATCCGGCTTGGGTACATACTCCTGAATGTAAAAGATCGAGTGATGATAGGTGCCCAGGATCTCCTTGTGCTCCAGGATTGCCTCGGCGGCGTACCGGTCGCTGACCAGCGAGAGCAGGCGTCCCCAGGAGCCAACCGCCGGCTTGAGCACGGCGGGATAGCCCACCTCCTCGATCGCCTCCAGCGCGGACTCCGGTGTAAAGGCGATCAGCGTGCGCGGCGAGGCCACGCCCTGGCGCGTCAGCGCGCTCGAGGTGAGGATCTTATTCCCGCAGGTGTCCGCTACCCGATAGGTATTCACCGTGGCAATTCCGGCGTCCTCCAGTAGCTTGAGCCCGTACAACGCGCGAGAGTGGTTGATGCAGCGCTCCAGCACCACGTCGTAGGGAAACGTGGTCTGGCCCAGCTCAAAGATCAGTTCGCGGTCGTCGATGCGGCCCAGTGGAATACCACGCTGCGCGAACTCCTCGAAGAGCAGCTTTTCCTCGACCCGCACCCGGGAGTACATGACGCCAAGGTTCATGCTACGCCCTCCCAGCCATGCGCCCGAACGTACTCCAGGATGCCGCCGGCCTCGGCGATCTTCTCGACGAAGGGCGGCAGGGCCTCGGCCTGAAGCGTCTCGCCGCGCGTGTGGTTGATCACCGTGCCCGCCACGGCGTCGACCTCCACCTGATCACCCTCCTGAATACGTTCAGCCTCCGGGCAGGTGAGCACGGCCAGCCCGATATTCACTGCATTGCGGTAGAAGATACGAGCAAAAGTTGGCGCCACCACCGCGGCCACCCCGCAGGTTTGAATCGCAATGGGCGCGTGTTCGCGTGAGGAGCCGCAACCAAAGTTGCGACCACCCACCAGCACATCGCCCGGCTGGACTCCGCCGGGAAAGTCCGGGCGAACCTCGCACAGGCAGTACTGGGCCAGCGCGGCCCGGTCGGTGGTGACGTTGTAGCGTCCGGGAATAATCTCGTCGGTGTTGACGTTGTCGTGGAGCTTCCATGCTCGTCCCATGATGTGTGTCTCCTTGTAGATAGCGCGAACTGTGGTGCATGTAAGATCGCACCCTCATCCCCAGCCCTTCTCCCGCCCGCGGGGGAAGGGAGTGCTGGAGCCACCAGCATCGCGAAGAAGATCCTCCCTTGCCCGCGGGAGAAGAGGGTTCTTTAGAGAAGATCGTGGCTCAAGTAGCTCCCCCTCGCCCGCGGGCGGGAGAGGGGGCTGGGGGGTGAGGGTGCGGCTGCTATCCATGTCTTACACCTGCCCCACGGCCAGACCCGGCTCGATGGCTGGATGCAGATATGGGCGTGGGTCCGCGATATGGCCGGCCAGGGCAGAGGCGGCGGCGGTGGCTGGACTGCCCAGATAGAGCTGCGAGGTGGAGTCCCCCATGCGTCCTTTGAAGTTGCGGTTTTGGGTGGTGAGGGCCCGTTCGTTGGCGCCCAGCACCCCTTGATGACGGCCGATACACGGCCCGCAGCCAGTGTTGGTGATCTGAGCGCCGGCCGCCATCAGGGTCTCGATGTACCCGCGTCGCAGCGCTTCAATCCAGACCTCACGGGAGGCCGGGGTGATCACCAGCCGGGTGTTGGGATGCACCGTCTGCCCCTGCAGAATCTCGGCGGCGATAGCCAGATCATCCACTCGCCCGTTGGTACAGGTACCAATAAAGACCTGGTCGAGTGGCGTACCCGCCACCTCTTCCACTCCGGCGACGTTGGACACCTCGTTAGGACAGGACACCTGAGGCGTCAGGGTAGAGACATCCAACTCAACGGTGCGGGCGTACACACCGTTCTCCGGCAGTACCGGCTCGAACGCCTCCCGGGCGCGGGGCGTCACATAGGCCAGGGTCCGCTCGTCCGGCTCAACCAGGCCGGCCTTGGCGCCCATCTCGATCGACATGTTGGCCAGCGTCATGCGTTCGCTGATCTGCATGGCGCGCACCGCCTCGCCGCCATACTCAATTGCCATGTAGATTGCGCCGTCGACATCCAGCTGGCGGGCCAGCGCCAGGCACACATCCTTGGCATAGACGCCGTGCTGCAACTCGCCGTGCAGCGTGATCCGAATACTCTCCGGCACCCGGAACCAGGAACGACCGGTGGCATAGATAATCGCCACGTCGGTCGAGCCCATGCCGGTGCCAAAGCAGCCCAGAGCGCCATAGGTACAACTGTGCGAGTCCGCGCCGACCACCAGACTCCCAGGGAGGACGAAGCCTTCCTCCACCATCACCTGATGGCAGATGCCCTGCTGGAAAACGTGGCGGATTCCCTCCTCGGCAATAAACGCACGGATCGTCTTGTGCAGCTCAGCAGCCGCCGTGGTCGGCGCCGGCACCATGTGGTCGAAGGCGATAACCACCCGATCCAGGTCCCAGATGGGGCGTCCCAGCTTCCGGAACGACTCGATGGCAATCGGCGTGGTGTTGTCGTGGCTCATCGCGTAGTCCACCGGGGCCACCACGATCTCGCCGGCGCGTACTCGGCGGCCAACTTTACGGGAGAAGATTTCCTCAGCAAGCGTACCCATGTGACGTTCCTTTCTGGTGGTTGGGGAGATCCTGGCGGCGCATGGTGAGCGGCTGTGCGGTGATACTCGCAATCCGCCCGTGCAGCGTATTCAATCCGCCGCTGTTTGGCTGGCTAACGGCGTGTATCATGCGGTTAACCGATCTCTCAATAAATGATCGAGTTCGGCCGGTGAGAGTGCCCCGGTATCCGCCATCCGCTTGAGCTCGGCGGTCACCTCACGCAACTCAATCTCGCCGAAATGTAGTCCCAGTTGGGAGGCGCGGTGTGCCACGGCATGGTGTCCGGTTAATTTGTGTCCCACCTGGATCGACCGCTCCAGCCCAAAATCGGCCGGGTCGATGATCTCGTAGCACTCTGGATTGTTCAGCATCGCCTTGGTATGGATGCCGGCCTTGTGATTGAAGGCGGCTTCACCAGTGATGTAATTGTTGAATGGGATATCGATGCCGATCATCTCCGCCACCATGCGGTCCAGGCGGGGCAGATCGGCCAGCTGGTACTTGCTCACCAGCGCTCGATCGACCGTATACATGCGGGCCAGGAAGCCGCCCAGCGGCGTGATACCGTTGCGCTCGCCGATGCCCAACACAGTGGTGTCGATATGGGTTGCGCCCGCCTCCAACGCCTCGAAGGAGTTAGCGATGGCACAGCCGGCGTCGTTGTGGCCGTGGAACTCGATATCGCAGCGAACGTGGTGGCGAATCTCCGAGGTCAGCGCGAACACCTGGCGCGGGGTGGCCACGCCGACCGTATCGGCGATGCCCACCCGATTCACCCCCAGTTGGTCGACTGCCTGGTAAATGCGCAGCAGATCCGCTTCGTCACTGCGGAACGAATCCTCGCTGGAGAAGCGGACCTCCACCCCCTGGCTCTGAATGTAGGTGACTACCTCCCGAGCCGACTCGATGATGTACTCGATGTCCTTGCCGTGACTGAACTCCCGCAGGATGGACGAGGTGCCGAACAGGATGTCGATGCCGGAGACGCCGGTCTCGACGGCCAGCTTGGCGTCCTCCAGGTGGCAGCGGGTGTGGGTCAGCACCTTCAGCTTGAGGTTCAACCCGGCAATGATCCGGGCATCGCGGAAGGAATTGGGCGATGCCGAGGGCGAAACCAGCTCGATGTACTCCACCCCAAAGTCGTCGAGCGCCAGAGCAATCTCCACCTTCTGGCCGGTGGAGAAATTGGTCTTGGCGAACTGTTCCCCTTCTCTCAGGGTGGAATCGATAATGGCGAATTGGTCGACCGGCACGCTGCCCTCCCTTCACAGTGAAATCGCGAGTAACAAAATAGCCTGCTGTCCACCAGGGACGGCAGGCTGCCGTGGTACTACCCAACTTCACCGCCACCTCGCGGCAACGGCCTCTCTAAGTACGGGAGCACATGGCTCCGATACTTCAGCGCATGATAACGGTGGCTGTTTCCGGCCTGATCTACTGGCCCGCAGGCGTTCGACCGGCTACTCTGGGACCTTGTTCCACCGCCTCCAGCGAGACCGCATCGCAGCTCCGCGGCTCTCTTTGCTCGCCCTTGAGGGATGTACTCTTCCCATCGAGGTATCTCTGTTGCTTTGGTCTTACCTTAGCGAAGTGAGCGAGGCGTGTCAAATGGTGGTCCACGTCCAATCCCGAATTTCTGGCTGGTCCTCGAAGTGCTCGTGGGCATAGGCAACCGACTTTTGAATAGCAGATTCAAGTTCGCTGGTGAGCGTTTCTGCCTGAGGTCGGATGCGTTCAGCCCGCTTGATGGCTTCAATACAGAGATGGTATCGGCTCATGCCGTTCATCACTACCATGCTAAACGGAGTGGTGGTGGTTCCTTGCTCGTTGAAACCACGCACGTGGAAGCGGTCCGCGTTGACGCGACCATGCACGATTTCGTGCATGGCTCGCTGGTAGCCGTGGAAGGCAAAGATCACCGGCTTATCCGCGGTGAAGAGCGTGACGAATTCCGTCTCGTTCATGCCGTGTGGATGGTGCTCCGGTGGGAAGAGTGTCATGAGGTCGACCACGTTGACCACTCGCACGCGCATCTCGGGGACATGCTGGCGCAGCCATTGCACCGCTGCCAGCGTTTCCATGGTTGGAATGTCTCCCGCACAGGCCATAATCACATCCGGCTGGACGCCTTGATCGTTGCCCGCCCACTCCCAGATCGACGCGCCACGAGCGCAGTGCTCGATAGCCGCATCCATATCAAGATACTGGAGCTGCGGCTGCTTGTCGATCACGATCAGGTTGACGTAGTTACGGCTGCGCAGACAGTGGTCCGACACCGACAGCAGACAGTTGGCGTCCGGCGGCAGATAGATCCGGGCAACCATGCCGCGCTTGGAAAGCATGACATCGATCAGCCCCGGCCCCTGGTGGCTGAACCCATTGTGGTCGTTACGCCAGCAGGTCGAGGTCAACATGACGTTGAGCGACGCCACCGGCTCGCGCCATGGCAGCAGCTTTGCTTCTTGTAGCCACTTGGTGTGCTGCACAGTCATAGAGGCGGAGACCATGGCGAACGACTCGTAGGTGACGTACATGCCGTGCCGGCCGGTCAACGTGTACCCCTCCAGCCACCCCTCGCAGTTATGCTCGCTCAGCACCTCCATGACGCGGCCGTCTGGTGAGATGTGGTCGTCGATGCCTATGCGTTGCTCGACAAAGCAGCGGTTCTCCACCTGAAAGACGTCACCCAGTCGGTTCGAGTTCGCCTCATCCGGACAGAACAGGCGGAAGTTGGCTTGCTGGGCGTTGCGGGCGAAGGTGTCCCGTAGCATTTTCCCCAGCTGGCGGGGAGATTCGGCGAACTCAGCGCCGGGTTTGGTCACCGGCAGAGCGTAGGTGCGGAAGTCCGGCAGGTCGAGGTCGACCAGCAGCTTTCCCCCGTTGGCGTGCGGATTACCACCCATGCGCCGGTCGCCGCACGGCGCCAGTTCGGCGAGTTCGGGGAGCAGGGAGCCGCGCTCGTCAAAGAGCCGATCCGGTTCATAGCTGTGCATCCACTCTTGGAGCATCGCCAGGTGTTTGGGGTCGGAACGTACATTTGCCAATGGCACCTGGTGGGCGCGGAAGGTGCCCTCCACCGGTAGTCCGTCGACGACCTTGGGGCCGGTCCAGCCCTTCGGCGTGCGGAGCACGATCGCCGGCCATCGCGGGCGCGTCTCGACGCCATTGGTCCGCGCGTCCCGCTGAATGGCGCGAATCTTCTGGTAACAGGTGTCCAGCGTGGCGGCGAACTGCTGGTGCAGGCGCATCGGGTCGTCGCCTTCAACGAAGTGGACTTCGTACCCGTTCCCTTCAATGACGGCTCGCACATCCTCGTCGCTGCTCCGTGCAAGCACCGTGGGGCTTCCGATCTTGTACCCGTTAAGATGCAGGATGGGCAGCACTGCCCCATCACGCGCTGGGTTCAGAAAGCTGGTTCCCTTCCAGGAGCCGGCCAGCGGACCAGTTTCCGCCTCCCCGTCGCCCACCACCGCTGCTACGATCAGATCGGGATTGTCGAAGGCGGCGCCGAAGGCATGCATCAGCACATACCCCAGTTCACCTCCCTCGTGGATCGAGCCGGGTGTCGGCACGCTGACATGGCTTGGTATTCCGCCTGGCGTGGAGAACTGGCGGAAAAGCCGCCGCATGCCATCTAGATTGGTGGCAATCTCTGGATAGATTTCCGAGTACACGCCTTCGAGGTACACGTTGGCGACGACGGCCGGTCCGCCGTGTCCCGGTCCCGCCAGGAAGATCGCACTGACGTCCTGCTCTGTGATGAGACGGTTGAGATGCACATAGATGAAGTTCAGGCCGGGCGACGTGCCCCAATGGCCCAGCAAGCGTGGCTTGATGTGCTCCGGGAGCAGCCGGTCTCGCAGCAGAGGATTGTCCAGCAGGTAGATCTGACCAATGGTCAGATAGTTGGCCGCCTGCCAATAGCGATGCATACGATCACGGAGTTCGCTGGAGAGCGGTCCATCCGACGGCGCCTGCGGGAGGCTGGATACCGTGCCATCGACATCGACCGCGCTGGAAAGCTTCACGTCAAACCGGTACATGGGTCTAGCCTTTCTGTGAAACGATACGATACGTGTGTTGCGCGATCATCAGATCCTCGTTGGTTTTCATCACTCTGACCTGAACCGCGCTGTGTGCTGCTGAGATTACGGCGGCGTGTCCAGCGTTACGCTCGGGGTCGAGGCTCACGCCAAGAAACTGGAGGCCGTCGCAGATGCGTTGGCGCACCGGCGCCGCATGCTCTCCCATACCCCCGGTAAAAATCAGCGTCTCCAGACCGCCGAGCACGGCAACCAGCGCGCCCAGAAACTTTCGCGCCTGGTAACAGAAGAGTTCTACCGCTTCCGCCGCATGCGGGTCGGTGCTCTCCCGGTCAAGGAGATCGCGCATGTCGCCACCGATTCCCGAGACCCCGACCAACCCTGCCTGCTGAGTAATCAAGGTCTCTAACGCAGCAGTGGTGAGGTGCTGTGATTCAAGCAAGTACAGTAAAACTCCGGGGTCCAGATCGCCGGTGCGGGTGCCCATCATCAGCCCACCGGCCGGCGTGAACCCCATGGTGGTGTCCACTCCAACACCGTCACGCACGGCGGCCATACTGGCGCCATTCCCCAAATGCGCAATGACCATGCGGCCCTCCGCCCTCGACCGATCGAGCGTGCGCAGCGCCTGCATGATGGACTCGTATGACAGCCCATGAAAGCCGTAGCGCATGACTCCTCGATCACTGAAGTGCCGGGGCAGCGCATACATCTGCGCGACCTGCGGCATATGGCGGTGGAAGGCGGTATCGAAGCAGGCCACCTGAGGGACGGCGGGGAAGGTCTGGCGCACCGTCTCAATGGCGGCAATCGCCTGGGGCAGGTGGGTAGGATCGATTGGAATCCACTGGCGAAGCGTGTCGACCATCTCCTCGGTGATGAGTACCGGCTCTCGATACCTGGGCCCTCCATGCACCACACGGTGACCGATGGCGCCAGGCTGTGTTTCCTTGCCCTGCTGTTGTAGCCATTCCAGCACAGCATGCAGAGCGGCGGCATGATCAGACACGTCCACCTGCTCATCCAGCACGGATGTACCGCTGGCATCATCGATGCTCAGGCGGCTCGCTGTCGACCCAATCCGCGACACCTCAGCGGAAAACACCACTCGCTCGCCTTGGTCCACCTGATACAGAGCCGCCTTGAGGCTCGATGAGCCAGTGTTGAGCGTCAGAACCGCCATGGAAGCGTGTCGCATCGTCTCAGCACCTGTCGATTGGGGGCTATTGACTCATTCCGAGGCAGTATAGAAACGCGATGGCTATGATACGACGGGTGTCCGGCTCATGTTGTCACTTGGCGCGCGTTTCGTTCGGGCGACCAGTACTGGACAGGGTGCGGCGTGCAATACCCGTTCCGACACGCTTCCCAGCAGGACCGCGTGCATCTCTCCCCAGCCTCGGCTTCCCATGACGATGAGCCCAACCGCATGCTCCTCGGCGTATCGCACGATCTCATCGGCCGGTGAACCGCGTCGAACGACGGACTCAACGGGCGTCGTTCTGTTCAACTCCTGCGTCGTACGCTGCGCGGCATCCTTAGCCGCCTTCTCCGCTGCTGTGGTTAGGTCGTCCCAAACATCCTGGGAAAAGTACCCACCATACCCGCCGTACGCGTAAAAGGGCATGGTGTCGATTGGCGACACCACAGCCAGTACCGTGACGCGAGCAAGGGCGGCGGGATTCAAGAGATCGCGGACCATGCGCGCCGCCTCCAGAGATGTTTCCGAGCCGTCGGTCGCCAAGAGCAGGTGTGTCGATGTCATCCGTTCCTATCCTTTCTTGAGGTCGCAGAATCGGGTAGGTCTGCGATATGCATCCATCCGCACTTCCTCATCGTGATTCCCATTCATTGGCGTTTGTTCACAAGTTGAGTTCGGAGTCGTGGCAAGGGGAGCCATCGAACTGGCCGATGGCTCCCCATTGGGCTACCGCGTTCCGTTGGAGCCGGTCAGAGCACTCAATGGAGTCGAGGCGACGGAATCGTCCGTGCCCGCTGCCGAGAAGGTGGCTCCCATGGCGGCGATGCTGCCCAGTTCGGACGGAACCATGAATAGCTTGTTCGCGGTTCCCTCGGCCATCTTCGGCAGCGCCTGAATGTACAGATACTTGAGGATCTCCGGGGTTGGGTGCGAGGTGGCAAGTGCTCCGAATACGACCTGGATCGCTTCGGCCTGCGCCCGCTGCACCGTCACCAGTGCCTGCGCATCACCCTCCGCGTTCAGGATCAAGGATTGGCGATTCCCCTCGGCGGTGAGGATCGCGGACTGCTTCTCGCCCTCAGCCGTGAGGATGGCGGCCTGTCGCTGGCCCTCAGCTCTCAGCACGGCTGCGCGCTTTTCGCGCTCTGCCTGCATCTGCTTCTCCATCGCCTGCTGGACCTCATGCGGCGGGATGATGTCCTTCAGCTCCACGCGCGTCACACGCACGCCCCAGCCTTCCGTGACTTCGTCCAGCGCCACCCGCATCTTCATGTTGATGTCCTCGCGGCTGGTCAACGTCAGATCCAGCGTAAGTCCCCCCAGGACGTTGCGCAGCGTGGTCATCGTGAGCTGCTCCATGGCAGACACCAGATTGACCACCGCATACGCGGAGTTTTTGGCATCGATAATCTGGTAGTAGACGACGGTGGCGACCTGAATGCCGACGTTGTCGGCGGTGATGACTGGCTGCGGGGCAAACGGAACCACCTGCTCGCGGAGATCGATGGTCGGGAGAATCTTGTCGACAAAGGGGATGACGAAGAGCGGGCCACTGCCCGCCGTCTTCAGGTAGCGTCCGAGCCGCTGCACGATGACCACCCTGGCCTGGGGGACCAGGCGGATGGTTTTGACGCCGACCGTCACCACGAAGACGGCGATAAGTGCCAGAAGAATGCCGATGGCAATCATGAGATGCCTTTCTGGCGCGGTTCTGCTATATCATCCGCGCCACTAGTCGTGTTGATAGGAAGGGTACGCGCCCGTTCCACGAGCGCCGTGAGTCCGTCGACGTAGACAACCTCGATACGCTCGCCGACTTGAAAGGTGTCCGTGGAATCAAAGGGTCGTGCCGTCCAGAAGTCGCCCGTACCGAGACGGACCAGTCCGCCGCCTAGGTCGATCTCCTGGGTGACGATCCCCTGCCGGCCCTGGAGGTGGGAATGGGTCACGCCGTTCTGTTCTTGTGCCAGACTGCCGATACCGAGGGTCTGTTTCAGAGCCGGTCGGACGAGCACGATGCCCACCAGCGACAGCGCCGCGAAGGCAACGGCCTGGACGGTGATCGGCAGGAGTAGTGCAGCCAAGCCGGCGGTGATGAGCGCCGCGACCGCCATCGATCCCAGGAACAGATCAAAGGTGAAAATCTCGCCGATGGCGGCGAGCAGCACGATGACCAGCCAGAAAGCGATCCACATCGATTACATCCTCCCGGCGAGGACCGCGGTTTGAGTCTGCTCACTCGCGGTGGAGGCATGCAACGGAACAATGATGATGGGGCACGGCAGACGTTGGATCAGATCGTCGGCCACACTGCCAAGGACCACATGCGCCAGTCCGGTTCGCCCATGACTGGCCATGACGACATGAGTAATGCCCCAGGCACGCACCGCCGCCACTAGATGCTCTGTCACCTCACCGAAGAGCACATGCTGGTGGGTGGTGGCATCCAGCCCCACTGCAACCTCATCAAGATACTGCTGAGCTGCGTCGCGGGCATGGTCGTCGGTTACGGCGTTCGGATCGATGGCAGTCCGAGAGAAACCCGTGACCGGGTAACTCGACACCACATGCACTAGCCAGGTCGAGGCGTTCCACTCCTGCATGAGTTCCTTCGCCAGAGGCAGTGCTCGTTCCGCCAGCTTTGAGCCATCCAGTGGGACCAGAATGCGCAACTCCGGCTCAAGGATCGATGGATACCCAGAGGGCGCCTCAACATTTCGGATCAGAACCGGGACCGGGCTGTGTGCCAGGGTTCGCCATTCCACGCCGCCGTGCAACATTCTGCCCCATGGCCCTCTCCCGTGGGTGGCGCACACCACGATGTCGGCATGGTACTTACGCGCTGCGACATCGATGGCGTCTACAGGGTCATCCATCGCGAACACGTGCGTTTCAACTGCGATACCTTCGCTGCGGATTTGTTCCGCCTGGGTTTCGAGGGAGGCAAACGCATCCTGTACGGCGTGTTCTTCGCTATGGTCGAATACTGCGCCATTCGAGACCGTGCCGATCGAGTCGCTGATGAGGATCAGGTCTCCCCCTTTGCCCGCGAGCAACTTTGCCTCGGGCAGGATTGACGCAGCCAGATGTGTGCCGTCCAGTGGGACCAGGACACGTCTCATGTGCGGCTCGCTTTCTCGGAAACGTATAAATTGCTGGGCTCTCGTCTCTTGCCTGTGATCGGTGTTCGAGTCGGCCCGTCTACCACCCTCATTGAGCAGTCTCTCTCAGTCATTTCACTACTTCTCTCTATTCGGAGACCGTAGAACCGCGAGCCGGCGGCTGTACTCCTCCCCGTCGATCTCGCCCCGAGCAAAACGCTCGCCCAAGATCTGATCCGGCGAAGTCGCCGCTTCGTGCGCTCGCGCGTGGAAGGACGCTTTCTGGCCCGACGAGTTCACGTAGCGGACGAGCGAGACAATACCCCAGATGATGAGTCCCCAGAAGAGAATCATGAAGATTCCCATACCGAACCACCCACTCCAATTGCATTCCGTTGTGCCAGTCCATCATGGTCATTTCTCCTCTGTCATCCGTGGACCGTTTCGCAGGCGGATGAACTCCTGAGCCGCCCACAGTCCAGTGTACTACAATAGCGTATGAAAATGTCTGTTTCCAGAACAGAACGCGGAGAGGGCGACGTGGCCACGCGGGTGCAGGATGCTGTCCAGCCCACACCACCTCTTTTGGCGCCGCACTCCGCCGTGACACAATACCTGAGCCGTCTAAAGGCAAGCTCGCGACGCACGCAGCAGGTGGCGCTCGATCGGGTGGCCGCTCTGCTCTCGGATGGCAGGTCAGCGGCGGCCAATTTTGCCTGGCACCATCTCACCGAGCAGCAAACGCAGACGGTCCGGCAGGAGCTCGCGGCCCGCTACGCGCCCAGCACGGCCAACCGGATGATCGCGGCACTACGAGGTGTGCTGAAGGAAGCATGGAGACTGGGCCTGATGGACGCGGAAAGCTACCACCGTGCGAGCACATTACGCAATGTCCCCTGGTCGACCCCGCCGCGAGGGCGCACCCTCTCGGACGATGAACTTTGGGCACTGTTCGACGCCTGCTCCCAGGATCAATCCCCCGCTGGAGCGCGCGATGCGGCGCTCCTCACCGTCCTGTATGGCGCGGGGTTGGGACGATCCGAGGCAACCGCACTTGACCTTTGCGACTACGACGCCTCCAGTGGCGCGGTGGCTATCCGGGGTACCACGCATGGTCGAGAGCGGACGCTCTACGCGGTCGATAGTGCTGCTGAGGCGCTCGATCGCTGGATCTCCATCCGAGGGACAGCGCCGGGACCACTCTTTGTCCCAATCGACAAGGCGGGGAAAGTCTTGATTCGAGACGAACGGATGCGAGACCAGTCGATCTATCGAGCGTTGCTCAAGCGAGCGGAGCAGGCGGGAATTGCAGCGGTTTCCTGCCAGGATCTCCGAAGAACCTTTATTACCCGGCTGCTGGAAGCAGGCGCGAACATCTCGACCGTGCAGCGTCTCGCCGGCCATTGCAGCGTGACGACCACCCAGCGGTACGACCGGCGCAGTGAGACGTTCCACCGGGAGTCGGCCAGCATGCTGGCTGTTCCGGAACACGAGCCCTTCGCACCTGCTAGTGGCGCTACCGCGGTTGAATGCTCCTGAGCTTCCTCATCATCGACTCGCTCGCCGTGTCCCGCCAGTCCGGTGTCAGGATACCGTACCAATCGGGTTGCCTCGGATCGCGTCCCGGAGCGCGAGATTGTGAGCCATTGAGGCACCAGTAGGTCCAGTGGATCCCCAGATCGTGGATGTAGTCGACGAGGTAGGTGAACCACGCCCCTTGCGCATTCCAATCGTTCGGCTCGATGTAGTCATCTGGTCGGCCACGTCTAGACGAAATCGACGGGTTATAGCCGTTGGGAGTCCCAAACTCGCCGAGCAAGACCGGGGCGATTCCCTCGCGCACGAGGAAACCCCAGGTCTGGTCCCACACGAGCCGGCACGCGTCCCGCGTACGCGCCGTGCCGTCGAGTTGGCACCACGCGAGGTCGCGGTACATATCTGGGCCGTAGTCATGAACCGAATACACCAGGCGGTTAGGTACGTCGAGGGCGATGGGTCGCCCCCCTTGCCGCGAGGTCGACGCGGAAGCCCTGACACCGGTCAGATTGCCTCCCGGCCAGTACAGCGCTGTCTGACCGATTAGGATCGGTCCAGCGGGGTCGAACCGAACGCCTTCGACGAAAATCAGGAGTTCCGAATTGATCGTGAGGATGGCGTTGCCGGCGCGCTCCGCGGCAGAGGCCCAGTCTCGTGGAGTCGAGGAGGAAATATCCCCATATCCCCAGAGCGCGCCTCTGTTCTGGGGCCAGGCAGTGGCATCCATAGCTGGGGCTCCGGGCTCGTTCCGCAGGTCGCAACCGACCACTGTGGCGTCGGCGGCATAGCGGCGCACAAGGATTCCCCACGCGGCAATCCAACTCTCCTCCGGGTAGGCATGTGTATACCACAGCCCGTTTTCCTGCGCGCTCCAACCCGCGTCGGAACGCTGGCTGGCAAGGATGACCTTGAGCCCAGCTCGATGCGCGGCGTCGACCACAACATCAAGGACTTCGAGCGGCGTCCGTCCCAGAAGCTCCGGCATTCGATCGAGGCCGTTCGAGATCGGGGCGCCGTCTAGGATGGATTGAACGCAGTAGGGCAGCCGGAGGCAGTTGAATCCCAGGCTGGCGACGTGCTCACAGAGAGTGGATACCGTGCGAAGATGGAGCCCACCGGCGACCATATCGGAGCAATCAAAGCCGTACCAATTCACCCCCGCGAGCAGGACCGCATGACCTTGCGCATCAAGAATGCGCGGACCGTTCGTGTGCAAGTAGCCGCAAATCATCGGGAATCCTTTAGCATTGACCACGACAAGACAGCTGAGATCACGAGCCTTCTCTGGTCCAAGCCTACGGAGCTTGCCGGTCAAGATCCAAGCGCTCGATCCGCCATACCCGCCGAGGGTGTCGATCGCCACATGAACGATGATCCCGGGCCAGATGCTGTTCACTCGCAGACGCCACGCGGCCAGGAGCCGTCGATCTGGACACACACTCGCCCCACCGCCTCGCGTCACCTACGGCATCGCTGGCGCGCTCGGTTGCCGCGTTGTCTCTCGGGCGGTTCAACGTGCTTCGACAGCCGCCTTGGTACGCTCCAGGAGTTCGGATTCCGATAGAAAGTACGAGCCGTGGCTGTGCTTCAAAGACTCCTCTGATTCAGCCTGAAAGAGGACAATCTCCTGGTCAAGAGCCTCACGAAGCGCGTGGCGCTGTGCGTCCTGCCGAAATGCGTCGGCTTGCGTACGCTCGTGTTCTGCGAACTCGTGTACATCCAGAAGCGTCTGATGGGTTCGGTCATAGATAAGCACGAAGTAGCTCATTTTACTCACTCGCGTTCTGAACTCTCAGGCTCGGGATCAAGCGGTGTAGGGGACATGAATCAGGCCGCTGCTTCCCGTTCGGCCTCTTAACAGGCATGGACTCTCTCAGGATTTCGTCAATCAGCGTGTCCCGGTCCATGGTCTTCTCTCCCGCTGTGGATCAACAGGCGTGTTACCAGTCTAATCGGTGCCGCTACACCATGGGACAAGCTAGCGGGCCGCAGTCCTATCTTCCCACGACCAACCAGGCGAAACAGGGAACATTCGTCGATCTAGGGTGGATAGAGCATTGGCCACTGGCGCTCTACTCCTCAAAGCGGGTATACGAAACAAGGACGAACCCGTTGATGAGAGGGAGGAACGTGAATGGATACTGAGCATGACTCGCAGGGAGACCAGGCGGCAGAACCGGGCGTCCCACAGGCGGTAGGTTTCGGTGAACAGGGAGCGCAGCAGCGTAAAGCGTTCTTTACCCACCTGCCGCACCCCCATATCGCCAGACGAAAAAAGGAGGGACCGGTCAGGCGAATCGATCAGATGGACAGGAGCGGTCCGTTCGCCCGGCTCAACTCGCGCGTCGCGATCATTATAACGGTGGCGGTGGGCTCGATGTGGTGCGCCTACCTGTTTACCTTGATCGCCCTGGTGAGCCTGCCCGCCGCCCTCGCCACCCGCGACAAGATCGTCATAATTAGCTGGATCGCCCAGACCTTTCTCCAGTTGGTGCTCCTGCCGATCATCATAGTCGGTCAGAATATCCAGGGCGCCGCATCGGATAAGCGCGCCCAGCAAACCTACGACGACGCCGAAGCGGTGCTCCACGAGGCGCTGCAGATTCAGCAGCACCTGACGGCGCAGGATGCCCAGCTCCTCGCCCAGGGCAAGCGGCTGGAGGACATCATAGCGGCACTGCAGAAGGCCTACCCCACGATCACTGGAGGCGCTGCGGCAGCAACCACCGATTGATCGTCCCATCTCCACCGTCTCCACGCCTTCTTTGTCCTACGTCGGCTCAGGTGTAGCAGGCATCCTGGCACAAGAAAACCCAGCTACGCTGTCTGCTGACGGATCCACTCCGTGGTCGCTTGTAGCATCGTCTTCCAGAATTGTCCGAATGCCAGCAAAAGAATGCCCCCCCCTGTGGCGTTGGGGGAGACGTCACCAGACCAGGCAAG
>JAABUJ010001763.1_pt1 | contig 29687 bp, 29 predicted proteins | sample 5559131 | NCBI WGS metagenome assembly JAABUJ01 (sample SAMN10711875, study PRJNA513366) | rock metagenome | isolation source: Antarctica rocks | place: Antarctica: Victoria Land, Mt New Zealand nord | collected 2016-01-07
GTACAGCCAACTGGAAGCGTGGGGAGTGCAGCGGTTACATGCGCGCACGAACACAGGGTTCATGCTCAAGATCTGGGCGTCGCTCTTCGCTCTCCTCTGCATGAACGCCTGCTAGCAATCACGGTAGATATGCATTCCGCGTCGGTCATGGAATCCGCTTGACGGCTTGACACCGTAGATATACTCTGAGGCATATCATCCAATGTCAGATGCGCGTCCCATAGTTCCCGTGCCGCTGGACTCTTCGACTGAACGGGCGGGTCGTGAGTAGCGGATCAGTGCATCGTTTCTCGCGTATCGTCGTAGATTCGTCAGCATTCCGAAGGAGTAGTAGATGGCGACAACACCAGCGGGCACTTCACCGTATCGCTTGACTCGGCGTGCATTCCTGACCACCGCTGGCGCCAGCGCGGCAGCGGCAATCCTCGCCGCCTGTGGGAGCGGCAGCACGGCTACTGATACGCCGAAGCCCGCAGCGGCGACGACCGCACCCGTCCCGGCGGCGAGCGCCGCTGCACCAACGACTGCAGTGAAAGCAGCCACCGCCGCGACCGGTTCTTCCCCAGCGGCCGCTGCTGCGTCACCATCGGCTGCGTCATCGTCGGCTGCCGCGCCGACCGCAGCAGCGGCCGTGAACGCCAAGCCGGGCGGCACGCTGGTGATCAGTTGGTGGACTGGTGATCCACCGGATCTCGACCCCTTCCTGAATGTCACCTTTCGCGCGCAGGAGTTCGCCGGTTTCTTCTACAGCCGCCTCCTGAAATATGACAGCGGGCCGGGTGTCGGCCCCAACTCATTCAAGCCCGTTCCTGATCTCGCGGAAAAGTACGATGTTTCTTCGGATGGCTTGACGTATACGTTCACGATTCGCGCCAACGCCAAGTGGCAGAACAAGCCGCCGATGAGCGGGCGCGCCGTGACGGCCGACGATGTGGTCTATTCCTTCAATCGGTTCAAGACGGTATCGCCGAACAAGAACTACTTCGATATCGTCAAGGATGTGAAGGCGACAGACCCGCGTACCGTCGTCTTCACCCTCAACAATGTCTTCGCGCCGTTCGAGAACGCTGTCGCCGCGCCCGTCCTCTGGATCATGCCGAAGGAAGTGATCGAGGCGGATGGTGATGCGCGCAAGCGCGTGATCGGCAGCGGCCCATGGATCTTTGACAAGTTCGACAAAGGCGTGCAGGTCGTCGCCAAGAAGAACCCGGACTACTACTTCACCGGCACACCCTACGTGGACGAGTTGGACTTGCTGATTATTCCCACCGAGGCCACGCAGGTTGCCAACTTGCGGGCCAAACAGATTGACATCATCGTCCCCTCGCAGAGCGACCGCAACGCCATCGCCAAGTCGAACCCGGAGATGCAGATCACGGATTTCCCGCAGAACTTGCTCTACTTCATGTACTGGCGCGTGGATGCGCCCCCCTTCAATGATGTGCGCGTCCGCCAGGCCGTGTCGCTCGCCCTCGACCGGGACGAACTGATCACCGTGCTCGACGAAGGGAAGGGCTACATCAACAACGCGATTCCGGCCGGCCTCGAATCGTGGTGGCTCGACCCACGGGGCGCAGACATGGGACCGAGCGGGCAGTACTTCAAGCGCGATGTAGACGCGGCGAAGAAGTTGCTAGCCGCTGCCAACTTCCCGGTCGGTCAGAAGATACCGTTCATCTCCGTCCAAAACGCCTACGGCGACACCTTCAACGCGAGCATCGAACTCGTCATCAAGCAAATGAAGGATGTCGGCATCCAGTTGGACTTCCAGCCGCAGGATTACGCCGCCTATATCCAAAGCACCTTCCTCGGCAAGTTCACACCCGGCACGATGGTCTGGGGGCTTGAAACGCCTTTCCAGGAGCCGCATGAGTACCTGTTCAACATGTATCATCCCAAGGGCGTGCGCAACCACGCCGGTGTTGCCGATCCGAAACTGACCGACATGGTCGAGAAGCAGTCGGTGACACTCGATAAGAGCATGCGCAAGCAGGTCATCAACGACATTCAGCGATACACGGGCGAGCAGCAATACTATGTCATCGGCCCGATCGGCCCAACATCGGTTGTGGCGCAGCCGTGGGTAAAGAACGTGAACTACACGACCGACTATGCGCGCGGTGCAGAGTGGGTGCCGAAGGCCTACCTCGACGGCAAGAAGTAATCGGCGAATCGCGAACCGGGTGCGGTGGGCAGTCGCCCACCGCACCGGACATGGAATAAGGAATGCCGTGCAACGCTACATACTGCGCCGACTGGTCCTGACGATTCCGGCCCTGCTGGGTGTGACGCTGATTATCTCGGTAATGATCCGCCTGCTGCCGGGCGATGCAGTGACGATCATGCTTGGGGACTACGGGCAGTATGCCAAGGATGCCGACGACTTACGAGCGAAACTGGGCTTGAGCCAGCCGTTTCAGGTTCAGTACATCAAATGGATCGGCGGCATCGCGCATGGCAATTTTGGTCAGTCGCTGCGCGACCGCACGCCGATCGCCCACGAACTCGCCATACGCTTACCGGTCACGTTCGAACTCGGGTTCCTCGGATTGATTATTTCGTTACTGATCGCGATACCGCTTGGTGTCTATTCGGCCGTCCGGCAGGATACGATCTCCGATTACATCGCCCGGAGCGCCGCCATCGCGATGCTGGCGATTCCCGGCTTTTGGCTGGCGATCCTGGCGATCACTGTGCCGTCAGTCTGGCCCTGGCATAAGTGGACGCCCCCGCTCCGCTACGCGCGCTTGCAGGATAATCCGTCCGCGAATCTCAAACAGATGATCCTGCCCGCGATCATTCTCGGCATCGGCCTCTCCGGTTCGATCATGCGCCTGACGCGGGCACAGATGCTCGAAGTCCTGCGGCAGGACTACATCCGCACGTCCCGCTCGAAAGGGCTGAGCGAGCGGGCGGTGATCTACCGACACGCGCTCCGGAACGCAGTTGTCCCGATTGTCACGCTCCTCGGGCTGAACATGGCGGTACTGATCAGCGGCACCGTCGTGCTCGAAAGCATCTTCGTCCTTCCCGGCATGGGGCGCTACTTGCTTGATTCACTGAACGCTCGTGATTACCCGGCGGTTCAAGCGGTGGTATTGCTCTTTGCGACCGTGATTATCCTCTTCAATCTGGTCGTTGATTTGCTCTATGCATGGTTAGATCCCCGGATCCGTTATTCCTAACCGCGCGTGCTCATTGACCGGCACGCGCAGCGGAGATCGAGAGAGATAGGAGCAATCGCCCGATGCGATCCGAGCAAACGAAACTTGTGACCGTCCCTGGCGCGCTGCCCGCACAGGCGAGTCAGCGTACCCCGATCGCTCCCGCCCAGACACGCCCCCTGATGGCGCTCTGGCGCTTCGCGCGCAACAAACCTCTGGGCGCGATCGGGGGCATGATCGTTCTTATCCTCATCCTGACGGCACTCTTCGCGCAGCAGATTGCACCGTACGCGTACGACGCAGGGAAAGGGGCGGACCGCCTCCAAGGGCCGTCGCTGCGTCATCTCCTCGGTACGGACAATCTCGGACGGGATATGTTTAGTCGCATCGTCTACGGCGCGCGAGTCTCGATCGAGGTGGGCTTCGGCGCCGTGCTTGTCGGTACGGGGCTTGCCACGATTCTCGGCATCATCTCGGGCTACTTTGGCGGCTTGTTCGACCTCCTCTTTCAGCGTTTCATTGACGCGTGGATCGCCTTCCCGGCCCTCGTCCTGCTCGCCTGTCTCGTCACGATCTTGTCCACGAAAAAGACGAGTGCAACGAGTTCCATTATCATCGTCGCGATCGTCCTCGGCCTGATTGTGGCGGGCGGTTCGACGCGCGTCGTGCGCAGTGCCGTTATCGGCATCCGTGATATGCCCTATATGGAGTCGGCGCGCTGCGCGGGCTGCAATCACACGCGTATCATCCTTCGCTACGTGCTACCGAATGTGCTCGCGCCGATCATTATTCTCGCGACGGTGCAACTGGGAGGTGCGATTCTCGCCGAGTCCACCCTCAGTTTCCTCGGTTTCGGCGTCAAACCGCCGATCCCCGCGTGGGGCAGCATGCTCGCCACCAGTGGGCAGCAGTTCTTTCTCCGCGCGCCGATGTTGGCGATCTGGCCGGGGGTAGCGATCAGCCTGGCCGTCTTCGGCTTCAACATGCTCGGTGACGCACTGCGTGACGTGCTCGATCCCCGGCTGCGCGGCTCACGATAGACGATGGCTGCTACATCCACTACCTTTGCGTGCAATCCCCGCGTCGTGTAGCATGACATCGTGTTCGTGCGTGTGGTCATCGTTCGCTCATTGAGGAGTAATGCGTGCCGCGTGGTCTTGAGAATGCGATCATTGACTTTCTCCGCAGTCTGTATGGCAGTGTCGGGTGGTTGGGCGTTTTTCTCGCCATGACGATTGAGAGCGCGGCGATCCCGATTCCCAGCGAGGTAATTATGCCGCTCGCTGGTTGGTTCCTTATCAAAGACCAACATCATGCGGTCTGGTATGTCGTGATCGCGGGGATTGTCGGCGCACTCGGCTGCGCGCTCGGCTCGATCATTACCTACGGGATCGGTGCGTCCGGTGGGCGACCGCTGCTGATGAAGTACGGGAAGTTCGTACTCATCTCACCGCACCATATCGAAGTCGCTGATAGATGGTTTGAGGAGAAGGGCGAAGCGACCGCCTTCTTTTCCCGGCTCCTGCCCGTTGTGCGGACCTTTATCTCACTCCCGGCGGGCGTCGCGCGGATGAACTTCCCGCGCTTCATCATCTATACCCTCGCGGGCTCATTCATCTGGTGTACCGCGCTCGCCCTCGGCGGCTATTATGCGGGAGAGAATTGGGTACGATTCCGGAACGCCTTGCGACCGTTCGATTACCCGGTCGCCGCCATCGTGGTAATTTTAATTATTGTCTTCATCGTTCGCGGTCGCCAAGCGAACGACCGCGCGCTCATCGAATCGAGGAAGTGATGGGTACAACGAGCGTTAGCGTTATCGGCAGCGCCATGACGAATCTGCGCTGCACCTATTGTGGCACGGAATACAACGCAGATACGTTGCAAACGCTCTGCCCGAAAGATGGCCGGGTGCTCGCGCCGCAGTATGACCTGAAACGCGCCGCGAAAACGATGACAAAGGAAGCGCTCAAAGATCGTCCGGCGACGATGTGGCGCTACACCGAGATCATGCCGGCCCGCGATCCCGCACATGTCGTCACCCTTGGCGAGGGCTGGACGCCACTACTGACAATGGATGGCCTTGAGCCGCTAATCGGCTTGTCGCATGTTTGGGCGAAGGACGAAAGCCGCAATCCGACCGGTAGTTTCAAGGATCGCGGCCTCGGCGCGGCGATCACGCGGGCACGCGAACTGGGCGTTACCGCTGTCGCCATCCCATCGGCGGGCAATGCCGCTTCCGCAATGTCCGCATTCGCCGCGCGGGCGGGGATGGCGGCATTCGTCTTCATGCCGCAGGACACGCCGGACGCGATGAAGGCCGAGAGCGCCGCCTATGGTGCGCATCTCTTTCTTGTCAATGGCCTCATCAACGATTGCGGCGCGATCATCAAGCAGCAGAGCGGCCCGCGTGGCTGGTTCGATGTTTCGACGCTCAAAGAACCCTATCGTGCCGAGGGGAAAAAGACCCTCGGCCTCGAAATCGTCGAGCAACTGGGCTGGCGCGTGCCGGACGTGATTATCTATCCGACCGGCGGTGGCACGGGCATCGTCGGGATGTGGAAGGCGTTCGCGGAACTGGAAACGATGGGGCTGATCGGTCCCGAGCGGCCGAAGATGGTCGTCGTTCAGGCGGCAGATTGCGCGCCGATTGTCCGTGCCTTCGAGCGTGGCGAGCGTCATGCCGCGCTCTGGGAAAACGCGCACACCATCGCACCCGGTCTGCGCGTTCCGATCGCGGTCGGTGATTATTTGATTCTCGACGCCGTGCGCGAAAGCGGCGGTACCTGCATCACAGTCACGGACAACGAGATGGTGGAAATGGCGCCACGGGTCGCGGCGGCGACGGGTATTTGGCCATCCCCCGAGGCCGCAAGCACGGTGGTCGCCGCGCGGAAACTTCGCGAAAGCGGTTGGTTGAACAGAGATGACGAGGTCGTCTGCTTCATCACTGCCGGTGGCATCAAGCATCTCGACCTCGCGGCCATACCAACCGGGCCGATTCTCACGCCAGGCGATCCCGCCATCGGCGCGATCATTGATGCCGCGCTCGGCGGCGAGCGCTAGCATGGCAGCGCAACCGACGCTCTTTAGCCGGATCATCGCGGGCGAAATCTCTGCCGATATCGTCTACCGTGATGAGTATTGCCTCGCCTTCCGGGATATTCAGCCGCAAGCGCCCGTGCATCTGCTCATCGTGCCGATCGAGCCAATCCCCAGCGTAGCGAACGTCGAGCCAGGACACGAGCAACTCCTCGGTCATCTCCTCGTCGTCGCGGCCCGTCTCGGGGAAGAATTTGGCGTCGCTGGCTCCGGATACCGGCTCATCATCAATCATGGCGACGACGCTGGCCAGACAGTGCCCCACCTTCATCTCCATATGATCGGCGGACGGCCACTCGGCGCGCTCGTCGGCGATGCGCAGTCATTGGGTGCGCCATAGGATTTTGTGGAAGGTGGCCTGCTGGGGGAGAGAGCAGCATGCTGCCTGCGATGCGCAGACACGATGCGCCAGAACGGATGCGCAATGACCGCCGCATCACCTCGAGACGACGATGGATGGGAGGCGTTGCTCGATCCGGCGCGGCGGGCCGGGCGCGTGCATTCGCACGGCGTCACCTCGCCCGTGACGCCCCCGGAGTGTCCCGCACCCCCACTGATGGTCGTACCGCCTGCCCGCGTCGTCGGTTGGTGGTGAACGGACGACTGACCCCCGACCATCCGTAGCGCAGACGCCTGCTCCCACCCCGTCCACGCTCTGCGTCCTCCGCACATTCATGAGGCACACCCCATACACTCTGAGGGATAGCGAAACTGCATGAAGGCGTGGTACGCTGTAGTAGGAGCGCATGCAGCGGGCAAATCCGCGTTGCATTGATCACGATGCGGCGATATTTCCGGCGCGATCAGCAACGGCGAGGGCGGGTGAGCGGCATCGTCGGATGGGGAGTAGGAAGCGATGGCAGAACCGGAACGGAAATGCAGCACCTGCAAGTTTTACGAGCCTGCGCCGATCTGGCGTAAGGGCTGGTGCCGCAATCCTCTCTTGTATGCGCCACAGCAATCGCATCTCGTCGCCGAAGATGATCTGGACTGCTCGCGTGGCCTCAGTGATTACTGGGAAGCGGGGGACGGCACCGGCCCCAACGCAGGAGTGAATTTAGCGATGAGTGGACGCGATCCCTTCGGGCAGAATAAAGACCGGGGTGAACGAGGCAATCCGGAACCGACAGCCGATCCGTGGAATAGCAGCCAACCACCCTATGGGGACGGTCGGAACGCGCCGATGCCGGACGATGATGGCTACGCGCCGCACGAATCCGCGCCGCCGATCCCCACGACCGGCCCGCGCTACGCCGGCGCTGCTGGCGCTGAGGATGATGTCCGCAATCCGTGGGACAATTCCCAGCCCGGCTACGGTGCACCCCCCACGCGGCCCGAAGACGACCCAAACCAAGGCCGTGGCTACGGCTATGGCACGGATCAGCAGGAACAAAACCCCTGGCAAACTCCCCCGCCACCGAATGCGTACGGGCAGGGTGAATATGGGCAGGAGCAGCCGGGCTATGGTCAGGGCGGGTACGAGCAGGAGCAGCCGCAAGGCTATCCGCCGGGTGCCTATGGTGGCTACGGACCGAGTGGGTACAACGACCAGGGCGGCTACCAGCAACCCCCGAACGCACCACCGATCTCCGCAGGCGTCACCGGCTCCGGGCAGCGCCGCATTGTTCCGACACCCGCCGCGACCGGCAAAGAGCGCTCGCTCTCCTATTACACCGAGGAGCGATACTGGACCGACTACGCGAAGTTGATCGTCCCCGTCGTGATTCTGGTCGTGATTCTCGCGATCGGGTGGTTCGTCGGCGCCAATAAACTGCGCGGCGGCAATAGCAGCGCGACCGCCACCCCCAATAGCACGACGGTGGCGGCAAGCGCCGCCGCGAGTACACGCACCGCCGGTGGATCGGCGGTCGTAGGTGGCAGTGTCCGGCCTGGCACCACGGCCGTCGGCACGACGGGGGCAGGAGTCATTACGCCGAGCGGCGTCGCTGGTATCGCGCCGAATGGTCAGGCGACCCTGCCCGCTGGAACGGCGCGCGCCGGGACACCGGGAGCAAATACGGGTACCACCGCTGGCTCGGGCCAGCCCGGTCTCCCTGTGCGGCGATTCACGGTTTCCGCTGGCGGTTCCGGCGCGAATATGCGTACGAATCCTGACACAAAGAGTAATCCACCAATTGCCACCATACCGGATGGCACCGAAGTTCAGGTCGTAGATGGCCCGCAGAACGGTGCGGACGGTATTCCGTGGTACAAGGTCTCAGCGGGTGATAAGACCGGCTGGATTCGCTCTGACTTCCTGAAACCCGTCACCCCTTAACCTGGCACCCGGCACGTATGTGTCACGAACGAAACAGGCGATCCTCTGGGGTCGCCTGTTTCGTTAGCGGGGCTTCGACGATTTGCGGGCTGCCGGTCGCGCTGCTTCGGTGACAGTGACGCGAAACGGCGTTTGAGTACTGTAGCGATCCGTCTCGATGCGTAGGTTCTCCAGTTCGTGGACGAATGCGCGCGATCCGGTGACGGCGACATGCTCGCGCATCGCGAGGGAGTGGATCAGCCGATCAGAGGTCGCGACGGTGATTGGCAGGTACTCATCCGTCGCCTCGCGCACCTCAACGATTAACCGCTCGATCAAATGATCGGCGGAAAGTCCCTTGCTGGAAAAGCGCGTCTCGACGGCATATGCGGCCTGCGGCCCAAGGGCTTGTTTGCGGTTGCCGTCGAATATCAGGATGGCATGCACGCCGCGCGTCGCTTCATACTCCGAGAGCCGGTTCGCCAGTCGCTCCCGCGCCGTCTGCAAGTCGCCGCTCGCGTCGCGCATCAATACCGGCCACGCATAGAGCACGTTGTACCCATCGACAATCAGCAGCGGCTCACGAGACATAATTGAACCGCCAAGACGCCAAGGACGCCGAGAGGGGAACAAGAAACGTAGCGCAGAGGACGCAGAGGGCACAGAGAACACAGAGAGGAAAAGATTCCCTTTTCTTCTCTACGCACTCTGCGCACTCTGTGACCTCTGCGTTCATTCTTTCTCTCTTAGCGTCCTTGGCGTCTTGGCGGTTCAATCGTTCTCCTCGGTGATGGAGGAGACAAGATCGGACATTGCGGCGTCTTCCATGCGCTGACGGACGACTTCGTAGAGGAGGATCGAACCAGCGGTAGCGGCGTTGAGTGAGCCGACTTTACCGACGAGCGGGATGCGCACCGTGAGGTCGCATGTCTCGCGGAGGAGGCGGCCGACGCCTTGCCCCTCGCTGCCAATGACAAGGACAAGCGGCCCCGTCAGGTCCGCCGACGCGGGCGGGACGGCATCGGGCGCCGCTTCCGCCGCAATCACCCATGCGCCCGCTTCTTTCGCCTGCTCGACCGCCCGTACAAGATTCGTGACGACCGCGACCGGCAGATGTTCGACCGCGCCCGCGCTCGCGTTGACGACCGCCGGTGTCACCTGTACCGCCCGATGCTCAGGGATGACGACGCCCGTCACGCCCGCCGCTTCCGCCGTGCGAAGGAGCGTGCCGAGGTTCTGCGGGTCTTGCACCGAGTCGAGAACGAGCAGCAGCGCGTTCGGGTTGTCCCGAGTCGCGGCGAGCAGGTCATCGTAGTCGGCGTACGGATACGGGCCGACTTCGAGGACGGCGCCTTGATGATTCACGCCGGGCGCACGCCGTTCGAGTTCGGTGCGTGAGACATACTCGACTTCGACGCCGCGCGCTCCAGCAAGTTCGGCCAGATCAGCGACTGTCTTGCGGTCGTCAGTGCCCTCGGCCAGAAGGAGAAGGCGCGCCTTGCGCCGCCCCGCGCGCAGCGCTTCGGCAATCGCATTGCGCCCGTAGAGCACGTCCCGGTCAACGGCGACTTCGCCGCCGTACCGGTAGGCCCGGCGGCGTTCGAGCGGCGTTGGGCCAGTCGGCGCGGGGGAACGCGGCAGGCGCACGGGGGCGGACGAGGCCGCGCCGCGCGATGGGCGCATCTCACTCCGTTCCGTGCGGCGCGGGGCGAGCGGTCGGGCGGAACGTTCATCCTGCTCGTGCTGCTCCCCTTGCGCGGCGCGTTCGGCACGGCGATCCGCCGCAGGGCGATTCGCCCACGGCTTGTTCGCCTTGCCGCCCTCGCGTGTTGGTCGCTCCGTCCGTCCCGGCTTCCCCGGTTGTGCCCGCCCTTGCCGCGCGAACCCTTCGCCGGGAGCCGATGAACGCGGGGGATGGGTGGAGTTGGTGGGAGCAGACTTTCCCGCCTGCCCTCGCTCATCATCCGCAGATTGCCCCCCAGCGCCACTACGATCCTTGCGCGGTGGGCGGGCGCTCGCATCTTTCGTCTTGCGCGGCGAGAAGGGCTGCTGGCTGGTTTTCCCGCGCTGCGGCCCGCCCTTCCAAGGTCCACTGGACCGCCCGCTCGTGCCTTTACCCTTTGCCATGTACCTAACCCCCCGGCCCCCTTCCCGCGAGGAAGGGGGTGACTCATCGTGAATATCCGAGCCCTCTGCATAACACCCCGGTTTCTCGGAGGCTCGCTTCCCCTTCCTCGCGGGAAGAGGGCCGGGGGGTTAGGTCCCGTCCGTCCAACGCCAGATCGTGCCCTGCGCGTTGTCTTCGAGCGCGACACCGAGCGTCGTCATGCTATCACGGATCGTGTCTGCGAGTTGCCACTGCTTCGCGGCCCGCAAATCGCGCCGTACCTGCAAGAGCAATTCGATAAACGGCTCCGCAGCCTGTCCACCATCATTGGCAGACTCCGCTTCCGGTCGCAAGCCGAGGACCATCATCAATTCGCGCAGTTTCGCCTGCGCCGCCGCGATATCCCCCGCCGTCGTCCCTTCGTCCTTCGCGCGGTTAATGGCACGGGCGAAGTCGAAGAGGGCGGCGAGGGCGTTCGGCGTATTGAAATCGTCGTCCATTGCGGCGCGAAATTGCTCCTCCACGCCCGCCGCGACGCTGGCAAGCGGTGCATCGGCGGAAAACCCCGCCCCCGCCGCCGTGCCATTGCTCTCGCGCAGCGCCGTACGGAGCCGGTCAAGCCCCTTCGCCGCCGCGTCGTAAATCTCCTCGGTATAGGTCAGCGGCGTACGGTAGTTCGCGGACAGCACCATAAAGCGCAGAATGTCCGCGCCATTACGTCGTGTGAGCAGATCACCAATCGTGACGAGGTTGCCGAGCGACTTGGACATCTTGATGATCTCGCCCGTCGCCGTATCCTTCATCTGCAAGAGGCCGTTGTGGACCCAGTAGCGCGCGAAGGGCTGGACGCCGAGCGCCGCTTCGCTTTGGGCAATCTCGTTCTCGTGATGCGGAAAGATTAAGTCCGCACCGCCGCCGTGGATGTCAATCCGCTCTCCCAAGTGCCCTTTGATCATCGCGGAGCACTCAATGTGCCAGCCGGGTCGGCCGCCGCCCCACGGCGAGTCCCACGCCGGCTCGCCAGGTTTGCCCCCCTTCCAGAGGGCGAAATCCATCGGGTCTTCCTTGCGCTCGTCCACCGCGACGCGTTCGCCCGCACGCATATCGTCCAGCGAGCGGTGCGAGAGTTTGCCGTAGCCATCGAATGAGCGGACGCGGTAATAGACATCGCCGTCCATCGGGTAGGCGTTGCCCTTGTCAATCAGCGTCTGGATCATTGCGTGGATGTTGCCGAGCTCCTGCGTTGCGCGCGGATAGACCGTCGCGGGCTTGACATTCAGCGCGGCGGTCTGGCGTAGCCACTGGTCAATGTATTCCTCGGCCAGTTCGTTCGGATCGCGCCCCTCGGCGTTCGCGCGGTTGATGATCTTGTCGTCTATGTCCGTGAAGTTCTGCGCGTGCTTCACCTCGTAACCGGCGAATTCGAGGTAGCGCCGGATGACATCGAAAATCATCGCGCTCATCGCATGGCCAATATGGGCGTCCGCATAGACCGTTGGGCCGCAGACGTACATCCGCACCTTGCCCGGTTCGATCGTCTCGAACGGTTCTTCCTCCCGCGTCAGGGTGTTATATACACGCAGTGTCATGCGACCGTTCGCCTCCTCGTGGCAATTTCGTTCGTGTCGCGCTCCTCGATCGCGGCCAACCGCTCTTCCAACTCCCCAACGCGGGCATGCAATGCCTTGATCTCATCCCCTTCAGGATCGGGCATCTGTTCCAGCCGTCGCGTCTCGCCCGTATCCGGGTTGCGATAGAGGATCGCCTTCGCGGGGACGCCCGCCGCCGTCGTATGCGGCGGCACATCGTTGATGACGACCGCGCCCGCCGCGACCCGTGCGCCGTCGCCTATCGTGATTGGGCCGAGCACCTTCGCACCCGCGCCGATCACGACGTTGTTCCCGACCGTTGGATGCCGCTTGCCGTGCTGGAAGCGCGCATTGCCGAGCGTGACGCCCTGATAGAGCAGTACGTCGTCGCCGACCTCCGCCGTCTCACCAATAACGACACCCATACCGTGGTCAATCGTCAGGCGGTGGCCGAGGCGCGCGCCGGGATGGATCTCGATGCCCGTAATCCAGCGATTGAAGTGCGAGACGAGACGCGGCAGCACCGGCACATGCCGTAGATAGAGCCGATGCGCCAGCCGGTGCAAGACAACCGCATGGAAGCCGGGGTATGCCAGAATGATTTCCAGCGTGCTCTTCGCCGCCGGGTCTTTATCGTAGAAGGCACAAATATCTTCGCGAATTCGGTCGAACATCGGGCATGCTCCTATCGGCACGTCCCGGTCAGCAAAAGCGCCAACCGACGGGTACGCTGATTGGGCAGCGGCCGTAATCGTACGGCGCACTCCCCTCACCGACAGAGGCAGCAGCCCCCCGCGCTGCGAAACGCGACCAGAGGTGGGTAGCGCAACTGGAAGAGCGGCGCGAGGGCCGCTGTGCGCGTCGGCAGCATCAGGATGCCGCCGCCGGTGTGGCGGGCTTGTCCGCCGTCTTCTTGATCTCCGCTGTCGTCTTCGTCGTCGCCTCGCTCACCGCCTCTTTAGCGCTCTTGGTCTCGGTCGCTGCCCCCTCGCTCTTCTCGGCGGTCGTCGCAGCCTCCGGCACTTTTTTCTCCGGCTTGTCACTTGATGCGGCCGCGCGGCTATCGGTCTTGTACCAGCCGGACCCCTTGAAGATCACTGGAGCGGGCTGCATAATCCGCCGAACTAGCACGCCCGTCTCCGGATCCGCAACGAGGCTTTCATCGTTGAACCCCTGGCGGATCTCGAATCGGCTCCCATCGGGTCGTTCGTAGACATAAATCGGCATCCGGTTTCACATCCTCCAACGCATAGTTTGTGCGGAATCATTCTCCCCATTCATCTCCAACGCGGTAGTGTAGGGGTGATATTCCCCATCCGCAAGCCTTAAACGTCCGATTCTATTCTTGATTATATTGGGTGATTAAGTCGTGTATCGGGCGAGGAGTGTTGCGCATTCCTACCCCGGTCGGCGAAGCGACCGGGGCGAAAGAAGTACGCGTGGCTCTTCGGGTCGAGATCCTCGGAGCGGCGGGGGCGCACGACGCCGTCGCTGCCCTCATCCGTGATGAGCCGCGCGACCATCTCCCCGACAGCGGGTGCGAGCGCGAAACTGTATCCACCCATGCCGACCGCGCAGTAGTATCCCGCGACGCCATCTACCGGGCCGATCATCGGGTACCAATCCGGCGAGACATCGTGCGAGGTTGCCCACGCGGCCTGGACGGTCGCCGTCGCCAGTTCGGGGTAGCGGCGGCAGAGCGCCGTCTGATATTCAGGAGCGGCGGAAGCGTCGGTGCGCGGGTCGTCCCAGCCGGGCGGCACAAAATCCTCCGCGACCGCGCCAAGCGGGCCGACGAGCGTGAGGCGGGGACCACTGGGCCGCATTACCACGCCGTTGACAAGATCGAGCGTGATCGGGTGTGCCATGCCGAACGCGGGCGGATGGCGCACGACGACACCGAGATAGCGATATGAGAGCACGGGCAACGCGACGCCGACCATCTCGCCAACTACCGGGCCTAACAGACCGCCCGCGTTGACGACGCAGCCCGTGTTGACGTAGCCGCCATCCGTGAGCACGCCCGTGATCCGCCGGTCGCCCGGCTCGCCGTCTGTGTCAATGTTGAGGATACGAATGCCCTGCCGTATCTGTGCGCCGAGGTCCCGCGCGCGGATGGCGAACGCCGCCGAGGTCCGCACCAGATCGCCGTACCCGGCTCCCGGCTCGTACGCGGCGGCGGCGACGCCATCCAAATCAATGCGCGGTTCGACCGAGCGGACAGCATCACTCGTCGCGAGCAATTGCATCGTACTGCCGAGATGTGTCGCAACGCCGACATTCGCTTCAAGCATCTCCTGCTCGCCCGCCGGCACGAGAACGAGCAGGCCGGTGCGTGTGAAAGCTACCGCGCCGCTCTCCTCCTCAAATTGTTCGTAGAGCCGCACCGACCGCCGCGCCATCGAGACCATGACGCGGCTCGCATGGTAGGTGCGGACGATGCCGAACGCGCCCCAGGTCGTGTTGCCTGCCGTCATGCGCTGCTCAAGCAGCAGGACATTACGGACACCTCGCCGCGCGAGCGCATAGGCGATGGAGGTTCCCATAATGCCGCCGCCAATTACAACGACATCCATCTCAATCGTGGCCATCCCTGCCGGTTTCCCTTCCCCCACACGTTTTCCCCATCGGCCGCCAACCCGCCGCACCCACGGCATGGCCAGTCATTGATGTACAGCCATCATATGCGCTGTACGACCACTTGGGGAGGGGGTTTCGGCAGAGATTTCGGATAATCCGCACGCGAGTTTTTGCGATACCGAAGGGCGCGGAATATGTTCATGCCGAAGACTGTGAGAAAACGTGTGGATTTCACCTACGGGGCGCCACGCGGAACACATCGCATGGTACACTGCGCGAATACGATACTGCGGCACGCCTTTCCGCCGCACTTAACATTCTGGAGGAGAGAACGTGAACGAGATGGAAGACGACGTTGAGACATTAGGGTGGGAGGAACTCGACCGCGCGAACCGGGGCATTCCTGTCGCGGCGACGACTCTGCCCGCGTCGCCGTTGCAGACGGTGCAGGTCTGGTATGGTCGTGAGGCAAGCGGGCGGATCGCCGCGCTCGCTATCCAACTGGCGGTTGTCGAAACAGCACAAGGCCCGATGCAGAGCGTTATCATCAGCCGCGTGCGCGAGGATGCGGACGGCAAGACCCGCGTCTCCGCCACACAAGTAACAACAACGACGGTCGAGACCGCGCAACGGGATATGGAAAATCAGATCAAGAGCCTTGGAGAGGCAGGGTTCAAGGCCGCCGCGCCGCCAGACACCTACGAGCCGGAACCGTGGGGCGAAGAAAAGAAGCCAACCCTCTTTATCCCGCCTGCTGGTTTCACCCTGCCGAATCGCAAGCGGTAAGGGAAGTTCGAGGTTCGAGGTTCGGAGTTCAGAGTTCGATGTATTCCTTCAAACCTCGAACTCCGAATTCCCTACCCCGTCTGGGCGCGGGGGACGATTCGCCACTGCATGACGGGGCTTGTCGTGAGCGATCTGTCTTCCGGCCCCGGATCGGCGCGGATGACGGCGAGGCGGGCATACCCGGACGAATCGGGTACGGCGCCGACAATGTCCGCCCGCTCCCAGCCGCGTAGGCTCCGTCCACCGGTGATCTCAAATCCGCCATCCGGGTGGCGCATCACATGGTAGGTCGAACCCGTTGCCGTGCTCGCTTCGAACACTTCCATACTGCCCATCCAGCGCAACGCGCGCGTCAAAGCGACGGCGCGATCTTCGTCTTCCATGCTCTGCTACTCCCGTGCGCATCATGACCGTGAAAAGGCGGCCAGCATTCCCCACATTCACTCCGTTAAGGATACCCCGCGCCGTCGTCAGATGCAACGTGAGTAATGAGCAATGAGGAAGAAATAGCGCCCGCTATACTCAGCCCTTAGCGCTCAATACGTCGTTCGCGGCCAGATATTCGAGGATAGCGAACAGGAGCGACCCGGCGCGCTTGCCCAGTTCACGTTCCAGCGCCGTGAATGTCCCACCTTCGTCGAAGGTCGAGACGGTGTGGAACTCGTTATTGGAAATGTCCTTGACAGTTAGAAACGGTACGTCGTGGAAGGTGCATAGCTGTGCGATGGCGGCGGCCTCCATATCCTCGCAGAGCGTCGCGTGCTGCGCGTGAAGGGCGCGAAGGGCGTCGGCATCCTGTGTGAAGCGATCTGCCGAGGCGACGGGGCCGAACAAGATACGCGGCGCGCGGTGGGGCTGGCCCGCGAGCCAGGTCGCCTCGGGCCACGGCTCCGCCCGCCATTGCCCCAAGCCCGCGATGGACTCCGCCACAGCGAGCAATGCAGTGCTGGTCGGGAATGCAGCGAGCTTCGTCTCATCGTCCGCACGCAGGCGCTTCGGCGTATGCTCGAACGCGCCGCCTGGCAGGAGCCGCCCGTGATCGTACGCAACACACGCCGTGCCAATGACGACATCACCGAGCATGAGGTCATTGCGGTGCGCGCCCGTACAGCCGTAATTGAGGATGGCGCGGGGTGCGTAGTGTGCGATGATTGCCTCCGTCGCAGCCGCCGCCGCGACCATGCCGACCCAGCAGGTCGTCAGTACGAGCGGCATGTCGTTGAAGGTGACGCGGTCGAAGCGACGCGGGCCATGCGCATCTGTTCCCTCCCACCGCGCGCCATGTTCGCGCAGCAACCCCTCTAGATGTATCATCTCCTTCGGCATCGCTACGACGATAGCGATTGGTGATATGTCGTTCAAAAGCCCCCGCCCCTCAATTTGCCCGGATCGCCACCTTGCGGATCGGCTCGTCGTCAATCGTGTAGCGACCACTCATCGCCGCGATGCCGTCCGCGAGGCGTTCGAGCGGTAATTGGTGTGAGACGAAAGCGGCGAACGGGTACTTCCCGCTCTCGATAAGTTGCCGCGCCTGGACGAAATGACCGTGCGCGGAGCCCCAGACGCCGTAGAGCGTGATGTGCTTGAAGGTGAAATGTCCCCACGGATTGAGCGACACGTCGCCGACATTCGTGAAGTGGCCGCACGTCACATACTGTCCGCCGCGCCGCAGGAGGTCAAACCCTTCCGGCAGCGCCGCGAGGACGCCCGTCGCCTCGATGATGATGTCCGCGCCGTAGCCGTGGCCGGACGCTTCCCGCACCATCTTCTGCCGCTCGGCGGGGTCGGTCACCTCGGTGATGTCAATCGTCAGGTCCGCACCGAGTTCGCGGGCGAAGGCAAGGCGGTCCGCAGGCGCACCGATGACGATCGTCTTGAACGCGCCGAGTTCCTTCGCGCCGATTAGCGCCATCAGGCCGATTGGCCCCGCGCCCTGAATGACGACGGTGTCGCCAATCTGGTACGTCGCCCGCCCCGCCGCGTGGATGCCGACACTGAGTGGTTCGAGAATCGAGGCGGCGACCGGATCGGCATGTATCTTGTAGAATTTCGTGCCGGGGATCAGCCATTGATAGCCCGCGAAACCGCCCGTCACTTCCAACGGTAGATGCTTCATCCCGGCGGCGGCAAAGCCATACGCACCGAATCCCGCCGACAGAGTCGGCTGGAAAGCCATTGAGCCGAAGAAATCGCTATTGTCCGAGACGCCTGGCTTGATGCCGATCAGGTCGCCCTCTTTGACTGGCCGCCCCGTGCAGTCCGTTGTCACGCCCGCGCCGAGCGCGACAATTGTGCCGACGATCTCGTGCCCAAGCACAACCGGCATCGGCACCGACTTCATATGCCCCTGGAAGACATGCACATCCGTCCCGCAGATACCGCATAGTTCTTGTTTGACGATCACGCTCCCCGGCCCCGGCTCCGGCACCGCCGCTTCCGCGAAGGAGAAATTTCCCTTTACTCCGTCCAGCACCGCCGCCCGACTTGTCAGCCCCATCGCTCCCCTCCCTCGCTGAATCATGAACGTTCCGACCAACGCGATTGATGCGGGCAGTATAAAGCAATGAGCAATGAGGCGGGGCCGATCTCATTGCTCATTGCTCGTCACGCGGCCCTATCCCACTGCTCCTGCTCCCAGAGATAGAGGGCACGGGCGACTTCGCGCAGGAGGCGGTCGTCGAAGTTGGGATGGGAGCGCAGTTCGGCATCGGGCACAGCGGAGAGCTGCTCGGCGGTGTGGTAGCCGCGGCGATGAAGCATCGCGCAGACCCGCTCGCTGACAGCGAGGCGGTCTACTGGTGTCAGGTGGCGCGTGAGGAAGCGATGAATCGCGGTGACGATACCCTCGATCGTGCAGATAAAGAGGATGATAATGCCGAAGACAAGTCCTGCCCATGTGGCAATCGAGAGCGCCATGAAGACGCCGACGAACCCGGCGACGACCGGATTGATCTGCAGCAACCAGTCCAGCTGACGCGGCGCGAAGGTAAGAATCGCTGCCGGTGTCCCCGCGAGGATCATACCGACCGCTTTGCGGACCGGATGCGTCGCGAAAGGGTCCGTCGTCGTGCTACCAGGATATGATGCCATATCGTACCGGCGTGTTAGTGTTGCATGTGTGCTTCCCATCGCCGATTACTTCCCCGTGTGTCAACGAATTGCGCAATCCCTCCGGGCGCGAAATGCGTGCCGAATGCACGGTAACGCACAGAGAAATCCGTGGCAAGGGGAATGCCATGAACCGCCCCACGCCATCATTTCAGCGTCTCGTAGTTAATGCTCATCTGGCGGCGTCGCTCAGCAGCTGCCTTCACCGCCTCGTCAGCCTCCGTCTCGGCACCGATGTAGGTAACGAGTGCATAGAGGCGAACACGATCACCGAGTGGCGCGATCATTGATACGGATGGTCGGGCGGTCAGCGGGATCGTCGCCAACGCGGCATTGACGGCGCGTTCGAGCGTCGCCGCGTCCGTCCCGCTGAGGATTTTCGCAAAGAGTCGCCGCCCTGCGCTATTCTCATTCGGTGTCTCACTCGGTGCTGTCTCGTTCATGCATCCTCCCCCTCCTGCACAACGTACCACGCCCGCCCGTAATTGCGCCATTGTAGCGCGGCGGGTAAGGTAGGGAAGTTCGGAGTTCGATGTTCGGTGTTCGGTGAAAATGGGTTTTCTTACTGCGAACATCGAACTCCGAACTTCCCAAGGAGCAGCCATGCGCGATTGGTCAACACGGTATTCCCGGCAAGCGGCGCGGATGCACCTGACGGTCGTCTCCGGGCCGTCGTATCCGAAGCAGGATGCGGGGTTTATCTCGCTCCGGAGTGGCGCGCCACCCGCAGAGTGCATCCCGCGCGCCTGGCTGGAACGCGGTATGGAGCGCGCCTGGGCGTCTGCGCAGGATTTGTTCGGCTACCAGAGCGCGATGGGTGCATGGGACCTCCGCGCACTCGTCGCCGAGCGGATGCATGCCCTCGGCTGCGATGATGTGGACGCGAAAAACATCATGCTCCTCAGTGGCGCGCAGCAGGGGATTGATTTTCTCGCCCGCCTCTTTATCAACCCCGGCGATGCGGTCGCGCTCGAAGACCCGGTCTATCCCGGCGCACTGCAAACCTTCGATCTCTGCGCGCCGCGCTATCTGCCTGTTCCCGTGCGGGCGGACGGCCTCGATCTCGATGCGTTGGAAGTGGTACTGGCGCATGAACAGCCGAAGTTCCTTTACATCGTCCCGACCTTCCAGAACCCGACTGGCACGACAATGCCGCTGGCGCAGCGCGAGCGACTGATCGCCCTCGCCCGCGCACGCGACCTCGTCATCATCGAGGATGATCCGTACAGCGCCTTGCGCTACGCCGGGGCAGACGTACCGCCGCTGCGTGCCCTCGATCCCGAGGTGATCTATCTCGGCACCTTCTCGAAGACGATTGCACCCGGTATCCGCGTCGGCTGGATGGTGATGCCGGAGGCGCTACGGGACAAACTCTACGCGATGAAGGAGGCGGCGGACATCAACTCCGACCGTGTCATGCAGCAGGCGGTCTACGAGATGATGCAGACCGGCTTCTTCCCCGATCACCTCGACCGCATCCGCGCCGTATACGCCGAACGCCGCACCACGATGCTTACTGCCCTCCGCGAGCACATGCCGCCGAATGTGGCGTGGACCGAACCGGAGGGCGGCTTCTTCGTCTGGCTCACCCTGCCGCCCAGCATGAATGTCGCGGACGTTCTCGCGCGCGGTAACGAGCGCGGCGTCGGCATCGTGCCAGGCACCGGCTGCACGGCAATCCCCGGCGGCCAATCCAACGGTATGCGCCTCTCTTTCTGCGCTCAGCCACCCGACATCATCACCGAGGGCATCCGCCGACTCGCGGATGTCATCATCCGATCAAAGACATAGAAGAAGATTGATTACGTCATTTCGGCAAATTGACGAATCGGCAATCTGACCGTATTCTTCCCCCATGACGCGACTGATAAGGAGCAAATGATATGATGAAGACCGTGATTTCGATGAATGCCCAAGGGCGGCTGACTGTGCCAGCCGAAGCGCGGAAAGCGCTCCATGTCGAAGGCGAAACGCCGTTCGAACTCGAAGTGACGGAGCACGAGATTATTCTCCGGCCTGCACTCGTCATTCCGCGTGACGATGCCTGGGCCTATACTCCAGAGCATCTCGCGCGGGTGGAAAGGGCGCTCGCGGAAGGCCGCGCCGGTCTCGCCGTTCAGATGTCCAGGCGCGAACTCGAGCAGTTTATCGCTGACCGGACCAATGACGAGTAATCCGATCTACCAGACGCTGGAGTTGACGCCGACTTTCCTGAATGACCTTATCACGTCGGACTTTACCGCTTCCGATCGTCGGCGGTTTCTTCGTGCCTTGGACCTTCTTGACGCAAACGAACGGCATCCGTCGTTACGACAGCATGCGCTGAAGGGGAAAATGGAGGGGACGTGGTCCGTCTCCGCCTCCGACGAACTGAGAATGACGTTCGTCCGCCTCGATGGGGGACGAAAGCGTATGCTCTCGTGCAGCCGGCACTATCAACGCTAGCGCCCGTGCTATACTCCGCGCACATCGGTTTTGCGATGCGGCGCGGGGGAGGCAATGGAGAATACCCTTTATTTCGGGGACAATCTCAGCGTCCTGAAAGGGCACGACGGGCAGGGGCAGCCCTATTTTCCCGACGCCTGCATTGACCTCATTTATCTCGACCCGCCGTTCAACTCGAACCGTTACGACAATGTCCTCACAGAGACGACATACCGCGATTCGTCACGGCGGTTCCCCACGATCGGAGGCGACGATGACCGCGAGGATTTCAACGATCCATGAACTCGATTCTGTCGAGATTTTGGTTGGTTTGCCGGACGTGCCCCTGGAAGATCCCGAGGCGGGCGATGCTCCGCTGCATACGAGAGATCGCGGCGTGGTCGTCTTCGTTTTTGACGACGGACGAGCGTTTGCAGGCGAGTTCTTCCGGGGTGAAGAAACAGTTGCCATTGCAGATGTGACACCTAACCAGATACGTCTCATGGAATCACACGCGCCGACTTCGGACAAGAAAGAAGTCCTAACTGGTATGTTCCATTCATAGAGGAGAGGGCGCACGCAATCATCTGCTCTAACTACATACGTTTCACTTGAGAGTCGCTAGCATCCGAAGCATGTTACGGACGATCATCAACCGCTTACCTGCCGGGCTGCAATGTGCGCAGAGAGTACGTACTGGCAAGCGTCGCAGGAGCAGGTCGCAGGAGTGACGGAGGGTGGCGAATTAGTTGGAGCAGATGGCACGCAATGCGCCCCTACACTCCCCCTCTCCTTTGCTTTGAAGCAAAGGAGAGGGGGCCAGGGGGTGAGGTTTCATGGCAACACACCGTTTCCAACCGACGACGTATCACACGACGATCGGCTCGCACGCACCAGCGCTCCGCGTCGCAGCTGGCGACACCGTCATCACCACAACGGCGGACGCGGGTGGCTGGGACATGCAAATGGAACGAGTCGCGCCGCGCGGCAATCCGCAGTCGGGGCCGTTCTTTATCGCGGGCGCGGAACCGGGCGACACACTCGCCGTTGACATCGTCCGCCTAACGCCGAACCGCGATACGGGCTGGACCGCGAGCGTAATCGCCGGGAATGTCCTAGATCCGGAGAATGTCCGCCATTTACCCGCGTCGCAACAAACGACGTGGCGGATTGACCGGGAAAACCGTACGGTCGCGCTTGCCGAGCCGCCGGAAGCGCTGCGCGATCTCGTCCTGCCGCTCGTGCCGATGGTCGGCTGCTTCGGCGTCGCGCCCGCCGGTGGCGAGGCAATCTCCACCGCGACCAGCGCCAAACACGGCGGCAATATGGATTATCGTGGCTTCACTGAGGGCGTGACGGTTTACTTCCCCGTTGCCGTCCCCGGCGCGCTCTTCCACATCGGGGACGGCCACGCGCTGCAAGGCGACGGCGAGATCGTCGGCACTGGCATCGAGACCTCGTTCGAGATGGAAGTCGTGCTGCGCGTTCTGAAGGGCAAAAACATCACCTGGCCGCGCGGCGAGAACGCGGAGTACATCTTCACCGTCGGCAACGCCCGCCCACTCGATCAGGCGGTGCAGCACGCGACGAGCGAAATGCTCCGCTGGCTCGGCGAAGAGTACGGCCTCGATGCCACCGCCGCCAGCCTCCTGATGGGCCAGACCGTCGAGTACGACCTCGGCAACATCTTCGACCCCGCGTACACAATGGTCTGCAAAATGCCCAAACGCTGGCTGAACCGGGGAGAGGGAACGTAAGCGCAGAGGACGCAGAGGACACAGAGAACACAGAGGAAGAAAAGGAAAAAGAGGAAGAGAACTTCCGCAAGATATGCACAGAGCAATTCCCTTCATCGTATTTCCTCTGTGTTCTCTGTGTCCTCTGCGCTCAATCCCTCGTCCCCTCTACGGAAGGTGTATGATCGGAGGAGTGGACACGAATGTTTGCGATGGTCTTTGATGGCCCCGGTCAGCCGCTCCGCGCGGCGGAGGTTCCGACCCCGACGCCCGCGCCGGATCAGGTCCTGATCCGGGTCAGCGCGTGCGGCATCTGCCGGACGGACCTGCATATCTTCGATGGTGACCTTGCCGATCCGAAACTGCCGCTCATTCCCGGACACCAGATTGTCGGGACGGTCGAGGCAACCGGCGCACGCGTGACACGATTCACGGCGGGCGACCGCGTCGGCGTCCCGTGGCTCGGCTGGACGGACGGCGACTGCGCGTACTGCCGCACTGGTCGCGAAAATCTCTGCGACAACGCCCGCTTCACCGGCTACGAGATAGACGGCGGCTATGCGGAGTATACGGTCGCCGACGAGCGATATTGTTTCCCGATCCCCGCCGGGTATCCTGATACACAGGCTGCACCGCTCCTCTGCGCCGGGTTGATTGGCTACCGCGCCTACACAATGACGGGCGACGCGAAGCGGTTGGGCCTCTACGGCTTCGGCAACGCGGCGCACATCCTCACGCAGGTCGCACGGCATCAGGGACGGGAGATGTTCGCCTTTACGCGGCCGGGTGATGCGGACGGGCAACAGGCCGCCCGCGATCTCGGCGCGGTTTGGGCAGGCGGCTCGGACAGCGCGCCGCCGGAGAAACTGGACGCGGCAATCCTCTTTGCCGCCGTCGGCGCACTCGTGCCCGCCGCGCTACGGGCGGTCGGCAAGGGCGGCAGCGTCATCTGCGCCGAGATTCACATGAGCGCTATCCCGTCGTTCCCGTATGACATTCTCTGGGAGGAGCGCATCGTTCGCTCCGTGGCGAACCTCACTCGCCGCGACGGAGAGGAATTCCTCGCCCTCGTCCCAACCATCCCTGTGCGGACCGAGGTACACACCTTCCCGCTTCACGACGCGAACGAGGCAATCGCCGCCGTCCGCAGCGGAACCCTGCGCGGTACAGCCGTCCTTATCCCAAACGCGAAAGATCACTGAGGCGGCGTTTCCCTTTCTTCTCTCCCCATTGGGAGACAGCTGCGCTATGATGAAGCGTAGCGACGCATGACGCATGTAGCAAGGAGCGTGTCGTGACGGCAGAACGGCCAGTCCTCATTTCCATCATCCAGTATCAGGAGCAAATCACGGCGGGCGCCACGAGTATCACCGATCTGTTCGATACGGCGTACCGGCTCGGCGCGGACGGCGTTGAACTGCGGCCGCAATTTTGGAAGGAGAAAGCGTGGGAACTGCCCGCCGCGCGCGAACGTGCGGCGCAACACGGCATCCTCGTCACCTATGCGACGATGGGCAGGCTTTTCGACACCGACCCGGCATCACTCCGACAGGACATAGATGATGCCCGCGCGCTCGGCTCGCCGATCTTGCGCGTCTTTCCCGGCCCCGTTCCCGCCGACGATGATACCGCCGGATGGGAGGTCGGCCACGCGATTGCCCGCTATGCGGAGAGGCAGGCCATCACGCTCGCGCTGGAAAATTTCGTCGGCACGCCGGGCGGCACACTCGATGAGATCGAGCGCGGATTGGCGCACATCCCGGCGCTGATGACGAATATAGACATCGGCAATTATCCCCGGCACAATCAGGACGTGCCCGCCGCGATTCGCGCCATCGGCAACCGCGCGATTTCCGCGCACCTGAAAGACGCGGATGACGACCCGGCGAACGGGACAACCTATCTCGGGGGCGCATTATTGCCCCTACCGGCTATCCTCGATGCACTCGACCGCCTGCCCCAACGTATCCTCTTGATCTTCGAGTTCGGCGGCGGCGATGATCCCGATGATCGCATTAGGCGGAGCATCGCCTATCTTCGCGCACGGTAACGCCTGTGACGGAGCATATCGAGACGGATGTGGCAATCGTCGGCGGCGGGCCGGTAGGCCTGACACTCGCTATGGATCTCGCCGGGCGCGGCATCAGTGTGACGGTGATCGAGCAGCGCCGACGGGGGGAGCCGCCGAGCGTCAAATGCAATCATGTCGCCGCTCGTTCGATGGAACTCTTCCGGCGCCTCGGTGTCAGCGAGAAACTCCGGCACGCCGGGTTGCCAGCGGATTTTCCCAACGACATCGCCTATCGCACAACGATGGTCGGGCGGGAGATGGCGCGCATCCCGATCCCCTGCCGCCGCGACCGCTACACCGCCACGGGCGGCCCGGATACCTGGTGGCCAACCCCGGAGCCACCGCACCGAATCAACCAGATATTCCTCGAACCGATCCTGTTCGCGCACGCGTCGGCGGCTCCCGGCGTCACGATCCGTAATCGGGTCCGATTCGACGGCCTCACGCAGAACGACGACGGGGTGACGGCGCAGGCGCACGCTCTCGATTCCGGCGAAGGTTTCTCTCTTTCTGCGCGCTATCTTGTCGGTTGTGATGGCGGGAAATCCGACGTTCGCCACGCAATTGGCGCGCGGCTCGCGGGCGATCCCGTCGTGCAGCGCGTCCAATCATCCTACATCCGCGCGCCGCAGTTGCTGCCGCTCCTGGGTGGGGCGTCGGCGTGGGGGAACATCTCGCTCAATCCCCGCCGCAGCGGCACGGTCTATGCGATTGACGGTCACGAGACCTGGCTCATCCACAACTACCTACGGGACGACGAACCAGACTTCGACGCGGTTGATCGCGATTGGGCGATCCGCGCGATCCTCGGCGTCGGCCCGGAGTTTCCGTACGCGATACTCAGCGAGGAGGACTGGTTCGGCCGCCGCCTCGTCGCTGACCGCTTCCGGGACCGGCGCGTCTTCCTCTGCGGCGACGCGGCACATATCTGGGTGCCGTATGCGGGGTATGGCATGAACGCCGGCTTAGCGGATGCGGCGAATCTCAGTTGGCTGCTCGCCGCCCGTCTCAACGGATGGGGCGCGGCAGGTATCCTCGACGCCTACGAGCGCGAGCGTCAGCCGATTACCGAACAGGTATCACGCTTCGCAATGGATCATGCGCACGCGATGGCGAAGCAGCGCCGCAGTGTCCCGGCAGCGATCGAAGAAGAGAGTCCCGCAGGCGAAGCGGCGCGCGCGGCGGTCGGGCAGGCAGCATACGACCTCAACGTCCAGCAATACTGCTGCGCGGGGCTGAATTTCGGCTACTACTATGACACGTCGCCGATCATCGCCTACGACGGCGCGCCGCACCCACCCTACTCGATGGGTGATTTCACACCGTCAACAGTCCCCGGCTGCCGCGCGCCACATCTCTGGCTGGATGATGGGCGGTCGCTCTATGACGCACTCGGACCGGAATATACCCTGCTGCGCCTCGATCCAACGGTCGCTGTTGACGGCTTGCTGGATGCCGCCGCCAATCGTCGCCTCCCCCTTCATCTCCTCGACATCGTGGCTGGTGAGGCTGCGGCTGTGTACGACACCCGACTTACCCTCACGCGGCCCGACCAACATGTGGCTTGGCGGGGTGACGTGCAGCCAGCCGACCCACTCTCCCTGATTGACCGCGTGCGCGGCACCACGATAGCGTGAGACGCGCTAGCGTCCGCCCCACGCGCTCGGCGCGTGACCGACATTCGCGCGCTGATCGCGCCCGCCCGCATAATCGCCTCGGTCCTCCATCGCAGCGCTATGCTCGCGCACAACATGCGCAGGCGCCGCAGCGATGAAGCGATCGAGGATCGCGGCGATCACCACGACATCGAGACTCTGGCCGATCACTGGCACCCAGCCCGGCACGTCGAGCGGCGAGAGGACGAGCGCGATCGCGCCGATCGTCATCGCCTTATTGGCGGTCGGCACGCGCGGATCGCGCACGAGCCGGAGAGAGAGGCGCACCAGTTGGGGCAGCCGCTTCAGGCTGCGAAAAAGCAAGAATCGTTTCATAATTATTCTCCTTCATGCAATTAGCCCCGGCTTCGATGGGTAGCGCCGAGAGCCGTCGCTATCGGTAATGCAGGAAGGGTGCCAACCAGCCGCTCCGCTAATTTCCCTGTGGTGGCGGGCTTTAGCCTGCCACAGCAAAGACAGGCTGGCTAAAGCTCGTCACCACCAGTTGCTTTCATAGGATTAATGCTACGAGAATCGCCCTAATCCGCCGCCTGTGCGCCTTTGGAGATGATCGGCGTGTCGCGGCGGACTTCGTAGATGTCGCGGATCTGCTCGAAGCGCTGGAGGATGCGACTGAGGGATTCGACACCCGCCACTTCGACCGTCAGGCGCATCGTCACGGTGCGGTCGGGGTGCGTGTGGCTGTTGATTGAGAGCAGATTGATTTTCTCGTCTGCCGCGACGCTGGAGACATCGCGCATCAGGCCGACGCGATCCCACGCCTCCATGCGTACGCCGACCGGATACGCCTCCGTCTGCGTATTACCCCACGAGACGGGCACGAGCCGTTCTTGCTCGGGTTCTTTGATGGCATTCGGGCAGTCGGTACGGTGGACGGTAATGCCCTTGCCGCGCGTCACGTACCCGATGATCTGGTCGCCCGGCACGGGCTTGCAGCAGGTCGCGAGCCGGGTCAGCAAGTCACCGACACCCATCACCTCGATACCGGACGTGGCGCTCGCCGGGCGCGGTGCGGCCTCCGTCGGCGGCAATGCGATCACCTGCTCAACCGGATTGAGCGCCGAGACTTGTTGGGCGATCTGTTGCGTCGAAACCGCACCATACCCAATAGCGGCGAGGAAGTCGTCGAGGCGGTTGTAGCGCGTAAACTGCTTGGCGATGTCTTCCAGTTTCATCTCGACGCCGAGCCGCTTCAGCTCCTTCTCCAGCATGTCCCGGCCCTGGGCGATGTTCTGGTCGCGCTGCTGACGGCGGAACCACTGGCGAATCTTCTCGCGCGCCTGCGCGGTATGGACGTAGCCGGACGACGCGAGCAGCCAGTCCCGACTCGGCCCAACCTTGGCGCGGGAGGTCATGATTTTGATCATCTCACCGTTTTGCAATTGGTAATCGAGCGGTACGAGCCGATCATTGACCATCGCGCCGACGCAGGTGTGGCCGACATCGGAGTGGATGCGATAGGCGAAATCCACCGGCGTCGAACCGGCCGGTAGTTCGATGATGTCCCCAGCGGGCGTGAAGACGTAGAGCATCTCCTGAAAGACATCGCTCTTCAGCGTCTCCAGGAAGGCTTGCGCGTCCACAACCTCGTCGCGCCAGTCCATCAGTTGCCGCAGCCACGCGACGCGCGCTTCGAGGCCGGCGTCGCGCTTGCCGCCCTCCTTGTAGCGCCAGTGTGATGCGATGCCGTACTCGGCGGCGAGGTGCATCTCCTTCGTGCGGATCTGCACCTCGACCGGGCGGGCATCGAGCGCACGGACAGCGGTATGGAGGGACTGGTACATGCTCTCCTTCGGGGAGGCGATATAGTCGTCGAACTCGCCGGGGATCGGCCGCCACATCGTGTGGATGATCCCCAGGGCAGCGTAGCAATCCTTCAGTTCCGGCGCGATCACGCGAATGGCGATTGCGTCGTAGATCTCTTCAAGCGACCGGCGCTTTTGGTCCATCTTGCGCGCGATGGACCAGAGATGCTTGGCGCGGCCATAGACATCGGCCTGAATGCCTGCGGCGCCGAGCGCCTCTTTCAGCGTCTCGATCACCCGATTGATGTAGGCGGTGCGGTTGCCGCCCTGCGCTTCGAGCGAGGCATCAATGACGCGATAGCGATCCGGTTCGAGCGCTCTGAAGGCGAGGTCTTCCAACTCGCTCTTGATCTGCCAGATACCGAGGCGGTTGGCGAGCGGCGCGTAGATCTCCATCGTCTCCTGCGCGGTCGCCAGCTGCTTACCGCGCGGCATCGAGTCGAGCGTGCGCATGTTGTGGAGGCGATCGGCCAGTTTGATCAGCACGACGCGCACATCGTCCGCCATCGCAAGAAACATCTTCCGCAGGCTCTCCGCCCGCGCCACGTCCTCGCGGTCGGAGACCCACTCGATCCGCTTCAACTTCGTCACGCCATCCACCAACCGGGCGACTTTCTCGCCAAACTGTTTGCGGATGTCATCGAGCGTAATCGTTGTATCCTCGGGCACGTCGTGGAGTAAGGAGGCCGCAATCGTCTCCGCGTCCATTTGCATCTCGGCGAGAATCGTCGCGACCGCAACGGGATGCGTGATGTACGCCTCGCCCGACTTCCGATCCACGCCCGCGTGCGCGTCCGTCGCAACGGTGTACGCCCGCGTCACAAGGGAGAGATCGGAGGCACCCATGCCCGCGCCTTGCAACTGCTCTTCGAGCGGCTGAAAGAAGGTCATATCGGTGGGTGGATGTGCCGAAGAAACGGCGGCGGTAGCGGTAGCCATCAGGGCGAATCACCTTTTCTCTTGCATGCGATGCAGACCGGGGTTAGGCTGGTTCCGTGCAGCCTTCCTAGAAAGTATAGCACACGGCGATCCTCGCCTGTTCCCAGATTTTCATGAACGCGCGCGTTCGCGGCATACTTGACCGACGCGCATACGTTCGGATACCGTACCGTCAGCGAGCAGGGACGGTCATTAGAGCGATCACCATGATACCCTTCACCGTGCCGCGACCCGCTTGCGCCGCGAACATTCAGACGCGCGCGAGCGAAAGGGAACGAACGACATGCCGAATCACTGGATTCTCGTGGGATCACCGGACAATTTCGCGAAGAGCCGCGCCCTC
>JAABUJ010001764.1_pt1 | contig 29684 bp, 28 predicted proteins | sample 5559131 | NCBI WGS metagenome assembly JAABUJ01 (sample SAMN10711875, study PRJNA513366) | rock metagenome | isolation source: Antarctica rocks | place: Antarctica: Victoria Land, Mt New Zealand nord | collected 2016-01-07
TTATTTAATGATTTTATATTCATAAATTCTTATAGATTATTGTGATTCATGAGTATCTCAATGAGATAATGACTATTCTCAAGATAGTGTCATCAGTGTTTAAACATCTTTATGATTGTCAACAATTCTTAATTATAAGTTTCATAGTGTATTTCAATTAGATTTAACTTTCTTAATCAGAAGACAACAAAGAGTCATTGAGCATTCATCTGAAGCTGTAAATAGATATTTATTAACTTAACTATTAAGACATCAGTTTCAATTTAAGCTCTTAGCTCTGAGTTAAAGTACATCAGAATAAATGTCTATATAAAGACATTGCAAAGCTTGTGAAATGCTTATGCTGTCATTTATAATTATTTAAAGACATCTATCTTCTTGCTGTTCTTGCTGCCTTTTAACAGATCAATTAAAGAAGCAGTGATCTTAAAATAGCTCTGTATAAAGTGACAGTAAAAGTTTGTAAACTTTAGAAATATTTGTATCTCATGATAACTTCTAAATATTAGTCATTTCTTTATGATTTTAATCTGTTGTTGATTCATCAAAACATCAGTAATGAAGATAATAAACTTAAGAAATTTTATCTATATAATATAAAAAGTATACTTCTTTAGATTTGCATACAATTTAAATTGTTGAAGTCATTTCAAAATTTGTTTTACATGACTCTGATGTTCTTCTAAAGAACTGAAATAGATCAGAATATTATTTAGATATATTACACAAAAGACATTAACTAGCTCAGTTAATGCTTAGTTAATATAGACTTAAAAAGTTGCTGAGACATTAATCAATTTAAATAACATAATTATGTACTTAAAATAACTGTAACATATATAAAATGCAGTCTTTCACTCATTGTCTTTCTTGATTTTAATGTAGTGATAAGCATTCTTAAGATTTAGTTTAATGAACATTTTAACTTCACTTAAACAATTAAGTGTCTCATTAATCAGCAGCAGAGAGTGACAATTCTTAATAATAATTTTGTTAAGATCTCTGTAATCAACATATAAACATAAGTTCTCTTTATTTTTTAAAATAAATAGAACTGATGCTTCTACAGAGCTGACAGAATGTTATATTTATTTCTTTGTTAAAACATCATCTAGATATTCTTTAAGCACTTATAGCTTTGTTTTTGTTAGATATATAACTCATGATAGCTGTGCTATTAGTGTGGTGCCACCTTTTAACAGGTTATGAGCCCGGATTAGTGCATGATAACTTGCATAAAATGGCGCCTAGGCCACCTCTGCTGGTGGTTCAAGTTCATGGTGAGAGAGTAAGTCCAAAAGGTCATGAGTTCAAACCACTGTCTGCGCGCACCCTTTACACCTGCGGGTCAGTTGCAGGCCGATCGCGGGTTAGGGGAAGTGTTAGATATATAACTCACAATAGCTGTGCTATTAGTGTGGTGCCACCTTTTAACAGTTTTTAACAAATTGTAAAGTGAATCATAAAATGATTTATGTCTCTCTATCTTTATGACATAATTATAATCTTAATAAAATAATAACTTGCTGACATTCTCTTCAGAGAACACATCTACATATTTATTGTATTATTAAAATAGTGTTGATGTCTTGTTAACAACATATACAGCAGTTGTTGATGAGTCTGACTCAGGCATCATTAACAATGCATAAACAGTGAGTTAATTTTAAATGTTGTTAATAAATACTTCAGACTCATTAATAGTCAGAAGTATCTGTTTTATCTTATAATGTCATGTGCATAAGTCACAATTAATATAAATACATTGCTGTTTCAGACCTAAAAGATCAAAGATGAGTTCAGATTCATTCTTATTTAAAATATAAAATAACTGCTCTTCAGTTTGCTCTTATTCTTAACTGTTAATGAGTTTATGCTTTATTAAATATGTATTATAACAGTAAACATGTTGTTTCTTCAGAAACTCTGATCTTGAGAGTTCTGCATTAACTTGTATCAGTTAATGAACAACAACATATTGTTAAGACATCATATTGATCTCTGCTACAGTGTTTAACAATACACTGATAGAGACTCAATCAGATTCAATTTAGATTTAATCTTTCTTTATAATGCTAGATTTCTTTATAATTTCTAATTTAATTTTTGTTGTTAAAACACAATCAACAAGACTCTGTCTTTTTTTGTCTTAACTACATTAATCTTAATGTGATTAAGATTTTTCAGAGAACTTCTACAGTTCTTTATAAAATAATCTGATCTTTCATAGTTATAGCAGTTATTCTTCTTAACATCAGTCTCAAAACAGAGTTTGTCTGCATTGTTATGATGACTTGATTTTGTAGCTTCAGAATTGAGATGATTGTTCTGCTGTGACTTTGTCATTTAAGTAAAAGAATGTGAACAATACTCATAGATTTTCTTGACAGTGTAACTCTGAACTGTATAATTATCTACAGATCACTGATTAATCTTTAGCTTAACAATTAAAGCTATTAGGCTTTTTTTTTATCTTTAAGAGATCTTGATAGTTGATTAAAGTCACTTAAATCTTCAATTAAAGTTTCATAAAAAGATAATTTATTCTCTATTTCTTTATGTAGCTCAGAAGCTGATCTTTCAGCATGTCAAAATATGTTGTAAAAGCTTAAACTGATTAAGTAAATTTCTATGTGACTTTTAAGTATTTCTGTACTGTGCTAAGTTCACAGTTCACTGAGTTCTCAACAAGATTAAGCAGAAACTTTAAAAAGAATATTTATGACTGTTGAGAAGTGATGTTCTAGCTGCTTCTATGAAGTGAAGTAGAACTAGTATCAGAAACTGAGTGAAGACTCTATTTATATTGACTGCAGTCAACATTCTTTCTACTTCTTCTGTAACTCTCTCAATCAAGATGTGCTCATAGACAACACAGTTTAGAAGTTTCACTAGACAGCATAATATAACATGAATATTTACTTTCTTTCAATAAATTATGAGCTCAAATTAACAAGAAGCTTCTCAGAGAAAGTGCATACTTTTAGTGTGACAGCAGTTAAGTATGTTGACTTTTGAGATTTACAAAAGATTTATAATAAATTTGACTTTAACAGAATCAGCATACTGACAGTAGCTGTGTACATCAGCTATTAAGATTCACAGTCAATTTAGCTTTAACAGTATCACTGATTATTAAGATTTATAATAAATCTGACTTTAGCAGAATCAGCATTCTGTGATAGCTGAGTATGTTTAACTTAAAAGATTCATAAAAAATCAACTTCAGCAAAAATCAGCATTCACAGTTACTCAGAGAGCACTGTTCTTTGATAGCTTAATATGAATTATTGAAATAAATAAACATTATTATTTTACAGAACAAAAGACACAAAAGCTTTCTATTTGTTTTACTTATATTATCTTCAATATATATATTATCATTTTACTTTATTCACTTCTTATACTACATATCAACTATCATCATCATGAATTTCAACAACTTCTTTATAAAGTAACAATTTATCTCACTTTTTATTTATGAGAACTGCAATCAATGATTTACTCTTATGAGAAGATGACTGATAGAAGAAGATCTATAAAATGTTGTTGAAGTTTTAGTAGTCAATATATCAGTTAGTGAATTCTTAAACTCATTTTTTCTCAGCAGTTTCAACTTCAGAAGTCAGAAAATTAATGTAAAGATTTTATATTGATTTATTATCTGCATAAATGTAGATAATTAAGAATATTTGATGAACAAAATCAGCATAAAGAATGTTTAAGATGCATTAAAGTTTAAGTATAAGAAGAAGCTGCAGACAACTGAAAGACAATATTTAATGAAATTTATTAAATATAGAATGTCAGAGAATATATTTATTAAAGAAGTATAAATTTATTTAAGTAAACTTGACAGAAAGATTGCTGCAACTTAATTTAATATAATTGAGTTGTTTAAATCAGAATGATGATTTCAGATACTGCTTTAAGCATTATTAATTAAGTACATTGTGATTTGCAATGTCATTGATACTCAGAACAATTCAGATGTCAAGAAAGATTTATAAAAGCTTCAGAAAAAAGAGATACAACTTAAGATTAATGAGACTGTCATTGTTTTGTGAACAGATAAACAGAAAGAAAATTAATATTTAATGAATTAGAATTGCAGTTTATTAAATTACTGCATAGTTAATATTAAGCAATATTATTGCAGATCATTTAATTTAGACAGTAATCATTTTTCTTATTACTTTATTAAATGCTTTCTTTGCAATGACTCTCACTTCATTAAAAATTGTGAATTTCTTTTTAATATTAAGTAAAATACTTAAAAGAAGACAAGCAGATTGACTGCAGTCAAGTTGTATAGATTGACTGCAGTCAAGTTGTATTAGAAGTTAATCTATAAAGAAAAAGAAAAGAGATACAGAGTTTTTAACACAGAAATTAATGACAATAATGATGATGATTTCTTTTCTGAATTTAAAGAGAAAGAAAAAATTAACAATGAAATCACTGCTTTATTTAAGAAGATTGTCAGTAAAATGCTTAAATCTGAATAAGTTATAGATTCTAAATTCTTCTTATACATAACTAATTAACTTTAACTCTTCAGTAACTTTCTTATATAAATGAGACATCAATAAATTAAAGTTAAAAAAAGACATTTATATTCTTATTATTGTGAAGTAATCATTATACAAGTTAAGTTAAGAAATTCTGTAAGACTGAGTTTAACACTTTATGTGTTTAAACTTGAGATTAATCTTCTGTCAAGAAAGTGAATGTGTAAAATGAAACTGTATAAGAGTTTTAATTAACACTGTCTTTAAATGTATGATAAGCACAGCAAGACTATAATAAAAGTATTAAAATGAGATAAAGTCTATATAATTAAATACATTACAAAGAGTCTTAATGAATTTGCTTTGATATCTGTAATGTATACATCACATTCAGAGATCATCTTCTCTATTACTGCTTTAAATGTAAACTTATATATTCAGACTTATGAACATAATCTTATGATTAACTTCTTAGACATTGACACTGCATCATTGAATGAAAAGATTAAGACTTATAGACTTTAATATTGATGATTTGTTCATCTTGATTTTGCAAAGTTGTATAATCTTTACAAGATAACAATTCTTAAAAAGTCAATTCTCATTGTTGAGAACAATAAGAACATGTATGAGATTTGTGCTTTAATTAAGTTTATCAATAAGTGAAATTATACTGTAAGCAAAAGAAAGATTAACATTCTTGTTTTTATTTTTATTGACATATACAGCTTATTATTCTTGTCATTTAATGAATATTAGTACTTTCTAAAGATAGTAGATAATTACTTTTGAAAGATGTAAATGATATTGCTGAAACAATGTGATGAGATTTTACAGACACTGCAAAAATGACAGTTAAAGATTGAACTTTAAATTGATGCAAAGATTCTTGCTGTATAAAATAACAATAAAATGAAGTTAAAGTTCACTTTAAATGACTGATATAAGTCTTTTAACATTACACTGCAATACACAGTGTTCTATATGTCAATTTAGAATGACATTGTTAAAAGAATTATTTGAATCACTAAGAACTCAGTGCACATCATAATTAAAGAGACATAACTGTCAATAAAGTTCTAAGTGCAGACAGCATAGACAGATGTTTATCTTTGCAATTAAATAGCAATTAATTTTTTAATTAACAGCAAGCAGACAACTCTCAAGAAAGCTTTCACTGATGTAAAGTCATTCATTAATTACATTTATATATAAGAATGTAAGTGCTACAGCTACATTAATCTCAAGTTACTATCTGAAGATAGATACAACAAATTCATAAATTAAGAATAAGTAAAAGTCTTTATGAGTTACATTGAGAAAATGACAAAGCAGTATTAGCTTTAAGCTTTAGATCTTAAGTACATCATTAAGAATTATGTTGTAAAGTTTGCTAAAAGTAAGAAGAAAGACACTGTTAATTTTAAACTGCAACAGTAAACATTAAATGTTCTTCTGAACAGAAGATCTGTTAAATGTTTATAAAAAAAGTTAATTATTGTGAAGATTACAGCTTCAAATCAGACATTCATGACTTAAAACAGTAAGATGCAGTCTAACTTAATTATAATTAAGGCTGATAAGTCTCAAGATAAACAATATGAGATTAAGTTGACTGCAGTCAATCTAGATGAATTGTTAAATAAGAAGATCAACACTGATTAAGTTAAGATAATGACACTTAATGATGACAACAATTAAGATGTAAATAAGCTCTTAATTAAAATATTAAGAATTATGTTGACACTTACAGTATTCTTTACAAATAAAGAAGACTTTATGATCAGATCTGACATTTTAACATCTGTCATCTATACTGAAGCAGTGAGAGACTCAATCTGAGAAGAAGTGTAAAAGAATGTTATTTATGCAGAGCTGACAGCCTTGACAGTAAATGAAACATAAAAAGAGACTGTATCATTAAGAAAAGTCAACATTGTAATCAGTAAATGAATCTTTAAACTTAAGCTGAACATCAATGAATTCTTAAATAAGCTTAAGATAAGAGTTGTGACAAGAGACTTCTCATTAGAGTGGCTGTCAGGTTGAGTCAGGCCCAGATTTTAGGACCTGACCTGACTCACTGGACTTAACTTTGAAACTTGACTCAACTCATAATATTAGGTAATTTTCATTGTTTCTTGTGTAATTTTGATAATTTTTACATCATTGAAAAGCCCTCACAATTCTCTACAAAATGAGCCTAAAATCACAAAAAGCAGATCACTTTCAAGCTCAATGCACACAACTGAAGTTTTGTTCAAATTCTTGAAGTTTTTGCCACTATGGTTGCTCATGACTAACAAGGCATGCAAAATAAGCAAAAAACCAGCTTTAAAAAAACTCAATGGTCACTCTACTTCTCATAGATATATAATGTTAATTATAAAAATATTTTTATTCTTACTGTTAAATTTAACACTCTGTAAGTCTTTCTGACTATTATTGCACTCAAGAATCTAAAGTGTCATCAAGTAAATGTTAATAATGTCTTTACAGAATTCTTTCTGAAAAAAATAATTTATATAACATTTTCTTCTAAAGTTAATGTTGCATTTAATTGTGTTCTGCACATACTGCACAGCCTTTATGATCTTAAATAAGCTGCATAAAATTGATATAAATAATGTGTCATTAAACTGCTTAAATTAAGTTTTCATTAAAGCAAGATTAATCTCTGTCTTCTTCTTTACAGCATTAAAAGAATCATGCTGCTTTTTTATATAAACAATATTATTATAACTTCAATAAATCTGTTACACATTCTCTGATTTAAGTAAGCTCTTATGAATGTGTTTAAAATTAAGAACTTAAAAAAGACACAGAAAATTCTTAGCATTCAAGTCATATATAATTGCAAAATGAGAACTCTGTGCCTGAATCAGACTCATTATGTAAATAAGATATTAAAGAATCTTTATATGCAATTTGATAAGCACAGAGTCATCAGCATTTCATTTAATAAATATGATGTTCTTTGTTTTGTTAATTTAATTGATTAAAGAATAAATTAAAGACAGTATTAATAGACAATTAAAAGCTTAATGTATGCAGCAATTTATATTTAATTAAACATTATCTTTATACTAAATTGATTAAGTCAATATCTCAATGATTTTATGAAGCATTATGAATACACACTTAAGAAATTACTGCAGTATGTAAAATTAATCATTAATCTCAGCATCATATACAGTTTTAATGAGAATTAAGTAATGCTTAAATACTTTAACTTTAACTATGCTTCAGATAAGTAGAATTGAAAATTAATTTTAAAATATGTTTATATGCTTAAAGATGAATCAATGTTGTGAATAAGTTAAAAACAGAAGTTTATCATTATTTTAATCATTGAGACTGAATACATAATTATGTTAATGTATATGAAGATTGAGATCTGACTTGAACAGATATTAAGAAATATAAATATAAGCAAATATTTTAAAGTTAATTTACACTGCATAAGCATTTAAGAGAATGAAGCTCATTAAGTATCTTCATTTATTTAGTTTAAAAGAGATAATCAAGCTGTCTTGATCTTGATTAAGAACATATATGTATATAAATAATTAAAATACATTGATATCTTTTATTACAACATTCATAATCTGTATAAGTGCAATTAGATTCAGATAGACTTTGTGCTCAGTTAAGAAATGATTATTAATAGATTTATTAAGTCTTTATTTAAATAAATCTTTAAGCAGTTCATTGAACTCATAAAACTCACTGTTAATGATTAATTAAATTTTTAAATGATTTATTAAACTCTTAACAATGTGTTTAGTCATCTGATGTTTGTTGTCAGTAAGAGTTAATAGATGCAGTCTTATTGAGTAAGAGTGTTGAGAAGTGATGTTTTAACTATTTTTATAAAGTAAAATAAAATTAATGTTAAAGACTGAATAAAGACTCTGTTTACATTAATTGCAGTCAACATTCTTTTTACTTCTTCTGTAATTCTCTTAATCAAGATGTGCTCATAGACAACACAGTTTAGAGATTTCACTAAACAGCATAGTATAGCATGAATATTTACTTTCTTTCAATAATGACTTGTTATTCAGAAGTTTATTCTTATTGATGTGATGAAATTATGCATCCCAAGATTCTTCTGCTAAGAACTACATAACAAAGAGAATTTTATTATAATTATTGAAGAAGTTTTCAGAAACTAAGCAGAACATCATTACAGCACTGTATATAAATTTAGTATGTTTATGAATGAACTTCTTATTATATATGAGCAAGTTCTTTAGCTGTTGCATTCATTTTGCTGAAAGTATATACACAACTTTGAATGCATATTGCTTCATTAAACTTAAAAAGTTAATGAAAGTATAAAAAAATTCTATATATAATTCTTTCTCAAATGAGACTTAAAAATCTTTATCTCTCAGAAGCTCATCAATCTCATTATGTATGTTAAATGCTTGCAGTTCTCAATTAATTTTCATGAATCATCATCTTTTTTTATTATTAATTTGTTTAATTTCAATCAAACAGATCTGTTCATCTAAATATTAATTCTTCTTCTCTACAATCTAAATAGCAGCCTAAATCTCTGCAGATTTCTGTTCTTTAAAAATCATTTAAATCTCAATATAATTAAAGAATAACTCTATTTCATTTTGCTGACTTTTAGTCTGCATATTGTAATGTAATGAATTGTCACTCTTTAAAAAGATAAAGTTGTTAAAATTGTAAATTCATGAGTCTCTTATCTATAAGAGGCTGATGAGTAAGATATGTAATAATATAAGACACTATGTTATGATAGCTATTTAATGAAGTTCTGATGTTAAAATCTTGTATTGATGAAGATTAATAATTAAGAAACTCAAAAGATTTATATGTAAAGGCTGTCTATATAGTACTTTGCTTATCAATTGTTGCATAAGAAATTTGACTATGATTTAATATGAGTACATAATGATATCATGACAGTTGTTAAGATTCATCTCTAAAGAAATTAAAAAGAAAATTATTCAAAGTAGTTCTGTCTTGTTTTGTAGTTCTGTGAATTTCAGCTTTTTCATTTATTTTAGAGTAAAAGTGAAAATCTAACTTGCAGCTCTGCAATTTCTGATTTATTTCATCAGTTTTCATAATTTCTGAGAATTCTTTAAGATCATCTCTATTCATTCTCTATGACTCATTCTCATTAATTTTGTCAGTGTTAGATATATAACTCATGATAGCTATGCTATTGGTGTAATGTCATCTTTTAACAGATTATGAGCTCAAATTAATGCAGTAATTTAATTTCTTGTCTAAAACCTCAGAGAGATATGCATTTAGATTATCTTGTTGATGATTTAAGTTCATGATGAGAAAGTAAGCTTAAAGATTATGAATTTAAACTGCTGTCTATGCATACTCTTTACATCTGTGAGCTGATTGTGAGCTGATTGTAGATTAAAGAAAGTGTTAAATATATAACTCATAATAGCTGTGCTATTAGTGTGATGTCATCTTTTAACAGTCAGCTTCTTTTCTTTTTCATTGTAAACTCAGCAGTACATCTCTTAAATGTGCATGCTCTGCTCTCTTTATCAACAATAACAAATTCTATTTACTTTTCTCATCATCTCTTTTGCTTCTGAGTCAAATCCTGACTTTAATTATTTACTAAAAGTTAACATTGATATTATTGTCTTCACTGTGATCTGAATTGTCTCTGTAATGATAGTTATATATTGCTTTATATTGAGTTCATTGTAGTTATAAAGTGATGTTGATAGTTATTCTATTAAAATCTGTTGTAAAAGCTTTATGTTTACTTTATTTTACTGTCAATAAAATTGTAATGTGATCTCTGCTGCAGATAGCAGAAGATAAGTGACAATAAAATAGTGATTAAAGTTATAATGTTATTGTTATATTTTGCAGTTAATTAATCATTAAGTAATGTCTAAGCTGTTTAGCATTAAATCTATGATGCTGTATGCTTACTGAGATCTTTATGTGACTGAGCTCTATAATAAGAACAGAGAGAGCTGTTATTCATTTATTATTTGTATTAGTTGCTTTATCTGTAAATTCTTCTTCATTCTCAGATCTCTTCATGTTAAATGATGCAGATTGAAGTCTCTCACTATAATGTGTTGTCAGTGATCATTCTTTAATAGATTATTCAGTTGCTTCAAAGTTGCTGTGATGTTCAGATGAATGAGGTCACTTATAGAACTTAATCAAATTAACTTACAGTGCTATTAGAAAGTGTATGTTAAAATCTTGTGAGCAGGTTCTCTCAACCTGTTTTTTAGATATGATCTCTCATCATAGAATCACAACTACACATAGAGATTTTTAGCTGCAAATTCAGAATGTAGTAGCTCTGACTGAGTGCATTTGATGCTTAACTTTTGTAGTATGCAGACTGCAGTCACATAAGTTGATTGAGATTTTTTGTGATGCATGTTAAGCATGTTGAGTAATTTATTTTGTATTCTTGAATTTTTTAAAATTACAATATGTAATATATTTTGAAAATTTCAGTGTGTCAAGGTTCTGCAGCTGAAAACTTTCAGACATTGATATCTATGATTCTCATATGAATCTCACTGTTTCTGGTAGCTGTTGATGTGAAAATCAATTGTACTCAGTGAGATCTATTACATTCTGAATTTGCAGCTAAAAATCTCTATGTGTGATTGCTTTTCTATGGTGAGAGGTCATATCTTAAAAAAAAGTTGAGAGGGCCTGCCCGCAAGATTTCGGCACACACTTTCTAATAGCACTGTAAGGTACCTAAGGTAGGTACCAACTCACGAAGTAATTCATAATTTGATTGAGTTGACATTGAACAACTACCCAGATACACAGTCACAAAAGAGCTTCTAGCAACAGAGCTTATTGCCAGACGCCCAGGGACACAATATAGTGTTCGGGTTAAAGCAATGCTTTGTTCAAAGAATTATGTCCAACCTCTCGCAGCATCCCAAATACTCGGAGGACCAGATCCTGCGTTATTTGGAGCATATTGGTCTTCCCCAACCAGGCTCCTTCTCCCTCTCGTCAATCAAGGATGAAATAGCAACGGACCCTCTCCAATGGCTGACGAAACTTCAGAGGCGCCAGATGGCAAGGGTCCCTTTCGAGAATCTGGCGTTGCATTATTCAACCAATCATAGCGTCATCTTGGAACGAGAATTTCTGTTTGACAAAATCGTCGTGAGGGGCAAAGGAGGATATTGCATGGAAAACAACCTTTTCTTTGCAACAGTCCTACGTACGTTGGGTTACACGGTTCTTTCTGGCGGCGCCAGAGTCAGTAAAGCTGTCACCCTCGGCCAGGTCGACGGCAGCTACACAGGATTGTATGCGCCATGACATGGAGCGATGTCGAATCCCACCAGAAGCACTGATACCTGCTGTAGCAGCCATATGGTTAACATTGTCACCATCGACGGGAAACGCTACATGGTCGATGTGGGGTTCGGAGGGAACGGTTCCACACATCCTCTCTCACTGGTAGATGGGGAGGTATCTGTAGGTATCGCGCCTGAAGAACTACGACTACTCTGGACGAACATCGCACAGCATAGCGATCCGTCGCAGAGGGTTTGGGTCTATCAGCACCGTAATGACGCGCAAAGTCCATGGCAAGATGCGTACTGCTTCACGGACATAGAGTTCTTCCCAGCAGATTACGAGGTTATGAGCTTTACGACTTCCCAGTCCCGGACGTCGTGGTTCACGTATATGGTCGTCTGTGTGAAGCACATCCTAGAGGTGAAGGAGAATGTAGAGGAACCCATCGGTGTGGTGATGTTAGTCGGTAACGCGGTCAAGAGGAGGATTCGAGGGAAGTCGGAGCACTTGGCAACTTGCAAAACGGAGGACGAGAGAGTTGCGGCTTTGGAGAAATGGCTGGACGTTCGGTTGAACTTTGAAGAGAGGGCGGGAATCATGGGTATGGTGACACAGTTGACAGGAAGCTGATAGACCGGCAGTCTTGAATGCCCAATGTGAATCGCATATACATGGCACGTAACCTAAGGCGTAGAAGATCTGCTAGAACCTTCTTCGATTCTCGTCCATTACATATACCGCGTCTCAAGCTGCATCCGGTCAGCGTAGTACGGCGACAAGGCAAGAAGCAAAGCACCCACCCTCCATGGATTGTTCAGTTCGAAACCTTCCGGTGCCTCCACATTGTCCGTCTGGCCCCTCAAAAATCCAGTCAGTCGCCTATCACGGTCCATCACTGTGTATGTTTAGCATATAGCCTTCACTGATTGGCGTCAACCATGTACTTTGCTAAACAGAGTCAGCCACGATCCACAGACCAGGCGGGGATATCCCGCTCGACCTACCCTATCCCATTGATCGATCGAATGCCTTGCCCTCTTCCCTCCGTTCTGCATGTGTCTGATCTTCGAAAGACCTGCCCCGGTCAAGCCAAACATCTACCGTCATTCAGCAGCGCAATCTCTTTGGCTTGGGAAACCTTGACATACTCCTAGCATGATCGCATACGGAAGCAGCGCTTCGAAAGGAACACCCATATTGAGGGCTTGCCGCTCGGCGCTACGTACTTCGTCAGTTTGCTCTGGTACAGACAGCGACAATGGTCACACACAGAGATTTTTTGGAGCTTGTGGCCTTCACAGCTGCCGTTGGCGATGGAGGGAGGAGTGAGGTTGCAGCGACCGTGGACTGGTGCCTTAGTAAGCGACTTTTGACGAGACCTCGTCAAGCCCAAGGGGTTGCGGCGATTATCATCACCAAAACTCCAGTAACGATTCCTGCAGCATCTTAGGGGCAGTTTACGCGTCGGATACTATTCGTGGGTATGTCAAGTCGCACGTATCCTCTCAAACTCTTGTCGTTGCGCTTCAACATTCGCGCTCTTTCGTGACCGAGCCGTCAGAGACGAGCTTCGCTGAATACTGACAGATTGTCTCTAACTAGATAAACTCATCCGGTAGCTACGATGCGTTCCTGAGCTTCTATCTCGCGACCATCCAGAAGCTCGGTCCCAGGAGCCTCTAGTACGTCCCAACTCGTGAAATTCGAAAGCGTCAACACTCCAAGCGTTACCGTCGAGCGCGACCTGACTCACCTCATGACCTCTTCGTTATTCCAGCGATAGCTGCGCTCAGCAAACCACGTTCGCGCAACAACAGTCCCAGATTTGATCCGCGACCATCTTTCAGGCTGGCTACGGTGACATATACCATGACTGCGGTGGCGGCAGTGGAGCCCACCCAGCTGAACAGCGGAAATGAAGAACTTGGCTACAACATGGCTGACAGTGACCTGGACGCGGAAGGTGAAGACGACCCTGAGATAAACTACCCGGTGCAAGAGGTGCGGCCAAATACGACTGAGGATGATTTCGAGCTTTCCGAGGCTGATGCGGAAGGCGAGGAGTTGGACGACGAGGAAGACGACGGTACGGGAGTCGGAGCGGTCAAGATACCGGACGATCGTGCCGAGTTAGGAAGTGATGAAGAAGTCGAGTTGGACGATGCAGCCTCGGAGGAAGAAGATAGCGCTGTTGAAGAGGAAGAAGACGACTCAGAGAAAGATTCAAGCGAAGCTGAGTCAGATGTGGAGGATGGTTGGGAAGCTGTCAGTGAGGGTGCCGAAGAAGCCTCAGTAGAAGTGTCAAATCGCAACAACTGCATGTGGGTTTGACTCGGTCAATCAAGGCTGCTTGAGCTTACTTGATGCAGATTCTGTAGCCAGGATGAGGAGCATGATCCAAGCGAGGAATTTGAGGAATACATGGCATGTGCTGTTTGTGGGGATAATTGTAAGTTGCGGGATTGAGAGGCTTAGCTTTGTCGATCGTTCGGGTTTGCTAATCGCCTCGCAGCACATCGCCAATGCGCACGGGACGCTAGGTCATTAAGACAAGACGACGGTAAGCTAACCCGGAACCCTGACGATAGCATGAAAGACTATTGATGTTAATGAGTTCATAAAGATGCCGAACAATGGCGATGTCCGAATTGTGTCGAAAATGCCCTCGAGCCAGACCATCCCGATCCAGAGGAGCGTATCTCCCAACGACGAGCATCTGCCCCAAAGCTTGCCAGAGACTTACTTCCTGCGCAACGTGGTGCCCCCCGACCTGGATCACATTCCGTCTTCAACAATCTCATCCTTGACGATGATCCTATGGATGGATCCCGTTCTTTGCGAAAGCGGAAAGCTTCTTCTGAAGCAGTTGAAGAACAAGTTCCCTTCCCAAAGAAGAGGCGGAGAAAACGGCCCAATGCAGGATCCGATTCAGATGAGTCTGTTTCACTTACCATTCCTGGCGAAGAAGCTGGGCCGAATCAGGTCCGGCAGCAGACGGCTGTACAGGCGGCGGGCGTTGGTTTGGAAGCAGAAAATGGACAACCTCTCCGTGATCCGTCTCAATTCTCCAGGCCTCGAAGACCAAAAAGAGTGGGCAATGGACTAGTCTCTGTTTTGAGGCAAAGAAGAAACAGTATCATCCTCGCACTTCATATCGATCCATCCAAGCTTGCTACCTTTGTCGACTCACAACCAAAGAAAACCCGACGACACCCTGGGAGGCGCCAAACGTCTGAAGTGCATCATACTCACTTCGCTTCACCCTTCCCGCCGCAATATGCAACTGGTCTTTACTCGTTCCACGAAAAAGAAAACGACGAACTGAAGGCGAAACCATACGGCGGCATCTTATCTGAAGCTGATGCAGATACATCCAAGACTCTGCCCCAAGCGAACGATCGTAAACGCTTCGACGATGCGCGTCAGCAAGCGGAAGAAGAGTGGAAGCAAAAGGCAGCTCTTTTGAGCGCGACACAGGGGGAACAGACCGGCCGAACCTCCCAAAAGGTCTCAGGCCCCCCTAGTAAGATCAAATGTGTAAGTTTCGGAGGATGGGAGATCGATACGTGGTACGCCGCGCCGTATCCGGAAGAGTACAGCCGCAACCGGGTACTCTACATCTGCGAATTCTGCTTGAAATACATGAACTCGGATTATGTCGCGTGGCGGCACAAGCTGAAATGTCCAGCCAAACATCCACCAGGCGACGAGATCTATCGTGATGGGTCGATATCGGTCTTTGAGGTGGACGGACGCAAGAATCCCGTCTACTGTCAGAACCTTTGTTTGCTGGCCAAACTGTTCCTCGGATCCAAGACGTTATACTACGACGTCGAGCCGTTCCTTTTCTACGTCATGACTGAGTATGACGAACTCGGCTGTCACTTTGTCGGGTACTTCTCAAAGGAAAAACGCCCGAGCAGTCAGAATAATGTGTCCTGCATCCTCACGCTACCCATCCATCAACGGAAAGGATATGGCCACCTTCTCATCGACTTCTCCTACCTGCTGACCAGGGTCGAGCGCAAGACGGGATCCCCGGAGAAACCGTTGTCAGACATGGGTCTTGTCTCGTACCGCAATTACTGGCGACTCATCCTCTCCCATCAACTCCTGGGCCAGAAAACGCCTCTCAGCATCGCCGACATATCCGATCGGACAGGCATGACGGCCGACGACATCGTCTCCGCTCTGGAAGGTCTACGTGCGCTCGTGCGCGACCCGGTCACGAAAACGTATGCGTTGAGGCTGGATCACTCTTACTTCAAACAATGCATCGAGAGCTGGGAAGCGAAAGCTTACGTCCGCCTCAACCCCGAATCGCTCGTCTGGACGCCATACATCATGGGCCGAAACAACCGGTCTCATTACGAGCGTGCGCCACCCTTGCAGACCATGGCGCCCCGCGACAGCGAAGACGACAAGGTCTCTCCAGCGGCAGGCGAGCAGCTTGGCTCTGCACTAGAAAGTAAGGACATGGATATCAAAGACGCCAACGTCATCATTAACGGCGCCCTCGACGATCAAAACCACCCACAACGACCAAACTCCAACCCAGACGAGCCCACTCCCACCGCCATCCCTACGCCTCAAACAACCAAACTCGCCGATAATCCGCCTTCCCAAGACCCCGATCCCACCAACGCTCCGACGACTTCAACACCCATCCCACATCCTCCACCGGGCCTACCACCATCCAGCAAGCGCTCCTTATCCCCTCCCAAACCCCATCCCATCTCCGACCCCCACCAACCGAACGGCTACCAACCTTCACCCCTACCTCAACCTCAACCTCAACCTCGAACCCCCACCACCGCACCCACCACCACACCATCCATCCCCCCAACCCGCTTCGAGATCTTCCCACCCGTCCCCGGCACCGTCACCCGCCGCCGACCCGGCCGGCCCTTCGGCACCAGAGGCGGCCGCCGCACCACGGGAACCAACACCCCTGTGCGACGAGGGGGCAAGAATCTAGGGATGGGAAGTCCTGTGGCTGGGGGAATGAACGGGATTGCTAGGGACGGGGCTGTGGTCGGCAAGGGGCAGGGCAAGGCAGGGGGCAGGAGGACGCGGAGTACGTTGGCTGAGGCCGAGGCTGTGGGTGGTGTCGTGGGTGAAGGCGAGGGTGACGATGCGACGATGGTGGGCGGTGGAGATGGTGATGACGTCGACGACGCTGGAGTGGGAACGGGCATGGGCAAGGGAAAGGGAAAGGGAATAGGGAAGGGCGGCATCAACGGCGTAGACGTCGGTCATGGCATAGTCGATGACACCAGTCCACCGCCGTCGGGGGCGGGGGACGGGGCAAGGAGGGAGTCCGGACCGGAATTCGATATGGATTTGGGATCGGACGGCGCGCATGACCGACCGGACGAGACGCCCGAGCCGCTCGACCATGTTGTTGATGGTTCTCCCGGCCCTGCGCTGGACGTCTGAGTGCGGGTTTTTATCGTGTACGAGTAAGTAGGGTGGTGCGAGCAGCGTTAGGGGTCTTGGCAAGGCAAGGCTAGGCAAGGCGAAAGACCTCCTCATGGGAACGAGAACATAGGTAGGTAGTGTATTGATATCAGCAAGCCAATCATTTGAGAAGGGATTCATCCCAGTCTGCTTTCTTGCTTGTCCCCGGTCCTCTATCAGTGTCATGGACTTTGCGCCATGCAAGCCGACCAACTTTCTGGCTACTGACCAAGAAGGTGGGATCTGTACGTACGCACGTCTGTACCGTGCCGGACAGCCAGCACTGATGATGGCGCTCCGCGAAAGACTCTCGCTGCAGGCTAATATCTGTCCGCTGCCATTCATTCATCATATCCTACGTGACCGAAACCGCCGCTCCTGCTCTCCACGAGACGGAAGGAATCACTCCCCTCCCATCCCGTGCAACAAGCTCGTTGTTTCGTCTGGTGTGAAGCAGAGTGTGGGGGGAGGCACGACGAGAGGTGACGACTGCTGACGTATCGCGCGCACCCTGATGAGGGACCTTGCGGACCGGAGAAAGAGCCGGGCGGAAGAGATCTATCTGTATTGTCCCGCCGATCGAGAGAGTGACGACAGCCGCGGTGAGATGGGAGCCAAGTTGTATATGGTCTCTCAGATAGGGTTTGTTCCCCAGTCGCTTGTTTGTATTCTCTCTTGATGGGTCCCGCTGTGCAGCAGTGAGGAATCCTCGAGGACAGAGATGCGAATGTGGTTCAGAAGAATGGGGGAGATTGCGATTGCGCGTGGGATGAAAGGATGGAGGGAAGGAAGGAAAGAAGGAAGGAAAGAAGGAAGGAAAGGGAGGGAGTTAGTTAGTAGGGGCGACGAGGGCTGGATGGTATGGTATGGCAGAGGTCGGCCTGGGACGTGGGTCGTGTGTGTTGCTGTACTTTTGTTTCTTCTCGCCTCATTGACGCTGTTCATATCCTACTGCCACGCAGATAGTTCGATAGAAGATGCGCTGGTCTGTCAATGGGACCAGAGTGAGGAAAGATGATTGTGGGTAGGGACTAACTGGCTGAATATGGTACGGTTAGTTCGGTCAGCTTGGGCCCGACTGGTCGGGCTGGAAGAGTAGATATTGATCAGTGGGGAATATCAATGTGAGTGAGACACTTCTCTATGGCTTTCGAACTAGTTCCCCCTTCGTCCTCCCTCGTGTGATTGCTCGTGTTGTGGCTGCCACGACTTGGGCTGGACATCGAAGGTTGGTGTGGCTTGATGTGGCGTAGATGGAGTTTCTATGCTGGATGCCACGTGTTTCGAGTTCGAGGCCAAAGACAAGTGCAAGTGCAAGTGCAAGTGCAAGTGCAAGTGCAAGGGTAAGCGACAAATGATCTGCAAGCGAGCGATCTGAACCGTGGTTGTCAGACACAATCCAGTCTTTGCTTTACCCTGGGCCGGGGAATGATCGGCCTTTGCCATGTGAGACTGAAAGTGCACGGATTCTACCGTATCGCGCTTTCATGCATGCGAAGTATATAAGGTATGTGTCTTACTCGAACTGTCGCCTTGCCCTGCCCTGCCCTGCCCTGCCCTTTCACGCCCTGAGGCTGAAAGCGGGTGAAGGGCAATGGTGAAGATCGTGAGGCTGCATGCCGGCATTGCACACCGCACATCACACACCACGTGGCTTGTATGTTTAGGCTTAGGTGAGTGCTAATGCATCGATCGGTCTTCCTATGGAGTATCTAGTGGTTAGCAAGTGAGCGAGTGGAAGTGAATGTGAGCTAGAGGTGATTGTTATCAGGCGGTGATGGATGGCCCATATCTAAGACTTCTCAAGTCGAACAAACTTACTCAAATCAACAATCTTTTCTCTCGCAATTTGAAAGGAGGCTGTTGAGCCTCTGTATATCGAAGAAGAAAATGTGATATGGAACGAGGTATTCCTCTCGTTTTGGAAAGGCCCAGATTTGTCGCGGATCTCCGAGGCAGAGCAGGGTAGACGGAAACGAATAAAATTGTTCCAGAGCACCCAAAAGTAAAACACAAGGCAGTGCCCAGAAAACGGATTTGTCTTTCGCTGTTTCAGGCCCCACGATTACTATTGCTCGTAGTACTCACTTCTCCTCTGCTCTCTCGAAATCGTGTACATTGTTGCTTTCCTTTATTACAGGAAGGCAAAGAGAAACTGGGGGTCCAGGTAGGACTCGTGTCTCGAACTGCAGCAGCAACCTGTCGGGTTGAGAGTAGCAGTCGATACTTTCCGGCCAGCAAGGCAGGGTCTTGTAACGGTTTCGCGAGTTTTGCGTTCAAGATTCCATTGGCCGGACTGGGAAGGATCCCAAGCTATCGTGGTGCTTCCTCAACCGCATCGTCCCCGGCATTTCCGACTTCTACGTAGGTAGTAAAAAGCTGTCGCTCATCGTCCAGAGATTAGGAAATGCTACCCACGCCTACGCGTAGGGAGTAGGAAGCCATTTGGAATCGAGGATGTTGTAGTCGTTTTGTCTCTCCATGTACTGTGTGGTTTGTGGGAGGATGGATCAGTAAAGGATCCATGGCTCTGGTACTTTCACGTGGCCCGGTGAGACAGGTCTGGGAATAAAGAAAAAGAGAGACAGTTCCCGAAAACCCCACGAGAGACACACACAACAAAAGAGTGTGTGTCGGCAGTTTGTTTTGGATCGGGGCAATAAATATTAATATTAATATTAATATTAATATTAATATTATCAGATAATTGATTAATAAAATAACAATTAAGATACTCATAGAAGGTGTTCATTCAAGCCAACTCGCAGCAGCTCATGTGGTCGTGGTCTCACCAGGTGTTATATCTTAGGTAGCGTTAATTGCAACCAGGATAATCCGTAGGATCAGGATACAGGACACAAACAAAAACTTTGGAACTTTGGAACATTAACATTGGAACCTTGGAACAGGGCAGCAGCCTTGACAGATGCAGGATTAGTGCATGTACGGGCACAGACACTGCTACTGAGAGCCGTGGTTCGGATGTATGGATCCTTGCATTCCATGCATCCCATGCATCCCGTGCATCCCATCATCTCTGCTCTGCTCTGCTCTGCTCTGCTCTGCTCTGCTTCGATCTGGCCACCCGTAGTACGCGGGGCTGCCGACATATCACATTCCCCTGATTGAGGACGAATATCGACCGAGGAAGAGATGTTTGAGCTTGAGATATGTGTTCGACTTGACAAGCTATTTGGATTCGTTCTCGCACAACACGAGCTAGACTCCGGGCTTAGGTGGGCCACGTCGGTGAAGAAATTGAGTAGCATAGCATGTACTCTGAAAGATGTGGGATCGAAGTCGGGGTGAAGGATGAGGAACATGGATGAGGGGGGACTAACCACTGTAAGTGATCAGGGATATTGGAGTCGCGTGTTGGACACACCGGGTTTGACTGACGGGAGCCAAAGCTACTGTAGTTGTTGTTGCGTAAGTCAACAACTAATCGGACCGTCGATCACACTGGTGCCAGATCCTAGCCCAAGGTGTTATACCTCATACAGTATCAATGACATTGGGCTGAGGACAAGACGCCATTACGGAGATTGAGATGGAGATGGATGGGGAGACTGGACTTCTTTTGGAAAGGTCAGGTAGATTCCTAGGGAATGGTTACCTGGTAGTTTGTGAGCTATGAGCATACCGCTCGACTAGGAGGCACCAAGAGGAGTTCCTGAGGCAAGATTGACTTACTAAGTACCGTACCCGGGTACCCATAGGTAGGTCCTATCGATCCACATACCTTAGGAACAGATACCTTGTGTTGCTTACATGTCAATAATCATTCCGAAGAAAATTTTGAGTATGGATGGGTAGGTAAGGAATTCTTACCTACCTAAGTTATAGGTACTCTACAGTACCATTGGGCAGCAAGGGGCGGCACGAGGAGACCGTTCCACAATCTGTGATTACCAGGTAATCTGTAACCAAGGTTCGGACAGGCATGGACTGCAGTGGCGAGAAGACAAGCAAACGGTCCTGGTCCGGGTCCGGGTCCCATCCCATCAAGTTAAACCCGACCTTGATCTCTCGCTATTCGGGCCATGGGATGAGAAAGGCAAAGGAAATCGAGGGCGAACCAAAATGAGATACTCCCAGCTCTAGGCGGGACGCCACGATTCCTCTTCGGGTTGCGCTCAGGGCCTCTCACGCCTGAATACGGAGTGGTGCTTCAGCCACGAAGACGACCGAACTGGAAAAATAACAATAGGGGAATGTGTAGACGGGCCGATGTCTTGGACTCGGACGAGACATCAAGCAAAGTGTCAAGCCCAAGTCCTCGTCCGCGTTCACGTCCAAGCTTCTGCTCCTGCTTCTGCTCCTGCTTCTGCTTGCTTCTGCTACATGCTCATGGCTGCTGCTACTGCTGCTACTGCTGCTACTGCTGTGTAACGATTAATACATCATGTCCTGTGGACTTGACATGACACTTCCTAAGGTACTTGAAGTTTGAAAAGTTGGCACAACAAATGGGAAGGCAAAACGACAGCAACATTGCAGCAAGCCTCTTTTCTTGCTGCCATCGCCATCGCCCTTTCATCTTTCATCCGTAAGCCAGGGTGCCCCCCCACAAACTTTGTATATTTGGTAAGTTAGTCCATGCAGCCGCCGGCCCGATCCTGAAATAAAGCGGACCTCTGCTAAGGTACCCGCGTGGTATACAGCACTAAGGTGTCAACCATCTTGGAACCATGTGTTCTGGTAAGGTCCCTACAGGGGCTCGTAAGGTAATGTAAGGGATGTAAACATTTTGCCGGTGCCTTTGCGACAGGGTTATTTCTTCAATACTTTAAGGAAATAGGTACGGCATGAGTCCGACAGGGAGTAAGGTATCGGATATAGGCTGTACCAGGTAAGGTAAGGTAAGGTACTGTAGGTAAGGTACTGTAGGTAAGGTACCTTGTAACTTAACGAGCGTTGACACACCCGGTCCCTGTTCACCTTGGCCGCTATTATTTCTCTCCTCCTTCTCCTTGTCTCTCTATACTCTACTCTCTCACACTCACACTCACACTCTCTCCCTCGATGGAGTGGAAAACCCAACTTCAACCCAACCCAGTCACCACCATTCATCTTTTAGAGGAAACCCAGGGAAACCTTCCTTGAAAGTCTGTGCGTTCAATAATATCACCTCACCTTAGTGCTTCCCTGCCTTCCTTCCGTTCCCTTCCCTTCCCTTCCCTTCCCATCCCCTTGTCTCCTGTTCCTTTCCTCACCCCCGTCCCCCCACCCTCCTCCATTTTCCCTCCAAGCCCTTGTCTCTCATCAATTGTCCTTTCTCATCGCTTCCGTGTCGGTGTTCGGTCTCTACTTGGTCCTACTGTCACGGTGGGGTGGGGATGGTTGAAAGACGGAAATTGATAATATGATGTGATGCGAATGCTTTTCCTATCTACCTTACCTTACCTTACCTTACCTTACCTTACCTCTACCGATGACTTGGATATCCCTGCACGGCCCCGAGATGCGCCATCCCTTCTTCCGTTGAACGGATTGCTCGAAACGTGCTACCTACATGTAAGGTACTCTGTACTCTGTCCCTATTGAGGACCACCTTGATTCAGGTCGAGTGCGAAAGCGATCTCTGTGTTTCCGGCCTCCTTCACTATTTAATTGGAGCTCTCATCCCACCTCATCTGGACCACATTCTCTTCCTACGCCAGACCTGGATTGGTCCCAGCAATAGAGACTTGATCGCGGCCATAGCTATAGCAGCATCATCGCCCGCTCACCCACAACCGGATCGTCCAAGGCAAACGCCAACGGTCCGAATCTCTTACCACGGTATAGTCGACGGGCCCTTTCCATGCTTGGAGGATAGCATATCACGGCGTCCGTGCTCACGAATGCGACGAACCTTTCCCGAGACATCTCGCGACCAGCCTTCGAATTCCCTTGATCTACCTGGACCCACGACGCAACCGGTTGGAAGTGAGCGCGACCGGGCCAATTGGTCCCAAGGAGCCGGAGGAGGACAACCGGAGTCCAGCCACGCCACCACTACCCTCTGTCCCTTTGGGTCTTCTGCCTGACACCGAAGGAGCTCAACTCAGCTTGTTTGTCCACTTGACCCAGTCCAGACCCACCAACGGACGCACAACCTGGAGTCTGGGGATATCCTCGAGGCCCAGGGATCATCATAGCGCCAATCAAGCTACCGAGATACACATCTCACTTCATCCCTCGACCGTGCCTGTGATAGGTAGTCAGAGGGAAAAGGAGATATACGACGACCGGACCAGCAACGCTTCCGCCATCACGTTACCCTAAGTCCCTTACCCTTACCTTTACCTTGGCCAGGAGTGATCTGGTTTGCTTGATCAAGACACGGCACCTTCCTCGACACATCAGCAAGAGCTCGCTTTCCAATACCTTTAGGTAACTTCATTTCCGTCTATAGTACTACTTACTACCTTACCTACGATACCTAAGGTACCTTACCTTATACAGTTCCCGCCTTACTGAAGGCGTCGCGCACAGACTCGAGTGCAAAAGCACAGACCACCACAGACCAGAGACCAGAGACACCAGCGACCACTGTCCACTGTCTATCGATCACGTTTGTTATCATCATCAACATCATCAACATCATCAAACATCATCAAACATCATCAACATTAACATTATCTTTATTATTATCATCATAATTATTATTCTTATTCACTCCATTATATCTAATATATTTATTCATTCCTCTCTTCTGCGCCGAGATTTTATCATTCTATCCTTTTTATTTGTGAATCTCACCTTTACCTTTTACCTTTGACGCCAATCTCTACGATCCCCCTCCTTTGGAAGCTAAAAGATTCATACCTCACGCTATCCGTGTCGTCGTCGTTGGTTTGCTCCGGTCTTGCCTGATATCCCGGTTCCCGTCCAAACTCAAACCTCCGCCTCCCTACCTTACCTATCGGAGGCCTTCAGCTTCAACGTTAATTCTCCTTAGGAAGTCGCCCTACCAGGTACTTCTCCGCTCGAAGTCAGAAAGGGCCACCGGCGGTATCACGTACCGGGTAAAAAGATCATTACTAAGCCACTAATCTTTCAAGCCAACCTTTAGCCATCTCACTAAGAGAGCTTACTTTTCTCTGTTGCGTGACTTTGCCTTTGCCCTTTCCTCGCCGAGAGTCACCGAAGTATTTACCCACCACTGTACTCTACTCTACCCCACCTGTATCGTCTTCGTACCTTACCTCACCTCATCTTGTGGTCAATCACGAAGGTGTCGGTGCGGTATCGGATATCAAGTAGGGTTGGTGCAAAAGGCCGGGGAAGAAGTCTTCACTATTCCGGGCTGAGAGAGGAGTTTCTGGTTCAGCTCGGGTGGAAGTGGATGTGTGCATCTCTGGGTCGACTTGGATGGATTGGATATCCTTCTGGCGGATCTCCGGCTCCAGTGCGTAGCTTGCTTCGAACGAACTCGATTTACCACAGAATCACCAGGATACGTCTCATCACTTTCACAATCCCTTACCTTTCCGCTCCTCTACCTCACCTACGGTAGATATTCGTGGAAGGCCAGTTGGGTTTAAGGTTACAGACGGCCAACCCTGGGACTCGTACCTTCCTACCTTCACCTGTCGTATCAATCAATACCTGGTAGCCGCCTTCGGTCTTGGGAAGCATCTTTCTACCTGGTTTCCTACCTACCCAACTACCTTAGGTACCTTGCCTACACTAAGCTTTTCACCTAAGGTCGCGTTTGTCTCACCTCCCTTAAATGTCCTCGCATCCTTATCGGCAAACGGTTCTCTTCAACTTCTCTTCCCATCTCATTGCACCGCACCGCTCTTATGCAACTTGTCCGAGAGAGCCTTACCTTTCCCAAAAACCTCAAGTTCTGCTATTTCCGCTTCGCTGCAGGCTGCCTTTAGATCCGGGGATCATCAGTTGAACGGTCTTGATACATCGGCAAGAGGATCGAAGAAGTCGGCATTTTGTCTCAACTCTGCAGCTGGTATGCGAAACATTTCCCGGCATCGGTGACCGCTCTTGTCAGTCAGCCAAACTAGAAATCTCCGATAGCGACTCCGGTACCCTAACCACCTGGTCGCGTTTAGCGCACACTTGGATTGGACCGGCATAGCCATCAACCTGTCGAATCTCTACTCTGTCTCCCATTTCTGTCGAGATCACCGACGGATTCCACATATTGCGCTCTCTGCTTCGGCCAAGAACACGGTCAACAACGACATCACAGTTGAAGCGATCGTACCCTGCGACTTTCAGTGTGAAAGCACGAATTGACGGCACTCTTGCACGGCTCGGCTGAGTTCCGAAACTTATCGTCTAGTCAGTGAGCGTGGTGGAAGACCAGGAAGGTCATCCTTACACGAAGGGTGGTCGAGAAATCAGGAACCGTTGGGCTTGATGAACGCACATACCTTCGTTGACGCGGCTCCTTCACGGGTGAAGTTGAGAAGGTGCGCCACAAACGCATTTACCCGAATACCCATCTCTTACTGTTCGTTCTAGGGCTTCGACTAACTGACCATGTTGGCTATTAGCGATGACTACCAGCTGAGCATCCGCCAAGGCCCGGTGAGGGCTCGGGTGGCTGGGGTCAAGGAGAAAGGTATGCTCGTGATTGCGACATTCCATCGAACCCATTCTGACAATGCGCCTTCGGGTCCGTGTAGATCGGAAACCGGTCGACCCTCCACCAATCATCCAGCTGAAGATCAAGGATGACTCGGATCCAGCGCAGTAGGTCTGGCGGTGAGGCTGATCTTCGTCGCATCGCGCTGACGTGCCGGTCAGGAACTACCTCCAGAGCCCTTATTACTTCATGTGTTGCAATCTTTACGACGCCAGTCATGACCACCCGACGCAGGTAGCCCCACAGACGGCACTCGCAGGAACCTTGGTTTCTTCTCTGCACAGACTGAAGGACGTCGACAATAGTGGTTGGTCTTCTCCACACGGTCCATAGATCATCCGCTCATCTCTTGCTCCAGATGGTGGCTTTTTCGTTTTCGGGGACCTCTCGGTGAAGGTAGAGGGCGAATATCGTCTTCGCTTCAGCCTTTTCGAGATGCGCAAGTACGTGATGCCTCTTGGTCCCCGCTCTGCAAGCTCGACTGACTGTTTCAGAGCCGAGGTTTTCCACATCAAATCGATCGTCTCAGATCCTTTCACTGGTGAGCTCGAGATCGTCAGACTGACAAGCCCAAGGAACTGAATGTTGCCAGTGTTTGCTGCGAAGAACTTTCCTGGAATGTCCGAGTCGACCTTCTTGTCTCGATCTTTCGGTGACCAAGGCGTGCGACTTCGGATCAGGAAAGAACCCCGAACCCTAGTGTGAGTGTTGTCAGGCGGACGCAGACGCAACGCTCACTGACCCTGCAGTAGGAAACGTCCAGCTCCACCAGGCTTGCGGCCCGACACATATCCACACCCCTATGCACCCCAACCTCCCACTGACCCGAGGACGCCTACGGGTCTAATGGCACACGCACAACATAGGGGCTATGTGGCTGCTCCAGACCCTGAACAAGCTGCTTGGGGGGACCCTTCAACGAAGCGCTCGAGGACGTCCGTTGACTATGGCTCCAATGATCCTTACGCAGGGGGCCCAAGGTTTTCGCACCGACTTTATCCAGACCAACAGCCACCATATAGCGCCTATCCTCCGCAGCAACAATCCCAGCCTATGTTCGCCATCAGTCAACCTCAAGGTCCTCATTCGGCTCCGGCTGGTATGCCGGCGTATTCGTTCCGACAACCCAACCTTGAATCGTCCGCAGGATCATCGCCTTACACTTCTCCCGGTTCGCAGTTCACTGGGAGACTACCCTCGGGTACAGTGCCCTCCCATCACCAAGAGTCTCGCTATCCTCAACACCCGTACCATCCTAATCAACAGGGTTCACTTACTCCAATGACCATATCACATCACACTGAACCGCCGCATACAATCCACCAGCAACAGTCACAGGCATATCAATCTAATTACCCACCCGGACCCCCATCACAGCACTCGAATCCGTTGCCAGTACTCGCCACCGGACCGCCTCGGACGGCCTACGGCCAGTCAGCATACCAATCCTACCCGACGCCAGCCATCTTACCGGGTGGAGTCATGGCACCTCCTCCTCTCGGCCAGGAACAGCAACAACCCTTCAATCTCTTACCGCCTTTGCAGACATCAACGTCTCAAAGTCAACCTAGTTTTGCCGTGGCTGGACCAAGCTCCTATTCGGCAGCCGTCGGTGCAGGACAGCCGGCACCGTCGCACTTGGGGAAGCGAGAAAGGTATGCACCAGTCCCAGGACCGCCGACGAGTTTCGACACCGCGGCGCAACGACAGAATCAGTCAGGCTGACCGACCATCACCGACAACCGTGATGTGTTTCCTTCCCCTGAAAAGCTATTGCATGAAGGGAATTTTCCATCCTCCTCCAATTCTGCCTGTCAATATTATCGAAAGATGATGTACCCATAGATGAAGCATACCGGTGGCGTTGCCCGGGGCATTCTTGGCTCTTGCGCATAGGATCTCATTCATTACCCAGCATACGTAAGGGTCACGGCAGATAAAAGCGGGCAGGCCTTGGTTAAGCGGCTGGCGAGGTGGACGGGTCTATCACGTATATCACGCATGTTACAGTGTGATCTAATCGACCAGCAATTTTTTGAGAATGTTGACCTTTGATGTTTGTATTCCAGGCGGTGTCCAACCCCTTTCGCGCATTGACAGTCACGTCCGCGAGCCATCTATACCCCCACCCTACCTCCCTTCAGACCTACCTTAGTTATGATAGATCATACTCTCAGCCCAGCCTACACACCAACTCCGTTCTCGGATTATACTACGGCGGCACCTTGTGCCCCACTGATCATTTCTGAGGAGTAGGACGGGGATATGTTACTGAGCCCTGGGCGATCAGATGGATGCTCTTTAACTTATGGTCCGTTGGTGCCGTGTGTGAAGGCTCGATAGCAACTCGAGATGAAGGCTGATCCGATTGACCGTTCGTCGCATTATTATTGAATTGAAAAGTTAGGAAGGATTTGCACGTTCAGGCAACAACAGGCTAGCCTGGGTGGCTGTCCATTCACATTATTTTTGGTTACTTTTGTCTGCGGAGGAAGGGTCACGTGTGCAGATAAGCCAAGGTCTGACCTAAGCTTACCTTAGCGCTGGCGTCGGCGCTTATGCATGACCATTCACCTTGCAGGTCGTCTTGCCGTGTCGTGTCGTCTTCCCCACTGCTGTGCATCCTATTTACGGGCAGCCGCCCGCATGAGTGCAGTGAGGAAACCCTCTGCTTTCCCTTCCGAAGCACCTGTCTCGAAGTTTCATCTCGATCGCATCTATCATGAGAGCTACAATGGCAGGATCGTTGGCGCTGTCACTCCCCCTCGCACTCCTCTCCGCTTCAGCAGCGACAGCTGCCAGCATCTGGCACGTCAGCATCGACAACGGTCCCGCACCCTCACCCGACAAAGGCCCTCCGCTGTCTGTGAACGCCTCCCGCGACAGATCTTTGCTTCCCATCCAGATTGGCAGCATCTTCGGAGCATACTTCCTCAGCGTCCTCGTCGTCGGCATCGCGATCCTGCTGGTTGGGCATCGGTTGCGTCGTGCGGCGCAGGCGTCGCCACGGACCCTCGATATGGAAATGGTCAAGCCTCGTGGGCCTGCGAGTACTTTCGACCCGTCGCCCGTCTCGCCTCGGAAGAATCGGCCGTTCGAGACGAGCCCCATCAGCGTCGCGGACAGCAAACTGACCTGGCCGAGTCCGGACAAGGCCAAGGGTAATTTCAGCTGGCCGAGTCCCGCGAACGGACAGAAGCACACTTCCAAACAGGGTAGCGTCGTGACGTTCGACGAAAGCGTCATCGAAGACGACAAAGCCAAGGGCCAGCGCGAGATGGAACGTCTCTACGCAGCGGTGATGGAACACGACGCCCAGTCGTCAACCGTGGTGTATGACGCCAATCACGAAAGGCTACCGGACAATCCTCCAGAGCTCCAGTACCTGCGACAACCGGTCTCCCCTCCACGCATCTCATCACCTCCAACTGGCCTAACGACCGCCTCCCCACCGCGCCATCTTCCCCCGAAGGCCTCCAAACCCTCCACGCTCTCAATCAGCGGTCTGTCAACGCACAGCCGCGCCTCCTCGCGCACCTCCCTCGGCAGCTTCAGCAAAAACCGCGGCATCCGCAGCCTGCCCATCTCCCCACCCATGGGCTCCCCGGACCTCGCCCACTACTACGGCACCAGCGCCTACGGCGACGAGGAACCCCTCAGCCCACGCTACCACGACCCCGGCCCGCCCCCGCCCACCCCCGGACAGACGCAGCGATTCAACACAAGCCGCGAACCGACCTCCCCACCCCGCACCTTCACCCACCACCCACCACCACCCCCATCCCACTCCACCTCCC
>JAABUJ010001765.1_pt1 | contig 29666 bp, 29 predicted proteins | sample 5559131 | NCBI WGS metagenome assembly JAABUJ01 (sample SAMN10711875, study PRJNA513366) | rock metagenome | isolation source: Antarctica rocks | place: Antarctica: Victoria Land, Mt New Zealand nord | collected 2016-01-07
CAGAATCTGCCACTCGGCATCGGTGAGGTCGGTAGGATAGAGACGGGGAGGCGAGGTCATATGAGACTCCTGGAGTGTGGTACTTCCAGTGTCTCACCTCGTCACCCCCTTTTCAGACAGTTTCTACCAGATCGACTCCGCCCCCGCGCAGACCTATTCGGGTCCCTTTGTGGTCTCGGGGGATGGAAACCACACCATCACCTACCACTCGACCTTCTCCGGAGGGTACGTCGAGCCGGATCAAACCATCACCGTGCAGATCGTGGGACCGCCCATCATCGCGCTTGGTACGCCGAGCGGCTCGCTGGGTGACGCTATCCCGATCTCCGGCTCGGTCTTCCAGGCCGGCGAGACAGTCAAGCTCTATCTGGACAGCACCGCCTCCACGCCGTTTGCCACCGTCACTGCCGGCGGCGACTGCGCCCTGCCCTCCACCTTTACCGTGCCGGAAGCTACCTACGGCTCGCACCGCATCATTGCGGTGGGACAGAGCAGCGGCCAGACCGGCTCGACCACCTTCTCGATTCTGCCTACCACCCGCATTCTCTCCTCCGGTTCCACCTTTGGCCTGTACGGCTTCGGATTTGGCGGCGGCGAGACGGTCACAGTACACCTCGATTCCCCCACCGGGACGATGGTCGGCAGCGCGGTGGCAAACAGCAAGGGAAGCTTCTCGCCCGTCATTTTCTCCAAACCGTCGATCTCGCACCGGCTGTACGCCGTGGGGCAGTCCACCGGCGCCACCGCATACAGCCTCTATGTGGTCCCGCCGAGCCTGAGCAGCAATCGGTCGTCCGGCATCCCAGGCTCCAGCGCCACCATCACCGGATCGAACTTCGGGCCAAACGAGACGGTCACGGCCCTGTGGGACTGCTCGTCCGCCTCCTGTACCAACAACACCGTGCTGGGATCGGCTACCTCGGACTCGTCCGGCAACGTGACCATCCCGATCACGATTCCCGCGACTGCGATGCCTGGCAGCTACCACACCATCGGCGTGCTGGGCCAGAGCACCACGGCGTTCGGCACCCTCAGCTTCTCGCTGCCATCGGTCAGCGCCTCGATCAACCCCGGTTACGGCGATGCCGGCTCCAAGACTACGGTGTCCGGCACAAACTACGGCGCCGGGGAGGCCGTGACCGCCTACTTCGACTGCACCGTCGCACCCTGTACGGGCAAGACGGCCATGGGTACCGCCAACGCGGCCAGTGATGGCACACTCTCGTTGCCGGCCACCATCCCGTCCAATGCCGCCCCAGCGACGACCTATACCATCGGCGTGCTGGGCAGCCCAAGCAAGGGTTTTACCACCGTGAGCTACACGGTCACCGGCGGCCCCACCGCCGCACGGCTCTCGGGCCTGGCGCTCCATCGGCATGGCTCGACGCTGCTGCTCAGCTGGCGGCTGGCCCATCCGGCCGGTGTGCTCGGCTTCGATCTGTTCGCCGGTTCGACCCGACTCACCACCCGCACCATCCCGGTGCATGCCGCCCGGCAGTATCGTTACCGCACGACAGAGAGCACGGCTGGGCGGTACAGCCTGGAGGTGATCCTGCGGAACGGAGGGCGGATCGTGATTCCGTTCTCGGCCGGACGGTGATCACGAAGGGTAGTTGAACCCGACAATCGAGGAGTCGCCCTGGTGCCCGCCCGAGCACCTCACGTGCTGTCCGTTTCATCATTGCCGCATTCCAGCACACAATCGAGCCGGCGCAGGACGGTGAGCGGGAGGATGATAGCCGGCTTCCAATCCGTGGAGGTGCGGCTTATGGATCGAGACGGACAAGATCCGATTCGCGAACGAGGTATACGAAAGTAGGAGCGCCTCTCGCGAGATTGTCAAGCAGTTGATTGAGCGTTACGGGCGGGTTCTTCAGCGACTCAGCCTGTTCTACCAGGATTTGCGCCATTACCTGCGGGGCGATTGTCCACAGATCCGTGAGAAACTGATCCGGCGTTTGCACCTGGATATCGTAGGGAGAACACGCTGAATCCGGAAAGTCCTTCACATTCGAGGTGACGATCACAGCGGCTTCCGCCATTACGGCGGCAGCCAAGACATGTCGATCTTTCGGATGGTTTTGCATGACGGGTATGAGGTCCCCATATCCCTCAACCAAGCCGTCCTCGAAGACCTCCACGATCGTATTGACCAGATCCTCAGCGTCATTAGCAGGAACATCAAGATTGGCCACGAGGTTGTGACGCACTTCGTCCAGTATGTCCCAGGAAAAGGCGATGCGCAGCTCGAACTGTTCAGACTCTGCCGCCCGCGGAATAGTGTCCCTGAGGGCGGCTTGTATGAATACACAAGCGTCGACCAGAGCTGTGAAAGCCATTGGTGACGATCTAGTAGATGTTCAGATCCTGGGATCTTTGTGCTAGATGCTCGATGCCTCTTTGCCGCTTCGCGGAACGGCGATCTCGATAGTCCAGCACGTCCTCAAGCGCAATCCGGCGGTGCGTCCCCTCGCGCCGGTAGGGCATCTCGCCACGATCCAGGAGCTTGATCAGGAACGGTCTCGAGATGTTGAGCACCTCGGCGGCCTGTTGTGTGGTTAGCTCTTTATGGCGAGGAACAAGAGTGATAGAGTCCCCCCGCGCCATGTGATGAACGATCTCGTGGAGCAATTCATAGACCGAAAGAGGAATTGGCACGTGTGATCCATCTGGTCCCACTAAGGCGAGGCGGTGCGGTGCGGTTCCGTTCAACGTCTGGGCAGAAGCGGCCAGCGCTGATTCCAGGGCCCGATCGAGCTGAGTAACGGCCTCCGCATCCTCCTGGGAAGGACGTGCCATGGTAAGCTGCTCGACTGTTAGCGCCATCGTGTATCTTCCTTACCAGGTCTTCCAGATTCCGAGGTCGTACCATAACAGTAGCAGGTAAAAGCAATAAACGCAACCCCCTACAGAGCTGAGACTCAGCTACGCCGGGAAGGGCGCGACGATAGCGTCGACTACCGCCTGCTCAACGACCGCCGCATCTCACTCGGATACGACCAGCGACCGCGCGGGTGGCAGGCTACTCCTCTCGGCAAATTCAGGTGCGCACACACCCGTATTCGGTCACCGGCAGGCGTGGCGCAGGGACGCAACTGCGGCGCTCGACCCCGCGCCATTGGGCGGCCTGTTCCCAGCGCCGCTCGGCGGGGTATCCGCAATTCTCTTCAGTCAACCGTATTGCGCTGCAAGCCGCTCCGTACCGGCGTATAGTGTAGGTACATCAAGCGATTCTGGCGGTTTGATCACCATTCAACGGAAATCCAGGCTAGAAAGGAGTCAGGGAGATGACAGCAGGCGATACCGTGCCGGCTGGCGCGGATTCCGTCGAGGACAATGTCGATCTCGTGCGTCGCTTCTATGACGAGATCTTCAACAAGGGCAACCTGGCGGTAGCAGATGAGATTATCGCGGCGGAGTTCGTCGAGCATATTCCCCAACCAATACCGGGAACGCACTCCACCACGGGTCCCGAGGCAATTCGGTCCTTCGCTGCCATGTTCCGCGCAGCCATTCCCGACCTGCACATTGCTATTGACGACGTTATCGCCGCCGGGGACAAGGTCGTGACGCGGGTAACCTGGGCGGGGACCCAGAAAGGGCAGCTCTTTGGCGCCGACCCGACCGGCAAGCGCCTGAGTTTCATGGGAATCGACATTGTGCAGGTCCAAAATGGCAAGCTGGTCGAGCACTGGGGACAGGTGGACGTGCTGGGCGCGCTGTCCGAGCTTGGGTACCTCCCGACTTGAGAGGCTCTATCGGTCCCTCCTCCGAACAGAGACCTCATTGGGCCAGGGTGAAGACCACCTTGATGAGGTCGCTCTGGTGCGAGGCCAGTGACTCGAAGCAGGCTTGCCCGTCTTCCAGCGACGCCGGCCGGACCCAGAACTCGGTATCGATCTTTTGTGCTTCTAGAATGGCGATGGCATGGCGGAAGTCGGCATCGGTACTGGAATACGAACCGCGCACCGCGATCTCCCGGTTGATGACGTCCGCGATGGGAAGCTCACTCGTCGGGTCGGAGAGGCCGAGGAGCACGACCGTGCTGCCAGGGGCCGCGACCGCAATGGCCTGTTGGCGTGACGCGGTGAAGCCGGCGGCGTCGATCACCAGCTGAGCGCCACCGGAAGTCAGGCGCTGAATCCGCTCGGTGACGCCCTGAGTCTCCACCTCGAGCGTCTCATCGGCTCCCAACCGTCGGGCCACGGCCAGCCGGCCGGCATCGACGTCGGTCACGATGATCCGGCGAGCGCCGGCTATTTCGGCCAGAGCCACGGTCATCAAGCCCAGCGTCCCCGCGCCCAGCACCACGACCTCGCGATCCAGCGCGCCTCCCCCCAATCGCAGCATGTGCACCGCGTTGCCCAGCGGCTCGACCAGCGTACAGACGGTGTCCGACAGCGCATCGGCCACCGGATAGACCAGGTGCGCGGGCACCCGGACATACTCCGCAAACGCTCCCTGCCGTTGACCACCGATCAGTTCACGCTGCGGGCAGATGTTCGGCTGGCCATTCAAGCAGTAGGTGCATCGCCCACACCCCACCACCGGCTGCACCACCACCCGCTGCCCGGTCTCCAGGCCCAGCGTGCCGGTCGATACCACACGCCCGCCAAATTCGTGGCCCATGACCATGGGTGGCACGCGGATGCGGCTCTTGCCCTGGAAGCCATGGACATCGGAGCCACAGATGCCACAGGCCGACACCTGCACCAGGACCTCGTCCGGCTCAGCCTCCGGCTCGGGCAGGGATCGCACCTCCACCTGGAGTGGCGCCGTGTACAGGAGTCCTTTCATCAGATGTCCCTTCTCTACTGGATGATGAGTGGCAACCCGGGTTCGGCACAGCGCTACGCGCCCGCACTGCTGGTCTCGCCCGTGGTCCCCGGCCGGACCAGGCGCCCGCGCGGCTCGCCCACCGGCTCGCGGTCGCGCATGATGACGGCGCCGCGCAGCAGGGACAGGGTGGGAGCGCCGCGCAGGCGCATCCCGTTCCAGGCGCTCAGGGGATGCTTGGAGTGCAGGCGCTGGCTGGAGATGGACCACTCGGCCTCCGGGTCGACCAGGGTTAGATCGGCGTCAGCGCCGGGTTGGATCCTGCCCTTGCGCGGGTAGAGCCCGTACAGTCGCGCCGTCCCCTCCGCCAACACCCAGGCCAGCCGTTCCGCGCTGAGTCGCCCACCGGCGACCTCGTTGAACATCAGCGGGACCAGGGTTTCGACGCCGGCCATGCCGGCCGGTTGGCCGGCCAGGTCCCCCCGTTTCTGCTCCAGGGTGTGTGGCGCGTGGTCCGATCCCACGGAGCTGATGGCGCCGTCTCGTACCCCCTCCCACAGCGCATCGCGGTCTGCCGCCTGCCGCACCGGCGGATACACCTTCATCATGGGTCCGATGGTGGCATACGATTGGTCGGTCAGCGTCAGATACTGTGGGCAGGTTTCGCCGCTGATCGGCACGCCCTCCTGCCGGGCCGCGCGGAGCAATGCGACCCCTCGGGCCGAGGAGACGTGCACCACATGGCAGCGGCAGCCGGTGGCACGGGAAAACTCGATGGCCAGGGCGATAGCCGCCGCCTCAGCGACCGCCGGCCGTCCGGCCAGCAGGTCTTCGTAGCTGGTGACGGGATGTCCCAGGCGCCGCTGCGCTGCTTCGATGATCTCCCGATCCTCGCAGTGGGCCGCCAGAAGTCCGCCAGTCGAAGCCATGGCCACAAATAGGTCGAACACCTCACCCAGGTTGGGCGGTAAGAGCAGATTCTCCGGCGGCTCGTCCTGCAGATTGTAGACCAGCTGCTTGGTGTGGCGATGCAGGGCATAGCCCCAGAAGAGCTTCACCCCCACCGCGCCTGCACCCAGCAGGGCGGCAAGCTCGGCCAGGTTGCCGGCGCCGAGCGAGATGGCCCACAGCCCAAAGTCGACCGCCGCCACGCGGGCGTGCTGCTCGGCACGGCTGGTGAAGGTCGCCACATCGCTCACCGGTGGCACTGCGTTGGGCATCTCCAGGATGGTGGTCACGCCACCCGCGGCCGCGGCCCGCGTCGAATGGGCGAAGTCTTCCTTCTCGGTCAACCCGGGATCGCGGGAGTGGACGTGAGGATCGATGAATCCGGGGAACACCAGCCTCCCGGTTGCGTCGATCTCGTCATCCGCCGCGGTCGCGGCGCCGCGAGCCAGCAGAGCAGTGATGCGCTCATCCTCGCAGAGGATGTCCCACTGATGCGTCCCACGCGGACTGACCACCGTACCATTCCGTATCACCAGCCTCGTCATCGTCCGTCCCCCTACTACCCGTTCCTTGATACGAGCGTGAGCAGTACTCTGTTGTGCACGCATTGTGCCGGGCAGTGTCGTACGCGTTGCTGCCCAGACATCGAATTATGGCGGTATTGCTATCGCTACGCCAGTCGACCGCGATCCGCCCAGTTAGGGGGGCTACCCAACCGTAGCATCGACCTTCAGGTCGTCAAGGGAAGGACCGCGCGGCAGCGCCGGTCCTGGGCCGTCCCAGCATGCTGCTTCTCGACGATGCTAGTGGGGTAGAGCGGTCGAGCCACCCGCGGGCGTGCTTCCCTGCTCCACTCCTTGGCAGGAGACCGGACTCGGGTGCATGCGAGCACGGAGCTGCGCATGGGAGGAGCGTATCAGGCGAATGCTGGTCCTGTTCCACCGTTCGGAGATCTCCATCCGACGAAATGCCGTGACGCGGTACTGCCGTGGCGCGGGCCGGCGCCGGACGTAGATCCCCGAATGGGGGCGCTTGCGCGCGGCACCTCCACCAGACGATCTGAAGATCGATTCTACGGATCCTGGCGGCAACTGCGCGGTGGGAAGCTGTCCGCTCATCAAGGGCTGGGGGGCCGCGTGAGAACACTCGCGCACATCTCACATCCTCATCCTGGCCATAATGGGTATCGAGACCCTGGCGAAGGGAGTGCGCGGTGTGAGTGAAGTGAGACCACACGACCCACTACGGCAGGCGGTGCGAGAGGTGACGCAGCGCTTTCCGAGTGCCTACTGGCGCGAGTTAGAGCGGCAGCGGGCGTATCCAGAGGCGTTCGTCACGGCTATGACGGACAGCGGCTTTCTGGGGGCCATGATCCCCAGGGAATATGGAGGACTCGGCCTCACCCTGGCCGAGACCTCGATTATTGTGGAAGAGGTGAATCGCGCCGGTGGCAACGCCGGAACGGCCCACGCCCAGATCTATACCATGGGAATCCTGCTACGGCACGGCTCTGCAGCGCAGAAACAGGAGTATCTGCCCCGGATCGCCCAAGGAGCGTTGCGTCTCCAGGCGTTTGGCGTCACCGAGCCGGAGGCGGGGACCGACACCACTGGGATCACCTCCACCGCCGTCCGCCGGGGTGAGCGATACGTGATTAATGGCGACAAGGTGTTTATCTCGCGGGTGCAGCACTCAGACCTCATGCTCGTGCTGGCCCGGACCACCCCGCTGGATCGGGTCAAGCGCAGATCGGAAGGGCTGTCCATCTTTCTGGTCGATCTACGCACGGCGATCGACCACGGGTTGACGGTCGAGCGTATCCCCATCATGTTCAACAATGAGACCAACAAGCTCCACTTTGAGAACCTGGAAGTCCCGGCCGGCAATCTGATTGGCGAGGAGGGCCAGGGCTTCCGCTATATCCTGGATGGCCTGAATCCGGAACGTATCCTGATTGCCGCGGAGTGCGTGGGCGATGGACGCTGGTTTGTGGAACGTGCCAGCGAGCGGGCCACCCAGCGGGTGGTCTTTGGCCGCCCGATCGGGCAAAACCAGGGTATCCAGTTTCCTATTGTCCGCGCCCATGTCAACGTTGAGGCGGCCGACCTCATGCGCTTTCGAGCCGCGGACCTGTACGATCGCGGCGCGGCGTGCGGCGCCGAGTCGAATATGGCCAAGCTGCTGGCCGCCGACGCCTCCTGGGAGGCCGCCAACGTGGCGATCCAGACCTTTGGCGGCTATGGCTTCGCCGTCGAGTATGACATCGAGCGCAAGTTCCGCGAGACCAAGCTCTACCAGGTGGCGCCGATCTCCACCAATCTCATCCTCTCCTACATCGGCGAGCACGTGCTCGGGCTGCCCAGGTCGTACTGATGCTGCCGTTGGAGGGTATTACCGTGGTGGCGCTGGAACAGGCGGTGGCGGCTCCCTTTGCCACCCGGCAGCTGGCCGATTTGGGGGCACGGGTGATCAAAATTGAGCGGCCGGACGGGGGGGATTTCGCCCGGAGATACGACCGAACCGTGCACGGCATGTCCAGTCACTTCGTCTGGCTCAACCGATCCAAAGAATCGATCAGCCTCGACCTCGAGCATCCGGAGGCGCGGGAGATTCTGCGGCGCCTGCTGAGCCAGGCCGATGTCTTCATGCACAATCTGGCTCCCGGCGCGGTCGAACGGATGGGATTCGGCGCCCCGCCGCTGCGACCAGCGTATCCTCGTCTCATCATCTGCCAGATTTCGGGGTATGGCGCCTCCGGCCCGTACCAGCATAAAAAGGCCTACGATCTCCTGGTCCAGTGCGAGACGGGGGTCCTCTCGGTGACGGGCACCCCGGACCATCCCTCTAAAGTTGGCATCTCCATCGCGGATATCTCCGCCGGCATGTACGCCTACACGGGGGTGCTCACCGCGCTCTACCAGCGCGAGCGGACCGGCGAGGGCGCCTCTTTTGAGGTTTCCCTCTTCGAGTCGCTGGGCGAGTGGATGGGGTATCCCGCCTACTTCACGGCCTATGGCGGCACAGCCCCACCGCGTACCGGCAGCCATCACGCCACCATCGCTCCCTACGGCCCCTTCGCCACCAGCGGTGGGCAGGTGGTGTTCCTGGGGCTGCAGAATGAGCGGGAATGGGTACGCTTCTGCGAATCGGTACTGGACCGCCCCGACCTGGCCCATGACGAGCGCTTTGGTTCGAACCAGGGGCGTGTGCAGCATCGGGTGGACCTGGAGTCGATCATCGCTGAGACATTCTCTCGGCTACCGGCGGAGGAGGTGCTGGCTCGGCTCGACGCGGCGGAGATTGCCAACGCCCAGCAGAGAACACCCCAAGAGTTCTGGGATCATCCCCAGCTGGCCGCACGCAACCGCTGGCGGGAGGTGGACTCGCCGGTGGGTAGGCTGCGGGCCTTGCTTCCCCCGGTGACCATGGACGGTGTCGAGCCGCGCATGGATAGAATCCCGAATGTGGGGGAACAGACGGAGGATATCCTGGGATGGCTGGGCTACGATGCGAAGCAACGTGCCACACTGCGGGCAGCATCGGCTATATAACAGCAGCGTCGGCTATTCACAGCAGCGTCGGCTATATAAGGAAGGGCAATTGGTACACAAGGAAAGCTGGCAGGGCCGCTACTACGAGGACTTTGAGATTGGTGACGTGTATCAGCACCCGCTGGGTCGCACGGTGCTGGCCGTCGATAACGTCTGGTTCACGCTGCTGACCCAGAACACCGCCCCCATCCATGTTGACCGGCATTACGCCTCCCAAACGGAGTTTGGCAAGCCGCTGGTCGATTCCACCTTCACCCTGGCGCTGGTTACGGGCCAGAGCGTGTCCGACATCTCGCAGAATGTGATGGCCAACCTGGGCTGGGATGAGGTGCGGCTGCCTAATCCCGTCTTTGAGGGCGATACCATATACTCGCAGTCCGAGGTTCTGGCCAAGCGAGAATCGAAGTCCCGTCCACAGGTGGGCATCGTCACGGTAAAGACCGCGGGCTATAACCAGGAGGGCACGATCGTCATCACCTTCCAGCGAACCGTCATGGTGTACAAGCGCGGCTGCGCGCCACAGATACCTCGACTCATACCGGGAGACCTACCATGAGCGCCATTACCCGCCCGCCGGCCACCACCCAGGCTCTGGCTTCGTACCTGGCCGGTCTCCGCTTCGACGACCTTCCGTCCGCCGTGGTCGAGCGCACCAAGGAACTGTTCCTGGACTGGATTGGTTCCAGCCTGGCCGGCCGCAACGCCGACCCAGTCCGCATTCTGGATGACATCGCGACGACGATGGGACCGCCGGACGGACCGAGTCAAATCCTGGTCTCGCGGCGTGGCACCTCCCCGCTGTTCGCTGCCCTGGTCAACGGCGCCTCCTCACACGTGGTGGAGCAGGACGACCTGCACCGCGCCTCCGTGCTCCATCCGGGGACCGTCGTGTTCCCCGCGGTGCTGGCAGCGGCCCAAGAACGTGGGGCGTCGGGAAGGCAGCTGCTGGTGGCTGCCGTGGCGGGCTACGAGGCCGGGGCGCGGGTCGGGGGATTCCTGGGCCGCTCGCACTATCAGGTCTTTCACAGCACGGGGACGGCGGGAACGCTGGCCGCCGCGGCCGGGGTCGCGCACCTGTTGCAGGCCGATGAATCGGTCATGCTCCACGCGCTCGGCTCGGCCGGCACGCAGGCCGCCGGCCTCTGGGAATTTCTACGCGACGGCGCGGACTCGAAGCAGCTCCACACGGCCAAGGCGGCGGCCAACGGTCTCCTTTCCGCCTACCTTGCGTCGGCCGGATTTACCGGCGCCCGGCGCATCCTGGAGGGAGAGCAGGGCATGGCCGCCGGGATGTCGGCCGGCGCTGATCCATCGACCCTGGTGGAAGGGCTGGGCACGAGTTGGGCGGTACTGGCGACCTCGGTAAAGTTCCATGCCTCCTGCCGGCACACCCATCCAGCCGCCGACGCACTGCTCCAACTGATGCAGGAGCACCACCTGCGTCCCGACCAGATCGGGCAGGTCCGGGCACACGTCTATCAGGCGGCGATCGACGTGCTGGGGCCGGTGACGAGGGCCCGGACGGTGCACCAGGCCAAGTTTTCCATGGGCTTCGTGCTGGCCCTGATTGCCTGTTACGGTCGGGCCGGAATCACCGAGTTTAACGCCGAGACCCTGCGCGACCCCGTGCTGCACGATCTCGCGAGCCGCGTCGAGATGCTCCTGGATCCAGAGCTTGACGCCGCCTATCCGGATCGCTGGATCGGGCTGGTGGAGGTGGTTACCACCGATGGCAGGACGCTGGTATCCCGGGTCGATGAGCCACGGGGGGATCCCGGCAATTTTCTGAGCCGTGCGGAAATCGAGCGGAAGAGCAGGCGTCTGGCGGCGTTTCAGGAGGGAGCGTCGCGTGAGGAGATGGATCATATTGTTGAACGAGTGTGGGCACTGGAGCGAGAGATGAACGTGAGTGACCTGTTGCCTCCCTCGGCTGAGGGCCGCGACCATTCCGCCGATCCCGCGGTACGAACCGCACCGGCCGGAGGTGGACGCTGATGGCCCGGCTGCAGCGGTCGGTGCTTTCCGTGCCGGCCTCGAGCTGGCACATGATCGAGAAAGCGGTCGGATCGCCGGCCGACGTGGTGTTGCTGGATCTAGAGGATTCGGTGGCTCCCGCCGCTAAAGCTGACGGCCGCGGCGCCGTTATTCGCGCCCTGCGAGAGCTGGACTGGGGTCAGAAGCCGCCCGCCTGTCGGGTCAACGCGCTGGACACGCCCTTCTTCTACCGAGATGTGATCGAGCTGGTGGAGGCAGTGGGAGATGTTCTGTCTTTCCTGGTAGTGCCGAAGGTCCATCGACCGGAGGATGTGTACGTGGTCGATACGCTCCTGAGCCAGATCGAGAGCAGCGCCGGCCTGGAACCGGGCCGCATCAAGGTGGAAGGGCAGATCGAAAGCGCCCAGGGTCTGGTCAATGTCGACCGGATCGCGGCTGCGTCCGACCGGCTGGAGGCGCTCATTTTTGGCCCGGGGGATTTTTCCGCGAGCATCCGCATGCCCATGGCCAGTATCGGTACCGAGGATTGGTGGGACGAACAGTACTCGGGCCACCGGCTGCACTACGCCATGTCGCGGGTGCTGGTGGCGGCCAGAGCCGCGGGGATCCGAGCCATCGACGGCCCGGTGGCCAACTTCCGGGATCTCGACGCGCTGCGCCGAGGCTGCATCATGGCTCGGGGCCTGGGGTTCGACGGGAAGTGGTGTATCCATCCGACGCAGCTACCGATCGTCAATGACCTGTTTTCGCCCACCCAGGAGGAGGTCGCCTGGGCCCAAACCGTGGTCGATGCCTACCAGGAGGCGCTGAGCAGGGGAAACGGCGCGGTGAGTGTGGGAAACACCATGGTCGATGCCGCCTCCATCAAGATGGCTCAGACGACACTGTCGCTGGCGCAGCAGGCCGGCATACGCACCGAATAATGGGGCTGGGAAGTCGGGCTAAGCGAGCGATTATAGCTGCGATTAGGTCAAAGCCTTCGGGGACGGATTGGTACACTTGACAAAGCCTTTCGCGTGCTGGGCCTCCTCGGTTGGTATGACTGTAGTGCAGCGCGCCTTTCTCCTCAAAGGCGAGTTTCGATGAGGAAGACCGCAGCAAGAGTGACCATGGCGCTGACCGTGCTTCTCGGCGGGGCGTCATGAAAGCTCTACAAGCCGGCGAACGTCCATTTCGCAATCGTCGCTTTTCGTGGCATCGAGCTGTGTTCTTGCTCGCGATGCTGCTGGTCGTATATAGCAGCCTCTTCCTCTACAATTTGTGGCAACTCTATCAGCCGTATGGGCTGTGTCATGTCTCGACACGTTTCGTAGACCTATACATCAAGCTTCACCTATACCATCTGACGCACCGGTGCTTGTGACTTGCGGAGGTGGAGTAAGTCTGGAGGTCTCTGGAAACGCCTCCACGTCGATCGGGGTCACGAGATCGCTGTGGTGGTACATTGGGGGCAGAAACGAGAGCGATACCTATGGGCGAACACGCGAAATCGATCGACATCAGTGACAGCCCCGAACTCCTTCGCCTGGCGGAGGAGGTGCGCGCGAGCAATGAGCCGCGCATGCTGACACGCGACCACGAGCAGCTGGCGGTAGTTATGCCGGTTGGGGTGCGATCTCCGAAGCGCCGCCGTGGGAAGACGCCGACCGAGGCCGATTACGAAGCGTTTCGCAGCGCCGCCGGAGGGTGGAAGGACATCGACACCGATAGGTTGGTCGAGAACATTTATGAGAGCCGGAGGATCTCGATCCGTCCACGCGTCGATCTATGATTTATCTGGTCGATTCGGACTGGGGCGCAGATTACCTCAATTGCTCATTCCTCCACCCGACCTCTTCATTGCCGCAACTGCGCTTGAGCATCGTCGGATTCTTGTTACCCGCAATCGCCGGCACTTCGAACGCATCCCAGACCTGCAGCTGCAGTAGCCGGGTAGCTGTCTCCTCGCACAGCAGCTACTCCTTCCAGGAGAATATGGCATGAGCGTAGCGCAGACGAGGCCAGAGACACAGGACAGTCCGAGACACGCGAGGTCGCTTTGGCTTCTCGGTTCGATTGTGCTGCTGTGGCTGGTCGGTACTGCGTTCCTGGCAAATGCCTGGGTTATCGGCATCATCCTCGCGGTCCCTGGCTTGCTTGCACTTGCGCTGTGCGCTCGCCAGGCCGTCAAAGGAAAGTGGGGCGCCGCGACTGCCTGGGCCGGGTGTAGCCTGGGGCCGCTCGCACTTCTCGGCATCTTCGCCCTGGCCAATATCCATCTGCACGAGTTCACAGGCGCCGTTGGTTCAGCGTGCGACCCCATGGCTCAGAGTTGCGATCCGCAAGTAGCGCAGGGCCTGGCCCATGCTCTGTCCCTCGTCACCTTCATTGCAGCCGGTATCACCACGCTCGAGCTGCTTGCCATCGAGAGGGAGACGCATCCTTAACAGGGCGCACGTCCGAGGTGGCGCTCCGCAGGAGTGGAGATCCACTCTAATTACACCTGCCTTGCCTGCGCGCGCCATCGATTAATGTTTCATTACACATTGGTAACTTGCATTTGACAAGACTAAGCGCACTGTGGAACGCTGATTCACAAGGCGGGCACCGGTTAAACAATAGTCAATGCGCACAGATTGGAGACCCGCATATTTCCCCCTATAAGACCGTTTGCTGGGCGAGCGGTCCGTTACACCCACAGTACAGAGCAGCAATCATGGAAGCGATCACGTGCACATACTAAAGGTAAGTCGAGCTTGGAGGATCGCCAGCATGGTTTCGCTGGTAACTACCGTTCTCATGGTTAGCCAGGCCATGCCTTCTTATGCAGTAGGCGTCTCAGGGGTGATTACCTTGAGGCCTTCGGTAGTGCCGCAAGTTGCATCGTATCGAGAGCCCTTCGACCAAAGCTTTTGTGACGCTTATGCCAGCCAACACCACACTACGCCGGTTAAGCCATGCATGCTCTTGGTGAGGGTGGGGGTTGGAGCGCCATCGTCTAGCCCCCCTGCCGGGTCACGGCAGCCGCTGCGAGGCGAGTCCCAATCTGCTTCTCCCGATGCTTTCCCTTGGACGTACGTGACGACGTATATCGAAACCTGCGACCAGCCGTCCGGAGATACGGGCCCTGAGTGCTCGTCCTGGAGTGACACGGTGGACATTTCATATCAGTACGATGGCGACACGGTCGGCGAAGATTCTGTCACGGCGGAGCCACCCAGCTTCTTTGGCGGCTGGGGTGTTACGAATGGCTGGTCAGGGTGCTCCCCGAGCGTTGCATACAACGGCGGGTATATAGGGTGCGGGAACGACTTCACAGCATGCTTTATCGGGGGTCTGTGCGGCAACGATGGGCAGCGCCTGTACATTGATACGTCGGGGAATATAAGCGCTCAATGTTGGGCATCATCTGGAGGATGCGTTGTCGTAGCTCAATGAGGGTGTGGCTGCCATGCGGGGAGATGGCATTAAAGGAGATCGGTGTGAGCGTGGCCAACAAATGGCGGGTTGTTTCCTGGGACGGCTGTCGAGCGGACAAGCATGTGACGCTATGACTGTTGACACGCAGCACGTGCCCATGGTTGGGCGAATAGGATTGATCGCTGGTGTGCTTGCCCTTGTGGTCTGGTGCTGCTTTCTCGGAATCACGCTTGCGCTCTCTCCTGTTCGCGGCCGGGACGTGCATGTTGTTGCCGTTGCGATTCCAATCGTGCTTCTCGTTGGGATTGCGGTAGGTGCCTACATACAACGCCGCCAAACGGTCGGACTGTGGCTCGTGCGTGGTGCGTTCGGTTTACTCCTGCTCACCGCCTACCTCACTCTGGCGCTACCAGAGATGCTTCCGTCCCTTGTTCTGGCTTTGGTGGCTTGCCTCGCTGGCCTTGGCGCGCGGAGAAAGACGTATGCGTGAGAACGGCGGCAATCCGAAGCCCATTCATGGGCTTCTTGCGTTGCTGCTTCCACCCCTGGAGGGATTCGCGGGCCTTCTCAAGGCTTGCCTCCAACTTCTTCCAGCGCTAACGGCTGGCGAGCATCTTGTCCTATTTCGCCCTGTCTTCATGTCACCGGCACCAAGGCACTTTACGTAAGATGTGAACTAGGCAGAAATGGCTAAGCTCTTCGCGTATCGGTAATTGCACTGATTCAGTTTCCCGGCTTTTGGGAGGGAGACTCATTCCTAAAAGCGGTCATGTCCGCTGTGGCGCTCTCCTACCTGGTCTCCGTCACGGTCTCGCTCAATGCGACCGTGAAACGCTACCTCTGTTCAGAACGACCCACTACCGCCGAACTCGCGTACTGCCTTGGCCCACATGCCAGGACTCGATCACCAGGTGATCGGCCGGATCGCCCAGACGGACGACGACCAGCTCCGTCAGGTCGGCGCGGAAGAGATGGGAGGGACCCGGGAGCGCCTCGCCGCCGTTGCTGGTTGCAATGTGCCGCGGGTCGGTAATCTCCTCGGCCCGGCCGGCGACCTTCGCATCACCTCGCCAGTCCGGCGGGTCCGCCGAGCCACTATGGAGCGCGAAGCGAGGGTCGCGTTGCAGAACCAGCGCCTTAAGCGCCTGCCACATACTCCCAAACCACAGCTCCCCATCGGCGAACTGGATTTCGCTGCCGCTGATGCGCGGCGAGCCGTCCTTTCGGAGCGTCGCCAGGGTCTTGTGCTTGAACGCATCGAAGAAACCCCGGGCCAGCGCCGCGAGTTCAGGAGCCTCGGCTTCAACCTCCCTCCAGCTAGGCATGTCTCACGACCGGCATATGGGTCAACCTTCCCGGGGTATGCGATTCCACCCTGCTCTGTAGAGGCACTCTCGTCGATTTTCACTGATGTGGGCAACGGCTCTCTTTCCGGGATAATAGCATACGAGGTTCGCGATGACAGGTACGACGGCTCGTGGTGCAGTCACCTTGGAGCAGCTCCGGCAACGACGGGAGGAAATCCTCCAGGTGGCGGCCGCGCATGGGGCGTGTCATGTTCGGGTCTTTGGCTCGGTGGCACGAGGCCAGACTCACTCCTCCAGCGATGTTGACTTGCTGGTCGATCTCACCACCGATGCCGAGGGGTTCGCGTACTTTGGAGTGCTTGAGGAGTTACGCCGAGCACTCGAGAATCTCCTGGGGCGCGGGGTGGATGTGGTCGAACTGCGCGGTCCGTTCTCGCCTCGCGGTCAGCAGATGGCGGATAGCATTCGTCAGGAAGCGGTCGCGCTGTGAGTGAGGAGCGGAACCGCCGCTCCCTTGGCTACATCCTGGAGAGCATCGAGCTCATCCAGCATTGGGCGAGGTCCGGACGCGATACCTTCTTGACCGACGATCTCATCCAGAACGCCGCGCTCTACCGACTTGAAACGCTGGCTGATGCAGCCAGCAAACTCCCCACCGTCCTCAGAGATCGCCATCCTCAGATCCCCTGGCGAGACATCACCGACTTCCGCAATCGGGTCTCGCATGGCTACCTTGCGCTCGACCTCGACCTCGTCTGGCGTGTGATCCAGGTTGATCTCCCCGCTCTCAAGCAGACCGTTGAGGAGGAGCTACGACGACACTCGTGATTACAGTCACAGGTCGAACCAGGGTGTGCCAACAGCCTCAAGAGAGCGCGTCAGGTCCTGCCGTCAGTGGCTCTCTGGGATCGCCCGAAACGTGTGCCGGATGTCCGCGCGAAGCCGAAGTCGCGAGTTCAGGGGCTTCGTCTTCAATCTCTCTCCAGCTAGGCATGTCTCACGATAGAGCAGATCGGATGAGGTCGATGCGCTGGTTGTACTCATCCAGTGTGAGAAGTACGTCCTGTGCATTCTGGTCAATGATCCGGTTGGGCGCGGGATCACCGTAATAGCGAGGCTTCAGGTGACAGTGCAAGTGGGGCACCGCGTTGCCGAGGATCTCGAAATTCAACTTGACCGGGTTAAAGGCCTGTTCAAGGGCGCGACCGACCCGCATCATGTCCTCAAAGAACATTGAGCGTTCCTGCTTGCTGAGTTCGTATGGCTCGCGGACGTGCCGGTGGCAGAGGAGGACGCAATAGCCGGTCACAAACTGGTTCGCAGCCAGTCGCAGCCGGCTGAAGTCCAGGTCGGCGACAAATAAGCCCTGCTCGTTGGCAGGCTCACCCGACGTCACCTCGACACACGCCGGACATCCCTGGCCGCGCACCAGGGCGTCCCACTGCTCGCGCGGCATCCACTCCTGGGAGCTGGTCACCATCAATCACTCCTTCACGAGACGAACCCATTCTGCAACAAGTCCGTGTGGGCTTCCAATCGCTCTACATTCGGCACCGGAGCGCTGGGTGCGGCGAAAGTCGCAGCCAGCGCTCCGAGGGAGCCGGCGGAAAAGTGCCCCATCCGCTCTGGATTAGTCGAATCGAATGCGCGGATCAACCCAGGCATAGGCCAGATCCGTCAGCAGATTCGCGATGAGCACGGCCAGGGCGCTCACCATGGAGAGCGCCTGGATGACCGGATAATCCTGTTCGGTGATGGCAGTGATGTACTGGTAGCCCAGTCCACCCCAGCTGAAGATCGATTCGACGATCACCGCGCCGCCCAGCAGCGCCGGCAGGAACAGGCCAATGTTGGTGATGATGGGCAGGAGGGCGTTGCGGAAGGCGTGCTTGAAGATCACGCTACGCCGGCTCAAGCCCTTCGCTTTCGCGGTGCGAATGTAGTCCTGCCGGATCACCTCCAGCATCGAACCGCGCATGAACCGGCTGTCGACCGCGACCCCAACGATCATCAGCACAAACACCGGCATGATCAGATGTCTGGCCAGGTCCCCCAGGATCAAGCCGGGATCTTGGCCCAACCCGACAAACCAGTCGTGGGTCCAGAACACGGGAACCGTGACATCTTCCACCCGGCCGGCGGGAAGCCAGTTGAGCTGCACCGCGAAAAAGAAGATCAGAATCAGGCCCAGCCAGAACGTTGGCATCGAGAGTCCGACATAGCTGAGAACCGTGAAAGCCTGATCGAAAAAGGTGTATTGCTTGAGCGCCGCGAAGATGCCCAGCGGCAACGCAATCATCTGTTGCAGGCTGAAAGAGAGGCCAATCAGGAGGATGGTGGACGGCAACTTCTGCGCGATAACCGAGGCCACCGAGGTCCCAGCGGTCACCGAGGTCCCCAGATCGCCGTGGGCATACAAGCCCATCTGACTGAAGTACTGCAAGAACAGCGGTCGATCAAGCCCCAGGCGGATGATGCAGGCTTGGGCCTGCGCCGCGCCGCGCGCACTCTGAGCCTGGATCGCCGCACACGGACCACCCGGCGTGAGGTGGAGAATGACGAAGAAAACGATCGACAGGCCGAACAGAATAAAGACGGCCTGGAGCAGGCGCCTCACGATATACGTGCCCATAACGGTAGCCCCGTACCTTCTAACTTGCCCCAAAGCCACCGATTGGTAGCTTTAGCGTACCACAATGTACTGTCCCTCATCTCCTTCTTTGCAGCCGGTATTAGCACGCTTCGGCTGTAGCTCTTCATCGGAGTAGGCGTCCACTCCCCCTACACCTGCCCATCGATTCAAGATTCATTACACGCTGTTAACGTGCAATTCCGTCTTTGCCGAACCAGCTACGACCCAGTGACGCGCCCCTCAGGCGCCGTCGGCGACAGCTCGATGGCCAAGCAAGACATAGACCTCGGCGTTGGGCGCATTCAGCCGCTCAACCGTAAGCCCCGCATCGTTCAGCATGGCTTCCACCTCTCGCTGGGCCAGGCGGTGCTCCAGGGGCGGCCCTTTCTCCGTCGGCTTCTTCTGCCAGTCCACGACCAGGAGCCGGCCTCCAGGCCGCAGCAGGCGGACAATCTCGTGCACAAAGGCAGCAGGGTCGGCCGGCTCGTGAACCACGAACCCCGCAATTGCCACCTCCGCAACGGCATTTGGGAGTGGGATTTCGTGTTCGGTGGAGGAGATCACCTGGACGTTGGACAGCTGTTTCTCACGCACCAGCGTACCAAGCTCTTCGAGCATGATTGGCTCGACGTCGACGGCATAGACCGTGCCCGCCGGCCCCACAAGCTGCGACAGCGGGAGCGTCCAGAAACCGGTTCCGGCGCCGATGTCCACGGCCACTTCGCCGGGCGCAATTCCCACCGCGCGCAGAATCGGCTCCGGTGGCAGCCAGCGCTGTCGCTCTTCATCCTTCAGCAGGTGACGCCGCTCGGCTGGAAACCGATGGCCGCCCGAGTGGTGGTGCGTCTCGTCCTCCGAACTGTGAGACGCCTGGGTCTCTTCTGTCTCCATGTCTCAGCCTCCCTGTGCTCACCGTAGCAACCAGACTGGCCGCGGCTTCCAATGGCTCGGTCACTCAGGGCGGCGCCACGGTGGTAGCTCGACCGTCGCCATGACTTCATTCGCCGTTTCATCATAGGACACGAGTCCAATAATTGTCTTCATGGTGGCGAGACAGTACTGTGTGGGAGAGGTTATGATGCCTATGTTCACCGAGACTCGGCGCATGATCGAACGGATGGGGACAGCGCATAATTGGCTGTCCATCGGGCCGGTTCCGGCCCAGCGTTGTGCAAGCAAACGGGGGTAAGTCATATGGGTAGACCAGAGACGCGATTGGCAGTCACAGTCCTGGATAGCGGCGGCCCCATCACAAATCCGTCCCGCGCTTCCTCCGGATAGGTAGTCCGGTTGGATGGTACTCCTCGGCTCCTGGTGGATGCCGGTGGTGGTGCCTTCGTGCGAATGGGGGAACTACGGCTCGACGTGCCGATGATCGACACGGTGCTGCTGACCCATACCCACATCGATCACACAGGAGGACTGGCGCCCTTCCTCATGGTCGCGTACATGCAGGGTCGAACGACCCCGCTCAGCATTGCCGCACGCTGGTACTGACAGTAGACAAGTAGACACTACTCCATGGTATCTGTCAGACTCTCGTGGTAGTATTCGATTTTGGTGCCGTTCTTGTTGATGGATGCGGCAGATGATCACGAAAGAGAGAAACATGAACGAAGACGGACAAGCGAAGTACGAAGAGAGCATGACATCGTATCTGAAGGCCAGAGTGAGCCGCGCGCAGGCGCTAAAGGCGGCGGGCGTCGCGCTGGCAGCGGCAGCAATTCCTGGCGCGGCTGCAGCAGACAGTGCTGGCACGGGCCGGGCGCCGCATTTCGAGGCTCCCTTCTTTCCACAAGTTCCCTCTGGCACCTACACCACAGAGTCGATCCAGCAGATTATTAACGTGGCGGTGACTGCGGAGCATCTGGCTATCACCTTCCTCACGAACGGGATCAAGAACGCCGACGCCATCGGTTTGACCGGCAACCCCAAGGACAAGCCCGGGCTATTTTTACAAGTCATCCAGGCGCAGCTTCTCGAGGAGTTGCTGCATGCCCAATTCCTTGAGGCATTCGGGGCAAAACCCATCACCGACACCTTCACTCCCGATCCGGCTGCCTACACCGGTCTCATTCCCTTCTTCAAGGCGGTGGAGGTCGCGGACACAATTTTTGTTGCTGCCTACGAAACGGCCAACCGTGAGTTTGCTGAGATGGGCCAGCCAACACTAGCGAAGTACGCGTACCAGATCGGCGCGGTTGAGGCAGAGCATCGAGTGTTCGCCCGGACCGCCCAGGCGTTGAGCGGCGTGGCAACGGCTGTGCCCCCCAACAACAAGGCGTACGAGACCGATCTCTTCCTATACGTTTCTGATGCGGCGACAACGCTTATCGGCCTCGGCGTCATTGGCAACAAAAGTAGACCGCAACTTGCCTACCCCGGCGCTGCCGCAGCAATGGCCGCAGCTGGAGATATCGGCAAGATGGTGACCCAGCGAGCGCCAAACAACGCGACCTCCAGCATCACACCAAGCGCCGCAAACGTGCTTGGCGAGCGGAGCTAACGCCCCTCTCTAGTCGGACCAGCCGGCCAATCTACAAGGACGCGGGACAGGGCTCTGTCCCGCGTCCTTCTTGTTGGTTTCTGGCAGAGTACTCGATTGAGGAGCGCTGTTTTCCAGGATCCCCTTTTCCTATCATTACTTAAACAGGCCTGGAGGTGGGTGATGGCGGATCTGGCGGGTACGGTGGCGATGGTCACCGCGGCAAGTCGGGGAGGTGGGCAAGGGCGTGGCGCTGGGACTGGGCGAATCGCGGGCAACGGTGTACATCACGGGACGAACCGTCCAAGAGGAGACCGGAGTCGATGGGCTGCCGGGGACGATTTACCAGACGGCGGAGGAGGTTGAGCGGCTGGGGGGACGGGCAATCCCGGTCCTGTGTGATCACCGAGACGATGCCCAGGTGGAAGCGCTGTTTCGCCGGATCATGGACGATCACGGGCAGCTGAACCTGCTGGTCAACAACGTCTGGGGTGGGTACGAACATCTCATGCTGGATGACCAGTACGTGGACAGCCTTCCCTTCTGGGAGCAATCCATCGAGCGCTGGGACTCGATGTTTGCCGCCGGCGTGCGCGCTCACTATGTGGCCAGTGTCCTGGCGGCGAAGCGCATGACTGAGCGACGCAGCGGCTTCATCGTGACCATCTCCTTCTGGGCGGCGCAGAAGTTCCTGGGCAGCCCGGCCTATGGCGCGGCCAAGGCAGCGGACGACAAACTCATCCGCGATATGGCACATCAACTTCGTGACCACCAGGTCGCCGCGGTCTCGCTCTATCCAGGGCTGGTGCAGACCGAGAACGTGATGCGCTTGGCCGAGTATCTCGATCTGAGCAACTCCGAGTCTCCAGGGTTCGTGGGGCGAGCGGTGGCGGCATTGGCAGGCGATCCCACCATCATGGCGAAGACGGGCGAGATTCTGGTGGCGGCAACGCTGGCTCGGGAGTACGGCTTTGTCGATGTTGATGGGGCGTTGCCGTGGCCCATCACGCTGGCCGAGGCCTGAGTATTGGCCGCAGCCACAATCGCGTCGAGTCTCACGATCCGTTCGGTAATCGGGCGGAGTTCATCTTGATGGCAGCCGCCGACCTATGTGCGCAGGCGGCGGTGCTCCGTGCCGTCTAACGGAGGTCCTTGTATTAGGCCGACCTGGACCCGGGTGGTCCAGGTCGGCTGTTTCAGGTCGCCAATCTCTCGCGCAGCCGGTAGTAGAAGTACAGGTCGTTTCGTTCTGCCACCTGTCCCTTGTCCCTCCAAGAGGTGAGCGCCTGACCGGCAATGGCAACCCCACCCACGCCGAGGCCAAGGGCGGTCGCGAGCACGTGCGGAAGCGACGAAAGGTGGGCAATCAAGAGACCGGCTGCCGACCCTTCAGCCGGCGCGAGGGGGTGCTCGTAGCTTGCGCCTGCGAGCTGCTTGAGTACACTGTTTCCCTCGATTAGCTCTTCGATCTCCAACAACACCGGCAAGACCTCTCGATGGAAAAGATCTTCTGCCTCCGCCGCAAAGTCCTCGCCCCATGGGCCAGCCTGCATCTGGGCGGCGTATGTCATGAGTGCACGTCTGAACCGCACGAGGGGAGCCTGCAACTCCTTCCTGATGTCGAGCAGTTCGTCCACGCTTGCCCGGTCGAACGCCGGCAATCGCTCGAACAGATTTGCTGCAAGCGCTGGATGGCGACCCCTTTCGTGCTGGCGGTCGGACAGCTCGGCTTGACCCTCTCTCAGCATGGCGGCAAGGAGGTCGCCGGTTTGGGCGTCCAGCAGAGGATATGTGGTGCGACTCCCTACGGCCGTAAGTACCTCCTGCACGTATTCTCGAACCATGGCATCGGTGTCGCCTGATTGCCCCAGCATACGGACAGACAGGAGCCCTGCGTTAATCAGCCTTCGCAGTTCTTCGACCCCGCTCGCCTCCAGTATCTTCTCGACATCCGCTGATAAGCTCTCCCAGGCGGACCTGAACTTACCTTCGATCTGAGCACGTTTCAGCAGCACTTCCTTGGGAAGGTTTTTGCCGCGTGCCATTTTTTTGTACATCTCACCCATGATCGCAAAACCATTCCCATTTTCTGGCCGTAGCACAGGACCGATGGCGGCGATGAACTCGATCTGCTGGGCGATCTTGAGGTCCTTCAAGCCATCAACGGCGAATAGCATAGATGCCGCCGGACTGCAAAGGTCAACCCGGTCGGCGTAGAGTAATCCGCACTTCACCAGACGTAACTCGTGTTGCATGTCAAAGCTTACGGATGGGGCAGCGGCGATGGTAATCCGCAGCTCTTCCGTCGAGGTCGTAGGCTTCGACTTCCTGCTCATGTAGTCGCCTCAACGTGCCCATCACGCAGGTACGCACGTGTGAGCTGTCTAAAGAGCTTTCCATGATTGGGTACCTTCAAATGAAGAAGCTCATGCACGATGACCTCGTCGCGGAAAACCGCGGCCTGAGCGAGGAGCCCGGTGTCGAACGTTAACCGCCCACCCGAGGAGCAGCTCGCCCACTTCCGCTGCATGGGCCGGATATGAACCGCAGCGGGTTGGACGCCGATCCGCTCGGCCCAGGCTCGCACCTCGCCTTTGAAGGCATGGGCCGAGATTGGCTCTGGCGGCGCCTCACCGTCCGCCGGCAGTGCGTGGCTCACTGCGCCGTCCGCCGCAGGTTGGTCAGGATCTCTTCGACCATGTCCTTGGTCCCGTCCTTCACGCCTCCGCCGATCAGCGCCTTGTAGAACTCCACGCGCACCGCTTGCTCCTGCTTGGGGTCGGTGCGCCAGTGGGGGAAGCGGGTGAAGGACTCGCCCATCCGCCGGCCGATGGCCTCCGCATTGGTCACCCCGCGGCCCCGCAGGAACCAGTAGGCGGCGAAGCCTTCCATCGACAGGCCACTCTCGTCATACCGGTCGGCGGCCTCCTGGGCCTCCTTCAGCAGTGCGGTGAACTCATCCAGCGCGCTCTGGGTATGCACCTGCCGCTCGCCGAAGGCCTCGGCGATTTTAGACGCCCGCTCGCCAATCGGGATCAGGAAGGGCTGCTCCAGCGCTTTGGCCTCGACCAGGTCGTGCAGAGTCTTGATCAGGTTGAACACCCGCACGATCTCCGGCTTCTCAGCGCCGGTCAGCGCCTCCAGGCTCTCCGCCGACAGGGCGTAGAGGACGCCGGGGTCCCGGATTGGCTCGCCGCGAGTGTGCATGCTCACCAACTCGGCGGTCTTGCGCAGGAAGGATCGATCCACGTCCAGGCCGGGTTCGAATTGGTCGCGGACCAGCCGGTAGATGCCGGCCAGCGCGTCGTAGTCGGTGAGGTACGGCCGCAGGAAGGGGTCGGGGGAGAGAATTTCAAAAGTTTCCTCCAGTTCGCCGAACCAGGCGTAGAAGCGGTCGCGCCGCTCGCGTTCGCGGAAGTGCTCCAGCACCGTCTCCACTGCCTGATCCGCCCGGCGACCGGCGCCAAGGGGCAGGTATTCCTGGCGACCCACGGCCATCTGCCGGGCGAACTCGCCCTGCACCACCTCCAGGCCGTCGATCACTCCGGCAACATCCTGGCTATCGAAGGCCAACGCCTTTTCCAGGCTGGCGAACACGCCGACGTAGTCCAGCACCAGGCCGGCCGGCTTGGGACGGCCGTCGGCGTCCTCATAGGGTCGGTTGGCGCGGGCGATGGCCTGGAGCAGCACATGGTCCCGCAGGGGCTTGTCGAGATAGAGCGCGTAGAGGATTGGCGCGTCGAAGCCGGTGAGCAGCTTCTCGGTGACGATCAGGATCTTCGGCAACTCGCCCGGCTTGCGGAACCCCTTGCGGACCTGCTCCTCCTCCTCCTCGGTGAGGTGATGCGCCGCCAGGTGCGGCGGGTCGTTGTGCCCGACGGAGATGACCACCTGCGAATATTCCGGCGGCAGATACCGATCTATTGCTTCCTTATAGAGGGTGCACGCCTCCCGATCGACCCCTACCAGCATGGCCTTGTAGCCCATCGGTTCCACGTTGGTGGTGAAGTGCTCGGCCACGTGCGCCGCCACGCGATCGGCCCCGTCCCGATTCTTGAGCATGTTGCGCAGCGTCACCGCGCGGTCGAGCACCCGATTGAGCATATCCACGTCGGCTACGCCCTCCAGCTCGGCCACGTCGAGGAACTCTCGCTCCAGCGTCTCCCGGTCCACCTGCAGCTCATTTGGCGCCAGGGCGTAGTGGAGCGGGACGGTGGTGCCGTCGCCAATCGACTCCTTGATCGAGTACTTGTCGAGATAGCCGCGCGGGTCGTCCACGCCGAAGACCTTGAAGGTGCCGCGGCCGTAGGCGGTGCGGTCGATGGGGGTGCCGGTGAAGCCGACGTAGGTGGCATGGGGCAGGGCGCCGACTAGATAATTGCCCAGGTTGCCGCCGGTGGTGCGGTGGGCTTCGTCCACCAGGACGTAGACGTTCTGGCGAGTCATCATTTCGGCCGGCATGTCGTCGAACTTGTGGATGGTGGTGACGATCAGGCCACGATGATCGTCGTGCAGCAGCCGGCGCAGGTGGGCCTTGGACTCGGCCACCACCACCCGGCCCACGCCGAGCGACGTGAGGTTATCGAAGAGCTGCTCCTCCAATTCATTGCGATCGACCAGCATCAGCACCGTCGGGTTCTGGAAGTGCGGGTCCTCCATCAGGACGCGGGCCACGGTGATCATGGTGTAGGTCTTGCCCGAGCCCTGGGTATGCCAGACCAGCGCCTTTCGTTTGGTGGGGTCGGCGGCCCGCTCCTTGACCCGTTCCACCGCCCGCATCTGGTGCGGTCGCAGCACCGCCTTGCCCAGCTCGCCGTCGACGCGGGTGAAGAGGATGAAATCGGTGAGGACGCGCAGCATGCGCGCTGGAGCGAGGAAGGAGGTGACCAGGGTCTCGAAGCTGGCCGGGAGGCCGGAAGCCGGCTGCTGGCCGGAAGCCAGCTGCAGGCCGGACGCCGGGTCGCCGGGCTGCTCGTCGCGCCAGTTGAAGAGGAGCTTGCGGGAGGTGGCCCGGGTGGCGCCGTAGCGCAGCTCGGGCGTTTTGGTCAGCCCGAAAAGCTGCGTGAGCGCAATCAGTTCCGGCCCCTGAACATGGTATCGCCTGATCTGATCCAGCGCCTCGTCGATCCCGTCCCGTTTGGTGGCCGCCTTGGCCTCGACGATCAGGACCGGCAGGCCATTGATCAGGAACACAATGTCCGGCCGGATCTTGGGTGGCGTGCCGTTGGAGAAGGTGTATTCCTCGGTCACGTGAAAGGTGTTGGCCGCGGAATTATCCGGGTCGATCACCCGCACGTTGCGCTCCCGCCGCTCACTCTCCACGAACACCGTCTTCATCCCGCGCAGATACTCCCAGGCCTGGAAGTTCCCGTGGATGGTGGGAGGCAGGCGAGAGATGGCGCCCACCACGGCCTGGGCGCGCTCCTGGTTCATCACCTCGGGATTGAGCCGCTGGAGCTGGTCGGTGAGTACCTCGTCGAGCACCAGCCCGGTGTCGCCGTGGCGCAGACGAAGCGCCTCCTCGCGCGGCAGATAGGTCCAGCCGGCGTCCTGCGCGTAGCGGACGAAGGGGTTCTGGACAGTGATGCGTTCGTTGCTGAGAAGGGACATTATGGCTCAAGTATAGAGAGCGACGACGGGCATAGCGGTATGCAGCCGAGGAAGGGCAAAGGTTTGGGGCGGTGTTGTTGCGAGGAATTGGAGAGTATTCTATAGAGGGGCCATCGCAGGCTTAGCCTGATAACGGTCGATCACGTCCGGAGCGCTTCAGCCTGACACCGCTTGTTGCCATGAATAGGAGTGATTTACACGGTGAAATTGCCTGACTACATCGATTGGGCCATGCACCGTGCTCAGTATGCTCGCAACGGAGACGGCACATTCTTCGGGGAGATTCCCGGGTTCCAGGGGGTTTGGTCGTGTGGTGACACAGAGGCGTCAGCCGCCCAGGAACTAGAGGCTGTTTTGCAGGAGTGGGTGTCGCTCCGACTCGAACGCGGGCTCTCGCTCCCCCCCGTAGTTGAATCGGAACCGGCGGTGCTGTAGAATCCGTCCCGACTGTGCAGGTTTCCGTTCCGTTCGGTGCGAATCGCCGCTGCACTCGTCCACAAATACGCCTGATGGGACGACGCCGTCAGACCCGCCGCCTCCAGATTGCGTTGCGGCCGGTGCCGTTCGGGTCGATCCTGCCCTCGTGACGCAGGGCCGCGAGGACGAGCCTGATGGTCTGGTCGCTGATGCCGGGGAGCGATCGACGAAGCGTGTCGATGGTGAAGGTCGGTGGCGCGTACTCGAGCACATGGAGGCGGACGCGCTCCTGTTTGGTCATCGTCTGCCGGCTGCGCTGCTCGGCTGCCACACGCTGCTCAAAGGCGTGGTAGGAGCCGGCGAGAATCTCGGCGAGGTACGTGACCCACGGCCAGATTGAGTGTGTACCCTGGTGCCAGTTGCGCTGCGACTGATCGAGCACATCGTAGTACGTGTTCTTCGTGTTGTAGATGCGCTGCTCGACGCTGACATAGCGCGACACACCATATCCCCGCTCAAGCAGCGTCTGTGTGGTGAGGATGCGCGCGATGCGGCCATTGCCGTCGGCGACGGGATGGATCGAGAGGAAATCGAGGATGAAGGCGCCGACGAGGACCAGTGGATGCGCGAGCTCGTGGTCGAGCGCGTCGTTGTAGCGCGAGACGAGTTCGCCCAGCAGGAATTCGGTCTGTCGCCACGGCGGCGGATCAAAGAGGACGACCCGCATCCCGTTCTCGTCACGGGTGACGATCCTGTTGTCGTCGGTCTTCAGGTAGCCGCCGCGCACCTCGGTGTGCCGGAAGAGGTCGCGGTGGATGCTCAGGATCAGCGGAACGCTCATCCGTTCAACCGGCTCGGTGCGTACGATAGCCTCGACGGCGTCGCGGTAGCCGGCGAACTCCTGCTCGTTGCGGTCACGGAAACGGATCGGCTGGCCGGCGTCGACCAGCTGTCCGACACGGTCGGGAGCGACGATGACCCCTTCGATGGCGCTTGATGCGCTGATCGACTCGACACGCGTCTGGCTGGCCAGCGAGCGTAGCAGCTCGGGAACCTGATCTCGGTAGAGTTCTTCGCGGCCACGGCCGACATCAATCCGGGCGAGCACCGCGCCCAGCCGAGGCGGCTGGCCACCGAAGGTACGCTCGATGTCGACGAAGCTCCGCATGTACCCAAGGATAGCCTAAACTACCTAATGTTGAACCGATTTTAGGTAGTTTGTCGAAAACTTAGGTAGTTTGTTGCGACGATTCACTCCAGTGGTTTGCCATCAGACCACTGGAGTGAATCGCTGATGGAAGGCGTCTAAATCAGGACTTGTCGTGTAGCGTACAGCCGCGAAAGGCCGCGGAGTTTATCAGCAAGAACCACGAGCCGGCGCTCTGGATGGCACGCGTGAGCGGGGCCGACCTCGGAGGGCGCGGCATGCGGGGATGGCGAGAAAGTGTACCGCACTCCTAATGAAAGTTAATTGCACTTGTCGTGGCGTAATGAAAGGAAAGTGGCAAGTCCTTTCATTACGTAGTCCATCGGGGCCGCCTCTCTGCGGCGGACCTATCGATGGAGGCGAGCATGATCCCGATGCCCTTGTGCATGCACCGTCGAACATCATCGTGTTGATGCAGCGCGACGACGGAACGCGAGTGCGCGCGATATCTCAGAGGAACTTCGCCGTGACCTCCAGGCTTTGGTAGCCCGCTCCACTCATGCCTCGCCAGGCGCGAGCCGATCGAGGTCTGCCTCCGTGAGCCGGCGTCCCGCCGCTTCTTGCCGGGCGCGCTCCACCTTCTTTAAGTGCTCCGGGGTGTATGCCCACGCATCTTCCCGTGGAATGACCACCGCCGGACGCAGCACGAGGGCGCCGTCGCGCACCTCCGCTTGAAACTGCGCGGCGCCCTCCAGACCAAGCTGGCGTCGGGCAGCAGCCGGAATGGTGATCCGCCCCTCTCCGTTCATCGCCACCAGCACGTCGGCGGCCACAAGGCCGGCGTCGTCATACACGCCCTTCATCCACCATCTCGTTCTCGCCAGCAACGTATCTTTGCTGTGGATGATTGGGGCGATCTGGATGGAGATAGCGAAGTTCTCCGGTCGCCATCAATCGCCTTAAAGCGATACGAGTGTGGTCGCTGTTGCTCTTGATAAGTGACGAAATCTCATTGGTGGATAACGGTGCGATAGAGCACATTGTAACGATAACTTGGTCACGTATAGAGTGAGCGACACTGCGTTTTCCCATTATGGTTTTCGCGACCTCAACAAGCTTAGCTTGTTTCTCTCTGCTCAATCTACTCACGTACTGAGAGATAAAGGCACCATTACCAGGGCTAAGCTGCGTATCGCCAGAGCTAAGCTGCGCATCCCCAGAGCTAGGCAGCACATCTCCAGAGTTAGGCTTCACATCCCCAGAGCTAGGCTGCGCATAGAAACTGTCTGAAAAGGGTCATGAGCGAGCCAGACGACGGAGCATGATCCGCGACATGGTGATGTAAATGAGTGCCTCGCCCGTTGCCGGGAGCCGTTCGTAGTCCTTACTGAGGCGCCGG
>JAABUJ010001766.1_pt1 | contig 29665 bp, 25 predicted proteins | sample 5559131 | NCBI WGS metagenome assembly JAABUJ01 (sample SAMN10711875, study PRJNA513366) | rock metagenome | isolation source: Antarctica rocks | place: Antarctica: Victoria Land, Mt New Zealand nord | collected 2016-01-07
CCGCTGGCGCTGCCTCTGGTTGGTTCCCGAGCCCTGGCCTGAGCCCCCGTATGTCCTCAGCATCACCATTCATCCTGGAGTTCCGTAATGTCAAACACCGTACCACCCCTTGTTTAGGGCCGGGGGGGTGAGGGTGCGTCGAGGCGCCGCCCTAGCCTCACCAAACTGTCCATTCATGAACCTCCAGGGGGGAGGGGCGATCCCTCGTGGTAGATGCCGGCACTGGCGTCCTGCGGACGGCCCTAACCGTTGGTGTGCCTCATGCTATCGCGGACAGCGGGCGCGGCCCGCCCCTGTGGCCCTCCGGACTGCCCGTTCCTCCGAGGCTTCCAGGTGGTTACAGCGTGCGCCTGCCAAGGGACATTCCCCCTCCCTCCCGCGAGGGGGCCGGGGGGCCGCTAGGGGGAGAGGGCGCTGCCCCTCGCCGAAGGGGCGCTGCGTTCTTCACCCGCGAATCGTAGGCGATAGGTCGATTGTCATGGGGCTCATTGTAGTGGCGGCCGGTGGCTGGTTTATGCTGTAAGCCGACAGACGGCACCGAAGAGGAGAAGCTCCCGTGTCCGGGGTTATTACAGCGCCTGAGCACATCACTCCCAACTGGCTGACAGCTATCCTGCGGCGCGAAGGTGTGCTCGAGGCGGGCGACGTGGAATCGGTAACCGTAATCACCAATCCGGCCTTCAACTCCGCGATCTGCCATCTGCATGTGGCGTATGGTCCTGGCGCGTCTTCCGGCGCTCCCCAGGCGCTGGTCCTCAAGCGCAACCTGTCGGAGGAGTGGGCACGTCGGGGTGGCAAATCTGAGGTAGAGTTCTACGCGGAGGTCCGGTCATGGCGAGACGAGCTGCCGATGATCGTGCCGTGTTACGACGCCGCCTATGATCCAGCCACGGAAGACTCTCACCTCCTGCTGCTCGATCTCTCCGCGTCGCACGAGCCGCTGATCACCCGTGACGAAATTATTGCTCTGCACGGCGTCCCGACGGAGGGACGGCTGGAGCAGGTCGTAGACATCGTGGCCCGTTTGCACTCCCACTGGTGGGAACGCCCCTCGCTGGTTGATGGCACGCGAGAGGTGTCGGGCTGGTATGGAACGCGCGAGCGGTTCGAGGAGCACATCCAGCGACAGCGGCGAGACTGGGATATCTTCCTGGCAAGCTCCGGAGCAGATCTCCCTGCCGGCGTGCAGTCGCTCTATAAGGAGGCGCTGGAACGCCTCCCTGTGCTCTGGGATCGTGGGCTTGGTGAACGGGTCACCGCCGGGACGAATATGACACTGGTTCACGGCGACTGTTACCTCTCGCAGTTTCTCTACCCTCGGGACGGCAGCGGTACGGCGTACTTGGTGGATTGGCAGGGAGCGTCGCCGGACCTTCCGACCATCGACCTGACTCACCTGTTCCCCACCTTCTGGACGCCGGAACAGCGACATGAGCGTGATCGAGAGCGGCGCTTGCTGCAACGCTACCTGGCTGCTCTGCAGGCCCAGGGAGTCACGGAATACGATTGGGAGGCGCTCCAGCACGACTACCGTCTGCTGCTCATCTATATGGTATTCTATCCAGTGTGGGACGCGGTGAACGGTTCCAGCAAGGCGTACTGGTGGCCCAAGATGCAGTGCCTGACCAGCGCCTACCGTGATTGGGCGTGCCAGGAGTTGCTGACGTAAACGGACTGCAATGATTCCACGTACTCATAGCGCACGTCCACTCACTCGCGAGCGAGATCCAGGGCGCCAGACGGTTGGGGGTGCGCCTTCTGGTCCAGTGCCCGGGCGCCCGCCTCCTCCAGACTCATGCCCTGACCCCGCTTCCAGGCACCCGCGAAGGTCTCCTCATTGAGCACCGCCCGAGCCTGGGCCATCGTTTCCTCATCCTCGACCCGGTACATGGGTGGAAGGAGGATCCCGAGCTGCACTTGCAGCGCCATCTCGGCACTTCGTAGGGTTACCGCCCACTCCGTGTCGCAGGTCGCCACCGCGAGGTTAGCGATCTCCCCCAGAAGATTGAGACCAAGAAAGGCGTCTCCCAGAGAGCGGGCCAGTGTCATGCTCTCGACGAGATACGTTCGAGCACGATCGAGCTGCTCTTGCTTCCGATGCAGTCTGCCCAGTTGCCAGCAGGCGTAGGCGATCCACGGTTGGAGCCCCAGTTCCCGACTCGCGCCCAGACTCTCCTCGAGCCTGCTTTCCGCCTCGACGAAACGGTCCTCATCAAGAGATAGGGAGCCGAGATCGAGGAGTGTCACGGCGGCTCCCTCCGCATGCCCCAGCTCACGATGAAGTGCGAGCGCCTCCTCGTAGCGCTCCCGTGCCAGCCCGAACCTCCCCTGGAATCGAGTCGCCTTCGCCAGGTTATGCAGAACAACGGCGCCCCGTTCTCGATCTCCCAATTGCCGGCAGAAGTCCAGGGCCTGCTGGTAGTAGGCGGCCGACTCGTGGTAGTGGCCCTGGCGTGAGGCAACGCCGCCCAACGTGTTCAGCACACGAAGGCTCCCGAGGCTGTCTCCCAGCTCCCGGAACAGCGCCAACGACTGGTCCAGAAGCCGCATCGCCCGTTCCGTCTGGGATTGCTGCTCGACCAGCATGCCGAGCGCATGGAGTGCGGTGGCTCGTATCTCTGGGGCGGCGCCATCGGCCCGCGCCAGCCCCTCCTCCAGCCAGTGCTGCCCCTCTGTCCAGTAGCCCCAGTGGTACCAGAACATGCGAAGCGCCGCGGCCAGACGCAAGGCTCGCTCGATCTCCCCCTGCCTCAGGAACCAGGTCAGAGCCGCGCGCAGGTTGTCGAGGTCCCGGCGCAGGCTCTCCAACCAGACGGCCTGCCGCGCTCCGATGAGTTCCTGCTCGGCCTGCTCCGCGAAGCTCAGGAAATGCGCGGCGTGACGGTCGTCAATCGACTCCTCTGTAGTGCCAGACGTCGATCGCTCGGCGGAAAACTGACGGACCAGTTCGTGGATACGGTAGCGTCCCACGCCTTGTCGTTGCAGCAGCGACTTATCCATCAGTGTGGACAGGGTGGTAACGGCGACGCCCGCCACTGCTTGGGCCGCTGCCCGGTCGAAGCTGCCACGAAACACTGACAGGCGCTTCAGTGCTCGTTGCTCGGTCGGCGCCAGCTGGCGCCAGCTATAGTCGAAGACCGAGCGCAGGCTCTAGTGGCGGTCCGGGAGGTCGCGGCTCCGTGCCGTCACCGAACCGGGGCTAGTCTGGATCGCCTCGGCGAGGTCGTCCGGGGTGTAGTGGTCCACCCAGTGCGCCACGAGCTCGATTCCAAGCGGAAGTCCATCAAGCAGCCGGCAAAGCCGCGCCGCGCCTGCCACGTCCGTCGGGTTCTGCCCCCATTTGGGCGTGTGCCGTGCCGCACGATCCAGAAAGAGCCGGACCGCGGCCCAGTTCCCAGGATCGGTGGCATCTTCCGCAGGCACCGGTAGTCCCCCGAGCCATACCAGGGCTTCACCCTGGAGCCGCAGTGGCTCCCGTGAGGTGGCAAGTATCCGCAGGTGTGGGGCTGCCTCCAGCAGGGTGCGGACCACGGTCGGAACCTCAGGCAGGTGCTCGCAGTTGTCCACCACCAGGAGCGCGTCCCGGTCACGGAGCGCAGCTGCCAGCTCGTGCATTGGCTCACGCTGCCCCCGGGCGGTGACACCGAGTGCGGCCCCCATTGCCCCCGCCACCGCGGACCGCTGAACTGCCGGATCGTGGGTCGCTTCAATGCTCTCCAGGGGCACCCACCACACGCCGCCCGAGTATCGTGCGTACCGTGCCCAAGCAGCGGCCAGGGCCAGACGAGTCTTGCCCGCGCCCCCGGCGGCCGCCACGGTCACCAGCCGGGCACCGGCGTCCAAACGGGCCGCCAGGTATGCCAGCTCGTCCTCTCGCCCCACGAACGAGCCGAGCGGCGCCGGCAGATTGGGCTTCCGAACCGTCGGAGTCGATGGGAGGGATGTGGTGTCACCGGCCTCGATCCGGCTGGCGAGTATCCGGGTCTCGTCATCAGGCTCGATATCGAGATCGTCGCGCAGTACCCGGCGACAGCGTGCATAGGCGGCCATGGCCGCGCCGCGATCTCCCGCCGCCGCGAGCGCTCGCATGAGCTGGCGATGGGCAACCTCCCGCCACGGGTCGAGCTCTAGCTGCCGGCGCGCGGCCTCAGCGGCCTGGACGACATGTCCCGCGGCCAGGTGGTGCTCGGCCAAGGTATACAGGACTCCAAGCGCCTGCTGTTGGAACCGCTCACGGGTCAGCAGCAGCCACTCCTCGAACGTCTCACAGTCCGGCAGAGTGAAGCCGGCCAGAAACTCGCCGCGGTAGAGCGCCGCGGCGTGGGCCAGGTCGTCCGGCTCGGCGCTTGCGCTCAGCCGGATGAAGGTCGCCATATCGACCTCGGCGGCCGCGGGACGCCACTGCACCGCCCGCCGGGTGGTGACCACCGGCTCGCAGCTCCCCAGTGCCTCACGCAAGCGGACCAGCGTCTGGGTGAGATTGCGCAGCGCTCCATTGGTGGGCAGGTCCGGCCAGAAGAGTGCAGCCATGGCCTCCCGAGCATGCGGCCGGTCCGCCTCGACCACCAGGTAGGCCAGCATCGCCCGGACCTTGTCCCCGCCGAAGCGGGTAACCGCCGTGCCACGGTGCTGTACCTGGAAGGTTCCCAGCAGCTGGACCGAGCACTCCACTGTGTCATCTTCGTCGATATCCAGGGACGCGAGCATCATACGCCATTCTCCTCTGTGCCACCACGAATCGCAATTTGCCCACTGCTACCGATTTCAGTCGCAGTACAGTCGCAGTCGTCGCCTATGATCGCCAGGAAGCAACAGAGACAAAGGACTGCCCATGCCTCCAGACGATCAAGCCGCCGCCCGGCACCGTCGCACCTTCCTGCTCTCGCTCTGGCGCGAGCATGAGGGAGGCCCCTGGCGCGCAACGTTGCAACCCGGCGATGGCGGAGCCCGCCTGGGCTTCGCCGATCCAGAGCAGCTCGCCGCCTACCTGCTCCGTCGCTACGACGAGGCGCTCCCGCCCGACGCGGCCGGTCTGTCCGCACCACATGAGTCCTGACCGAATCGACTACCGCCCGAAGGAGATGGAATCGCCCATGAACACCGCGCTACCGTTCCGCACTGCTCTTGGCACGTTATTGATCATCATCACCCTGCTATTCGGCATGATCGTGGGGCCCACGGGGGATGCCGCGGCGCAGCCATTCCACGCTACGACCTCCAGCGCTGGTCTTCGACCCACGGCTCAGCGCTGGCATGCGGCCCGCAACCTCAGCCTGTCTCAGCTCCCAGCCAACCTGGCCTCGGTTGTCCGTCGCACCCTGGCGGCTCAGGCAGCGCGGGACTATTTTCTCTTCCACGACGGCCAGCGCTATCTGGCAGCCAACCCGAGCCAGCATCTGCAGACCGTCTTCACGGCTGCTGGAGCGCACGTCTCCGCAGCCGGCGGCACCCACGGTTGGCGCTGGGGCTTGCACCTGGAGGGTGTGGGTCGGAACACGATCGACCACGTGCGCACCGCCGGCATGGTGGCACATGGGGGCACGCTCCTGCTGCGGCACGGGAGCGCGACGGAATGGTACCGGAATGGACCGCGCCGGATCGAGCAGGGATTCACCGTACACACGCGGCCGACTGGTTCGAGCAGCAGGCCGGTTCGGCTGCAGGTGCGCCTGACGGGGAGCCTGCATGCGCGGACGGAAGTACGGTGCTGCGGTACACGGGCCTGGCGGCTCATGATGCCAGCGGCCGAAGGCTAGCAGCGCGACTCGCCCTGCACGGAACTCACCTTTGGTTGGTGGTACACGATCGAGGTGCCCGCTACCCGGTCAGCATCGATCCCTGGATGGAGGGTCCGACCCTGAGCGTCAGTCTCCAGGACAAACCGATACACCAGGGTTTCGGCTACTCTGTCTCGCTGAGCACCGACGGCGCCACCGCTCTCCTCGGTGAACCCGTAAGGGGCGTGAACGGGCGGGCGTTCGCCGGAGCGGGGGACGTCTTTTCCTATAGTAACGGCGGTTGGAGCCTGACAGCCGAACTCAATTTGGGATCCAACGCGGCTGAAGAAGACGAATTGGGTTCCTCTGCCGCCCTGAGCGGTGACGGCAAGACCGCCCTGCTCGGCGCCCCGATCAGGACCGTGAATGGACAGCAGCTGGCGGGAGCCGCGGAGGTATTCACCAATAGCAATGGAACCTGGAGCGCGCCCACCGAACTCAGTCTCGGTACGCGTGCTGCTGCCAAGGACGAATTGGGCTACTCCGTTGCCCTGAGCGGCGCCGGGGCGACAGCTCTGATCGGCGTCCCGGCCAGGACCGTGAATGGGAATCCCGGAGCCGGAACGGCAGAGGTGTTCACGCACAGTAACGGCAGCTGGGGCACGCCAACCGAACTCAATCTAGGGGCCAATGCCGCGGCGAACGACGAGTTTGGCTTTTCGGTCGCCCTGAGCCGCAACGGCACGACTGCGCTGGTTGGCGTCCCCCACCGGTCGGTGAATGGACAGTCCGGAGCCGGAGCGGCGGAGGCGTACACCTACACCAGCGGCAGTTGGGGCGCCCCAACTGAACTCAATTTGGGTACCGCCGCCTTTGGCGGCGACGCCATGGGCTTCTCCGCCGCCCTGAGCAGCGACGGCGCCACCGCTCTCATTGGCGCCCCCGACCGGTCGGTGAGCGGACAGCAGGACGCTGGAGAGGCGGAGGTATTCATCCACGGCACTAGCGGTTGGAGCTTTTCCACCGGACTTAATCTGTCAGCAGGCGCCGCGGGCGCCAACGATATACTGGGCTTCTCGGTGGCGGTGAGCGGTGACGGTAGCCTCACCCTCCTCGGCGCGCCGGGCAGGACGGTAAACGGGCAGACCAACGCCGGCGATGTGGAGGTCTTCAGCCACACCAACGGCCAGTGGTATTTGACCACTCATCTCAATACCTTTGGCGTCAACCCAGGCGACTTTCTGGGTATCTCGGCGGCCCTGAGTAGTGACGGCGCCATCGCCCTGGTGGGTGCCGCGGGCAGGACGGTAAACGGGCAGGGGAACGCCGGGGCGGCGGAGGTGTTCACGCGCAGTAACGGCATCTGGACCCTCTCCACTGAACTCAGTCTCGATACCAACGCGGCTGCTAGCGACTACCTGGGCAGCGCCGTCGCCCTGAACGGTGACGGCAGTACCGCACTGGTAGACGATCTGGACCGGACCGTGAATGGTCAGGCGAACGCCGGAGCGGTCGAGGTCTTCACCCGCGTCAACGGCAAATGGAGTCACACGACGGAATTCAACCTCGGAAGTAACGCGGCATCCGCCATTCAGTTTGGCTACTCCGTCGCCCTGAGCGGCGACGGGAATACCGCTCTGGCTGGCTCCCCTGCCCAGACGGTGAACGGGCTGACGTACGCTGGAGCAGCGGAAGTGTATAGCCGCTCTAATGGAACCTGGAGTGGCCCTACCGAACTCACACTTGGCGCCAACGAGGAGGCGCAGGATAGCTTCGGAAGCTCGGTCGCCCTGAGCGGTAACGGCACGACGGCACTCATCGGCGCCCTGGGCAGGGTGGTAAACGGGCAGAGAGCTGCTGGCGCCGGGGAGGTGTTCACTCGAACCAACGGCAGTTGGAGCTTCTCCACCGAACTCAACCTGGGCGCCAGTGCCGCGAGAACCGACCAGTTGGGTTGGGCAGTGGCCCTGAGCAGCGACGGTAATACCGCCCTGGCCAGCGCCCTGAGTAGGACGGTGAACGGGCAGAGCGGCGCCGGGGCCGCCGAGGTGTTCACCCGCTCTAACGGGAGCTGGAGCGGCCCGACCCAGCTCGACCTGGGCGCCAGGGCCGCCGTTAACGACGCGTTCGGCTACTCGGTCGGTTTGCGCAGCGACGGCAATACCGCCTTAATCGGCGCCAGGGGAAGGACCGTGAACGGGCAGAGTGCAGCTGGAGCGGCGGAGGTGTTCACCCGAACCAACGGCGCCTGGAGTTTCACCACCGAACTCAACCTGGGCGCCGGCGCCGCCGCCAAGGACCAGTTGGGCATCTCGGTCGCCCTGAGCGGTGATGGCGCCACTGCTCTCGCCGGCACCTCGGTCAGGTCCGTGAATGGGCAGAGCGGCGCCGGGGCCGCGGAGGCCTTCACCCTCGCCAACGGCGCCTGGAGGTTTTCCATCGAACTCACTATGGCCACCGGTAGCGCCGCGCTGAACATCTCGGGCGCCGCGGTTACTCTGAGCGGCAACGGCAGCACGGCTCTGGTCGGGGCGCCCACCACCAGCGTGAACGGGCAGCAGCAAGCTGGAGTGACAGACGTGTTCACGAACAGCAACGGCAGCTGGAGCTTCTCCACCGAACTCAGTCTTGGGACCACTGCCGCCCCATACGACCAGTTCGGCCGGAGCGTCGCACTCAATCGTGATGGCTCTATCGCCCTGATCGGCGCCCCGGGCAGGACCATAAGCGGGCGCCAGGTCGCTGGAGCGGCGGAGGTATTCACGCGCGGCAACGGTAGCTGGAGCGCCCCCACCGAACTCAGCCTCGACGCCAATGCCTCGCCTAACAACCTGTTTGGCTCCTCGGTGAAGTTGAGCAGCGACGGCGCCACCGCCCTGGTCGGCGCTCCGGGCAGGGTGGTGAATGGGCAGACCGGGGCCGGAACGGCGGAGCTGTTTACCTACGGCAACGGCAGCTGGAGCGCCCCTACCGAACTCAGTCTCGGGGCCACCGCCTCGGCCAGCGATAACTTTGGCTTTTCGGTTGCCTTGAGCAGCGACGGCGCCATGGCCCTGGCCGGCGCCCCGGGCAGGACGGTGAATGGGCAGCAGAAAGCAGGAGCCGCGGAGGTCTTCACACGCGGCAACGGCAACTGGAGCGGCCCCACCGAACTCAGCCTCGGCGCCAACGCCCTGGCCAACGACTCGATGGGACAATCGGTTGCGGTGAACAGCGACGGTAGCACGGCCCTGGCCGGCGCCCCGGGCAGAACGGTGAATGGGCAGCAGAAGGCGGGGGCCGCGGAGGTGTTCACGCGCGGCAATGGCAGCTGGGGCGGCCTCACGGAACTCGATCTGGGTAGCAAGGCCTCGATTGCCGGCTTGTTTGGCCTGTCGGTCGCACTGACCAGTGACGGCGCCACCGCTCTCATTGGCGCCCCGGGCAGTGCGGTCAACGGTCAGCTTGGAGCGGGGGTCGCGCAGATCTTTGTTCACTCGGGCACGACGGCGGCGCATGTGTCACGCTTCCAGGTGGCGCAGCAGGGGCGCACACTCATGTTCCACTGGCGCGTATCGGCGCCAGCGGGACTGATCGGCTTCAACCTCTATGCCGGCGCCCACCAACTGAACGCGCATCTCATCCCCATCCATACCGGCCCACGCTATAGCTACCGCACACGAACCAGCCGCAGTGGACCGTACCGTCTGCACCTCGTCCTGGCCAGCGGGCAGGAGATTGTCGTGTCGCCTCAGTAGAGGCACGACCCATGGGGCGGGTGGCTGCTCTGGCCGTCACCCGCCCCACACCTGCAACTCTCAGCCCGTATAACTTTTCAAATTCCCATTACTCATAGCGCAGAGCCTCGGCCGGGTAGATGCGCGACGCTTGCCAGGCTGGGAGGTAGGTGGTGAGGAGGGAGGCGAGGTAGGCGCCGGCTACGATCAGGCTCACCTCGCCCCAGGGGATCACAAACTGCAGGCCGGGATCGGTCTTGCCGAAGTAATTGACCACCTGGTGGCCGAGCAGCAGGCCCAGTACCATGCCGATCCCACTGCCCAGGACGGCCACGAAGCTGGACTCCAGCAGGAAGGTGGCGAGCACCATGCGCCGCTTGAAGCCGATAGCTCGCAACATGCCGATCTGCTGACGGCGCTCCACCACCGATCGGGTGGCAATCACGCCCAAGGCGGCAATACCAACTACCAGTCCGAGAGCCATGAAGGCTTCCAGCAGGTTGTTAAACCCGATTTGCAGGCCGACCTGGTTGTTGTACGCCTGCTGGATCTCGGTTACGTCCAGGCCATCTCGCAGGAAAGCCGAGCCGAGAGCCAACGCCGCCTGATGAACATCCTGCCCCGGCGCCACGCGAAAAAAGTATGAGTTTGGCGCGGGAATCGAGTCGTGGGCGGCGCGTAGGGTGGCCTGACTCAGGTAGATGCCGTAGAAGCGGTCGAAGAACCCGGCACTCTGCACGAGTACGCCGATGACGGTTAACGGGATGATGGCGCCGTTGCGATCATCGGTGATCTCCATACGAATCGGCTTGAAGGTGCGATCGGCGTACGTCAGACCCCTCAGGGAGAAACTTTGGCCGAGGCCACTGGTGCTGCTAGTGCCGGTCCGCAGGAGGTCGGCATTGACCACCACGTAGCCGGGATGGGTGCGCAACGCCCGCCACACCTGCTGGTCGCTGCCATACCCGATAGCGCGGGCGTGCAGACTGAAGTGGGTGCTGGCCAGAAAGCCGGTGTCGGCGACGTTCGCGGGTTCCCTGGTGGTGCTGCCGGGATTGTATTGCTGCCGGATGTCTACCGGAATCTGCGCGGTGCTCCCGGCGCCGTCGAGGCGCGTGCGCAAGGCGGGATTAGACTGAATCTGTGCTGAAAGGGCGGTGATGTGGGACGAGGCGGTGCCATACAGGTTGTAGCCGCCGGAGTCGCGATTGAGATCAAGGGCACGCCCGCCGAAGCTACCGATGAGTACCGCCTGGACCATCAAGGCGAACATCACCAGGCTGAACATGAAGAGCGTCATGCCGGTGCGGAAGCGCTGCTGCGTGGAGTAGGTGACGGCGGTCTTGAGAATCGGGGTGAGCCGGCCCACACCACCCAGAACCAGCATCAGCCCGCCGAGCAGCAGGTCGATATTGCACATCACGGTCCACACCCCGCCCAGGGTCAGCATGATCCCGGAGAGCACAAACATCTCGATGCCGAGTTGCAGATCGGAGCGGAAGAAGTCGAAGGGCAGCAGCCAGTAGACCACCAGGGAAATGCCGGCCAGCGAGTAGCCGAGGCGGTTGCGGATGCGGTCCGGCACGTGCAAGCCACCCAGGAGCCAGCGCAGCAGCATGGCGGCGCCCACCAGCACGAGAGAGTTCCCCAGCGAGAAGGGGAAGAGCTGCTTGGTGGAGATGCCGAGGTTCAGGAAGAAGGCGCCGGCGAGGAGCAGTACGGGGCCGCGGCTGATGAACACGCGGAAGGCGGTGAAGAGGTGCCAGGGCGCGGCGATCAGCGCGGCCAGGGCGCCGAGCGGGTGTTTGGCGCGGGCGCGTCGTGCCGCGTGCTTCAGATCCTTCCAGGGGCGAGTGAAGGCCGTGCCGATGCTGCCATCCTGGCCGAGGTCATCGGGCAGGTCGCGGATGGCGGCCACAATGTTGAGACTGCTGGCTCGCCAGCAGGAGGCGAGTACCGTGGCAAAGGTGACCAGCGCGCCCAGGCAGAAGGCGACAATCACGCTACGCGGCTCGATATGGCGCTGCAGCTGGAAAAAGCCACTGTTCTCGGCCAGAACCGCGAGCACCGAGACCATGCCCAGCCCCAGCAGGATACCAAACACCACGCCGACCAGGGCCGCGCCCAGGTCGTACACGTAGCCCTCGAAGAGGAACTGCTGGATGAGGTGCCGGCGCTTGGTGCCCACGGCGCGAGCCATCCCCATCTCGGCGCGCCGGTCGGCGGCCAGCATGACGAAGATCAGGAAGATCAGCATCACACCCGCGGCAATGGAGAAGAGGCCGAAGGTGATGAAACCGGCGGTGAACTCAGTGCCCGCCCGGTTGGCCTGGTCGAGCGCATCTTTCTTTACGTTGGTATAAGGATAGCCCAATCTCGCCGCGGCCAGCGTTCGATCCACCTGGCCGGTGAGCGCAGCGCCGCTCAATGCATCGCCTCGGTTCGAGATCAGCACGTGCGTGATCCGCGCTGGATGGCCTATCCAGCGCTGGACGCGCTGCATGGGCGCCAGGAGCACGGGGTCCGTGCTGTTTCCACTGCTGCGCAGGCCGCCGCCGGCCAGGTTCTCGTTGGTCACCACGGCGCGGACGGTCACGTTCTCCAACCGGCCCCCGGCAAAGACCTGGAGCCGGTCGCCGGCGCGGGCGTTCAAGCCCTGTGCAGCCAGGGCGCTGAGATACACCTGATGCGGCCCGAGTTGGCCCAGGCTCACGGCGGAGCCGGCGCTGGTGGTGAGCGGCCCGAAGGCCGCCGGATGGTTGACCGGCAGGCCGGTCAGGTCAATGGCGGCCTTGCTCTGCCGGGTGGTCAGGTCGCGCACCGGCGCCTTCAGGATGAGAGCCGGGGTAATGCCGTCGACCGTGTTTCCAGTCGCCAGGGCGGAGCGAACTCGATTCACAACGCGGGCGGTAAGCGGAGGAAATCGCGCGACGATTGACTTCTCGTGGCCAGGACTCCTGGCGGAAACAATCTCATCGACCATTCCCAGATTGGTGATCGCGCTGCTACGGATGCTGTAGCTGAAGGTGTCGCCGGCGGCAAAGGCGCTGGTGACGATCACCGTGCTCAACATCAACCCGAAAATGATGAGCATCGACTGAGCGCGCCGCCGCGGATTGTTGCGCAGGCCGAGCTTGAGGAACAGGCGGTTGCGCACGGCCAGTACCGCTACGCCCAGCGTGATGACGGCGAATGCGCCGAGCATCACGTGCATGATGGAATCCATGGAGAAGCCGAAAAGAGTGTTCACGATTTAGCTCCTGGTCAAGCTGCCGGCGGTCGCCGGAAAGGGGGTGGGCCGGGCGCCGTCGAGGGCCGGGGTAAAGGCAAGCTCTCGCTCGATCTGGCCGTCGCGCATGCGGACGATGCGGTTGGCACGCTCGCCCACTTCGATGGCGTGTGTCACCAGCACCACGGTCTGGCCCTGCTCCCGATTGAGCTGCGTCAGCAGGTCCATGATGTCCTCGGCCGATTCAGTGTCCAGGGCACCGGTCGGCTCGTCCGCCCAGACAATCGACGGATTGTTAACCAGGGCACGCGCCACGGCCACCCGCTGGCGCTGCCCTCCCGACAGTTCAGCCGGTCGATGCCGCGCCCAGTCGCTCAGGTGCACCGCTTCAAGGGCGGCCAGCGATCGCTTGCGCGCTTCGCCCACGCGGACCCCGCTGAGCAGCAGCGGCATCTCGACGTTTTCCACGGCGCTGAGCACCGGCAGCAGGTTGTAGACCTGGAACACGAATCCCATGCGCTTCGCCCGGTACTCGGTCTTCTGGTTGTCGCTCATGTCGCGGATCGAGGTTCCCGCGATCCGTACCTCACCGCTATCGAACTCATCTAGCCCAGACAGGCAGTTGAGCATGGTGGTCTTGCCGCAGCCGCTGGGCCCCATGATGGCCACCATCTCGCCGCGACCCACGGCGAAGTTCACTGCACGCAGTGCCTCGACCCGTAGCGAGCCGCTGATATAGGTCTTGCGGAGCTGCGTCGCCTCGATGATCAGATCGCGTGTCATCCTTGCCTCCCTGGACGCTATATTCCCTGGTAAAGCACCGCGCACTGGTGGAATGTGGCGGCGCTCCGGAACCCCGATGGTTCCCGCTGGTTCGATCAAGGTCATCGTATGACCGCGATGTGGCGAGGCGATGAACACGATGTGTCACTTCCACGGCGAAAGTGTGGCAAAAGTGTGACGAACGCCTCAGGCGGTGTAATCGCGGCGTACTATAAAGTCAGCCGGACGGCTAGGTATCAGGAAGGAACCCCCGTCCGTGGTGCACATTCTGGTGGTTGAAGATGAAGGGCAGATTGCCGCGCTGGTGCGCGACCATCTGGCCGCGGCCGGGTATCGGATTTCGGTGGCGAAGGATGGCCCGGCAGGGCTCCAGCTGCTGGACCGTGATGCAGCAGACCTGGTGATTCTCGACTGGATGCTGCCCGGGCTGGACGGACTTGAAGTGTGCCGCCGCATTCGCGCCCGCAGCATCACGCCGATTCTGATGCTCACCGCTCGTGGCGAGGAGATCGATCGAGTTCTCGGGCTGGAGGTGGGGGCCGACGACTACCTGACCAAGCCGTTCAGTATGCGTGAACTGATGGAGCGCACGCGGGCGCTGCTGCGACGGGTCGACCTAATGAAGCGAGAGACGGCGCGACAGGAGGAATCGAACGGGCGGCGCTCGCTGCTGCGGGTGGGTGGCCTGTGTATCGATCTGGCCGGCCGCACGGTGGCACTCCACGATCAACCGCTTGATCTCACCCCCAAGGAGTTTGATCTGCTCTCCATGCTGGCCGAGCAGCCCGGTCGCGCCTATAGCCGTGACTATCTGCTGGCCCGCATCCGGGGGCAGGAGTACGTGGGCTTCGACCGGACGGTGGATACCCACGTGGTCCGGCTGCGCCGCAAATTGGGCGCCATGGGCGAGTGTGTGACTACCGTGTGGGGCGTCGGGTACAAGTTGCGGGTGGATTGATGACTCCCCGGGGGTGGCGTTTCCCAGCGGCACTGCGTGCGAGGCCGGTACGAGCTCTGTTCGAGGGGGTGTTGGGATACAGCACCTGCCTGCTGCTCGCTCTCCTGTTCAACGGGGCCAATCATCAGGGACAGAACCCGGCGTCCATCATGGTTATCCTGTTCGGTCTGTTCTGGCTGGTGGCCTGGCCGGCCTGGCGGATGCGGACCGTCCGCTTCCGTTGGGCGCTGATACGCGTCCTGGTAGGGATACTCAGGGCGTTGCTGGCTGGGTTCTTTCTGGCGCTGGCCGCGCTGGCCATGGCCGCCCTGCTCTGGCGCCCGGCCCTGGAGTTCCTGATGCATAGCGCCACGTTCCCGCGCGGAAGTGGCAGCGTGCCAATCGCACTGCTCTTCCTGCTGATGCGGACGGTGGTGGTGCTAATCGTATCGCTGCGGCGCTATCTGGGAGTCCGGCTGCGACGGCAACTGATGGGCTCGCAGGTCGCGGTGGTGGTGGCAACGTTCGTCACCATGACCTTCTTTGGCAGTCTGGTTGGCATAAATCTGGTGCTACAGGGGTTCCGGCCAGACGCTCCCCTGATGGCGCAGTCGGCGCGTAACCTGTTGTCGGTCTCGCACAGTGTGCGGCCGCTCAATCGCGGCCAGGCAATAGCGGTGATGCGCGAGATCGAGAGTGGCGTCCTGGAGGTCCGTGGTAAACCGCCGTTGTCCGGCCTGGGTTCCTTCCGCTTCCAGCCGGAGATCATCTGGCTGGTCCGTCCCAATGGACGGGTACTGGTCGCGGTGAATCGGGCGATCGCGACCACTGGGGATTCCCCCTCATGGGGCCGTCTGCGTAGCCGGGACGCGTATGGAATCGAGACCTTACGGCAGGCGGCGCTCCACGGAAGCGCCGCCAGTATCGCGCTACAGGGATCGGGTATCAGCGAAAACCTGCAACCGGTCATAGCCGAGACGCCGATCCTGAATCGGAGGGGCCAGGTGAGCGCCATGCTGGTCTTGCAGGTCTCGCAGCCGTCGCTCTCGTCACTTCGGCTGTTGCAGGGCGCACTTGCCCTCTTTGGGGCAGCGACCATCGTGCTGATTCTGGCCACCTCCCTACCGGTGCTCGCCATTCCCTTTCTGTTTGCCTATCTGGTAGCTCGCGGGCTGACGCGCCACCTGGAAGCGGTCTCCCGTGTGGCCAGCTTGATCGCCGCCGGGGAGCTGTCGGCCCGGGCGCCGGTCCGGATGCGGAATGAAATCGGCCAGCTGGCATCGACGGTGAACCGCATGGCTGGCCACCTGGAGAGCACCATGGGCGAGCTGCGCGAGGCGCGCACCCAGGCGGTGGAGGCGCTCAAGGCCCGGCAGGTCCTGGTGGCCAGTATCTCGCACGAGCTGCGCACGCCGCTGGCTATTATTCACGCCCACCTGGAGAACCTGCTGGAGCTTCGTCCAGTGCCGGCCGGTAGGGCTCCCACGCTGATGGCTGAGCCGGACGATATCCCGGTGCCGTTCATTACGCTGACCGCGCTGCAGAGCGAGACGGAGCGGCTGGCAGTGTTGGTCGACGACCTCTTCGCCCTATCGCGGGCGGAGACCGGTGCGCTGCAGGTCTGCCGCGAAGAGGTCGACGTGGCCGCACTGGTCGACGAGGTCGCGGCCCTGATGCGTCCCCTGGCCCAGCAGGAGGGTCATATCGCGCTATCGGTCCAGGCTGCTCCCGGGCTACCGCACGCGGCGGCGGATCCCGATCGGCTGCGCCAGATTCTGGCCAACCTGGTGCGCAATGCGGTGCGCCACACCCCGGACGGCGGCATCATCGTGCTCTCGGTGTCTGCCGAGGATCGCTGGGTGGTGATCGGCGTCGCGGACACCGGCGAGGGCATCCCGTCCGACCACCTGCCCCACACCTTCGAGCCGTTCTACCGGGTGGACCAAGCGCGATCACGCAGCAGCGGTGGCGCGGGGCTGGGACTGGCGCTGGTGCAGGAGTTTGTGGAGGCGATGGGCGGCCAGGTCACGGTGCAGAGCACGCCGGGGGAAGGTTCCTGCTTCCGGGTGTTGCTTCCGGTATCCGCTGGCGTGTCGGGTGGGCCACAATAGGCCATGGGTACAGCCGATCTCCACGCGCACAGCTGCCACGATTCCTGGGGCGACGGGAACCAGACCGTTGAGGCGCTCTTTCGCTATGTCGAAGAGCAGACCGACCTCGACCTGTTTGCCATCACCGACCATGACAGTACGGACGCGGCGCGGGCCGGCTGGGAGATGCACCGGCGTGGCGACTATCGATTTGCCTTTCTGCCTGGGATCGAGGTGACGAACCAGGCCGGCCACCTGCTCTGCCTCTTCCCGGAAGGGAACGTGGTCACCATCCCCTCGCTGCGCCCCTTCTGGTGGACGGTGCGCTACGCCCAGGAACGAGGGGCGATCTGTGTGGCGGCGCATCCCATCTATCCACCCTGGCTGGCGACCACCATCCGGCGTGGCCTGGACGCGGGCTTGCGGCTCGACGCTCTGGAGGTGGCCAATGCCGGTATTAGCACCAGGGCGCAGGCCAGGCTGGATGCCCTGGGCAGCCAGTTCGTGGCGCGGCTGCCGCTGGTTGGCAACAGTGATGCTCACGATCAGTCGGCCATCGGTTCGGCCTGCACCAGCTTTCCCGGCAGGAGCGTGGCGGACTTTCTTCAGGCCCTGCACCACCGGCAGACCGAGCCGGTTTTTGTCCGGCGCCCTGTTATGCCCCCGGAAGCCCGAGCCTTTACCACGCGTCGCTCCATGACCCGACCGGGCTGGGTGCGCAACCTGTGGCGAGAGCTGGGCGGAGCGTCATCCTAGATGGATAGTTCCGCCAGCTATCTGGATCTGCACGACTACCGGATCCGCGTCTTCGGCCTGTACCGGGATCGTAATGTCTCCCTGATCCGTGGCGAGAATCCGGCCAGCGTCGCCGCGCGCTTCCGCGCCGACCGCGACGAGCTATTCGCGGACCATCCGCAGTCGGCGCTGAGCGCCGAGCACAGGCGCGCGTTCCGAAAACTGAGGTATTTCCCCTACGATCCGGCCGCCTGCGTGGAAGCGTTGGTGGAGGTGGATGTGGCGCCGCGGCGTCTGGAGGTGCAAACCAGTGGCGAGGGTATGATGCCGATGAATCGGGTGGCCACGGTGCGCTTCACGCTGGCGGACACGCCGCTCACCCTGTCGCTGTACTGGATCGACGTCTACGGTGGCGGGTTATTTCTGCCCTTTCGCGACCTCACCGCGCCCAAGGAGACCTATGGCGGTGGCCGGTATCTGTTCGACACAGTCAAGGGCAGCGACTATCTGCTGCTGTCGAAAGAGCCCTGGGGGCAGCGCATCCTGCTCGACTTCAACTATGCCTATAACCCGTCCTGCGCCTACGACTACCGCTGGGCCTGCCCCCTGGCGCCAACCGAGAACCACCTGGACCTGCCGGTACGAGCGGGCGAGAAGGTGTTCACACCGACTGGAGGCGCCCAGTGAACGTGATCGACATCATCATTCTGGTGCTGCTGCTAGGCGGTATCCTGACCGGCATCCGGCGCGGCTTCGTGCTGCAGGTGGCGACCATCCTGGGGGCCATCGCGGCTCTCGGCGTCGCGCGAAAGGAATACCCCGATGTGCGCCAGGCCCTGGGCCAGTTCGCCCCGCAGTCTCCCTGGCTGACCGTCATCGCCTACCTGCTGGTCTTTCTGGTGGTGTGGGGCGCCATCATCCTGCTGGCGCGCCGGGTTCGCTGGTTGGTTCGCGCCATGCTCCTCGGCTCGCTCGACCGCCTGGGCGGGGCCGTCATCGGCTTGCTGCAAGCTATCGTCGTGGTGGGAGTGCTGCTCTACCTGGGCAGCCACGCGCCCAACCATCAGTTGAAGACCTTGATCGCTCACTCCAGCCTCGCGCCGCCCTTCGCCCACGCTGTCTCGCACTTCAACGGAATCACGCCACACATTCCGCGCTAGCCGCCGTTGGTCCACCCATAACCCTTAACTTGCGTAGAACTCCTCTCGCACCTGGCCCTTTTGTGCCGAGGGGGAGATGTTTGACGAGTACAATAGGGACCATGAGCTTCCTCTTCAGGCATCGTGCCGCTCGGGTGGTGATTCTGCCGCTGGCGTTGGCTGCACTCTTGATTGCCGGTCCATCGACGGTGCGGGATGCCTCGCTGGTCCAGAGTCATGCGTCCCTCCAGGCACTGGCGGCGGGCGGCCAGGGCACCCATGAAACGGTGGGGACAATACCACACGCGGCGGCCCATCCGGCGGCGGTCGAGCCCCCCAGGGTCGATCTGCATAGCTCGCTGGCACAGGTACGTGATGACCAGGCGAGACGGAGCCAGACGCTGGTTGCACTCCACCAGGATCTTTCGCTCCATGCCGTGGGCTCGCAGGTGTATACCGCCTGGAAGACGCCGATGACGATCAAGGCGCTCAATTGGTATGGCTTCGAGTACCGTCCTTTTGTGGCCGGCGGGCTGGATAAACTCCCCCTCGATTCGATCATGGCCACGGTTCGCCGGTTTGGATTCAACGCGCTCCGGATCATGTTCGCCAATGAAACGGTCGAGCGCAACCCGGTGGTCACCACGGGGCTGGACGCCAATCCCGCCCTGCGTGGGCTCCATTCGCTCGACATCCTGGATCGGATTCTGCGGGAAGCGCAGCGGTACCGCATTCGAGTCATTGTCTGCGACAGCCGCTCCGAGGCCGGCATGGGGCCGGAGTTGCTTACCGGGCTCTGGTACACCGCTCAGTACCCAGCTTCCGCCTGGGAAAAGGACTGGATCAATCTCGCCATCCGCTTCCGGCGCCGGAGTGCTCTGGTGGGGGTGGACCTGCGCAACGAGCCGCATATGATCGGCGCCGCCTTCAACACACCGCAGTTGTACTTCAAGAATGGACCGCTGTGGGGCGCCTATCAGGGCACCTACTATCACAATCACGACTGGCGCTACGCGGCGGAAACCATGGGGAACCAATTGCTGGCCATCAATCCGCACCTGATGATCATCGTGGAAGGGGTGCAGATCTATCTCGATCCGGACCGGAAGGTGCTCACCGGCGGCCTGTGGGGTAGCAACCTGATCGGGGTGCAATACGACCCCATCAACCTGCGAGTTCCGGGGCAGCTCATGTACTCGGTCCACGAGTATGGACCCAAGATGTGGCTGGGCGGCTGGTTCCTGAGCAACCAGAACTATCAGCAGCTGGCCGATCGCTGGACCACCCTATGGGGCTACCTGCTCAATGCCTCGAAGATTATGCAGGCGCCGGTGTTCGTCGGCGAGTTTGGCACCTGCAACAATTACCATTCGTGCATCCAGGACCCGAACAAGCCGTACAGCCAGGGCTTCTGGTTCACCAGCTTTGTGCGCTACCTGCACCAGCACCCCCAGGTCGGCTGGGCCTACTGGGCGCTCAACCCTACTGGCCCCTTCCATCTCACCGACCTGAACTTCTACAGCCTGCTGACCCCCGACTGGCGGCACGTCCATCCCCTCATCCTCCAGGGGCTAGCGCCGCTCCTCAGCGAGCCGAACGGATAGATGACAGGTGCAGTTGACAGTTTAGGGGGCAAATGATGGGTGATAAGAGACGTAGTTTTTATGTGGCTGGGGCCGTGGTCATTGCCTTGATATTAGGTCTGACGGCTCTCGGTATCAGAAGTAGGATGGTACAGGCATCAGTCAGTCCATACGCCGAGGTGTCGGTGCCGAACCTCACGCTAGCTCCGGCGCAAAGCCCTGCAGTGCTAAGCCATGACAGTGCGCTTGCAGTTGTCGAGAAGAGACTTTCGCCCGGCATGTTTAAGCATCCGTTTACTGTTGAGTACGGGACATTCGGGTTTGGCGACCTTGGCCTGCGAACGGGCGGTCCCGCAAGCGCAGTGCAACAAGTTGGGACGCGCGATGTTTGGAAAGTCACGTTTACGGGATTACGCTTGCGCCGACCGTGCGGTAGCTTTTTCAAGGTCGGCGCCCCACCGCCAAAATGCCCTCCTCCCGTGAGCACACTAGCAGTATTTGTAGATGATAAATCGGGCCAATTGCTGGAGTCAGAAGGGTACTAAATCCTACCCTGTGCAGTAGCTGCCCTGACAATAGAGCAGCTACTTTAAGAGCGGGATGCTTGGCTTTTAGTTCGCCCCTGGTTTCTAGCGGACGGGACTAGAGCAACGTGATGTCGTGGTAGCAAATGCAGTTGATCCGATTCACCTTCCTCACAAAACGGGGACCCGTATCGCGTGCCAGAAACAGGGATCCACGATCGTCGGCGCACTGACCGCTGCCATCCAGCGCTCAGTGCGCCATTAAGACATATTGCCTTTCTCAGTCGCACGCTGAGTTTGACTCGAACCAGTTCCGAGCGGTAGGGAATCATTCACGCTTTTCTTGCGCGGAGTGTCGCTAGGGGGGCACACTCAAAGTGTGAGTGACAGGTAGTTTTGACCGTCTCAAAAACGACCGAGCTTGTTGAAAAAGTCTTCGGTGCCCGCCCGGACGGTCTAGTCATGCGCTTCCCAGCCGCTGAAAGGCCGTTGTAGAGCGACTTTCAGCCCCTTCCGATTACGCAGGCTCCAGTAAAGCACCATAGTCAACAGTCTCTAATCGACTTTTTCAACACTCTCCCCCGATTATGGGTACCAGTGGAAGCAGTTCCACAGCATCCTCCCGGACCCGTCGGCAATATTTGATCAAGTCCAGGCCATCCGTATCCCGCGCTCGCGGCACAGAGCGCCCAAAGGTTTGCCACTGGTATGGCACCTCTGTGCAACGGAACCTCTGGCGGGGACTGAAGCGATCGGGCTCTGTTCTGGTTGACTGGTGGGTTAGCCGCCGAGCGGCGCGATCTGCTGACCGTGGTGCAGCAGGATGTGCAGGGTGTAGGGACCAGTACCGTGCCACTGGGTGGTGTAGCGGTACCGCGGCGAGGCGTGCAGCGGGATGGCCCGGCTGTTGAGCCGATGAGTGCCGGCATAAGCCGTGAAGCCGTAACTGCTCACGATTTGTGAGAGTGCCCGGGGAGAGGCCTCAGCGAATGGTTGGCGTCGATGCAAGTGATGCGGGAGCATCCGGCTGAGCCAGCAGTAGTTGGTGATACACGGCGGTTGGATTCTTGCGCTGCAGCTTGGCAGTAGCACAGAGCGAGTAGAGCACCACGCGGGTCGTACTGCCCGCCGCTGGACCGACGCATTGTTTCGACCATCGTCGGCGTGCCGTAGTGCGTGCCGGAGAAGCTTTGGTGCTCTCGCGGCTGACGTTGTGTTCGGCCAATTCTAGCTACCGATAAGAGAACAGTATCGGAAGTCAGCATGAGCTTACGTGGGACTGCAACACACCGCCCACAAAGCCGAAGTCACTGACCATTGCGGACTGCCAGCAGTGGCCCGATGTGTCCACTCTGGGCATTCTCCAATGTCTCGGTTCAGGAGTCAGTTTCGGCGACACTTCATCATCGACAAATTAACCTGCGCACTTCACTGCCAGTTCGGTGGGGTCGAGAACGGGCCTTCACCCCAGCCGGGACCAGGAGCGGGGCAGTTCACAGGGGGAGCTTCGGCATCATACAGCCACTGGTTTGGTGGTGATCCATCAGCACCGATGCCAAGTACTTGCCCAGACGGAGTGATACGCCATGCCCACCAGGCCTGTCCATCAGCACTCACCCGTAGCTGGATTGCGTGGTCTTTCGGCAGCCCCTGCGATACAGAGCCATCAATGACGGTAAGCAGATCGTCGCGATATCTCCCGAGGTTCTGATACCAGCTTAATTGGCATGTGGCCAGCCATTGCAGCGCACGTTGAGTTGCTTCGAACTCCCGATCGTCGACCCGCCGCCCCCATTGGTCTACCTCACGCGAGCCGGCATTGCGTGTTTCTCGTTCTTGGCGTCTGCGTCGGCCCTCTTCTTCAACGCGAGGCTCAGCCCACTCCATCACTGCTGCAAGGAGAACGAGTGCCTTAGTGGAGTTGGCCTTGGTGTCGTAGCCAAGAACGCGCCCGTGAAGAATCCCATGCCGCGATGGGGAATCTCCCGCCGTGGTTACCGCCTCATCTTGCGAGAACCATGCACGTACTACCGGAAGCCCATCCTGGAGACCTGCAATTGTGTGATCGTCCACAACGTCGGCTTGCCGTCCTTGCTTCTTCGAGAAGAAGAGCTTCCCGCCAGTCGCATCGACCGTGAGGCCCTCGATCTGCGCGAGAACAATCGGAATGGCTGCCTCGTATGCCTCATGACCGTGGTGTTGCATCGCCTTCTCGATAAGTCGACCGCGGGCGCGAAAGAGCGAGTTGTACGCTGGATCCTCAGACCCAAAGCTGAAGATTCGCCGCCATCCGTAGTTCATAAAGAACGAATCCTGCCAACCTTCGACAAGCACTTTGTCTGCGTCAGCTATTGATTGGGTACGTTCCAAGACCTTCAGGGCGTTCCCGTACAGATCCACAGGCATGTTGGCCGTGGGAGCCCAGCCTTGGCTGGCGAACATTCTAATGGCACCTGCCGTAATGCCGATGAGACGCTCGTGTTGAGCGATCACGTCTCCCATCTGATCAGGATCCTGTCCGAACATCCGAAGCAGCCCTCGTCCTACCCCCGACCCTGTCAATGCACGGAAGACGCCCAGCAACGGTGCGAGTGTACCATCGGTATCCGCTCGCCGAATCAGCTCATCCTCCAGAGCGTTCGTCTGCTCGCCCCTCGGCTCAGTGTCGTGCGGCATACGCCTGTCCTATCCACTCAAGCCAAGTACTTAATGCATTCAAAGTCACCCAGTCCCCCCATACAGGTTGATCCATCTTAGGGCACCCGACCTACTCATGAATCGGAGCAAATCGAGCGATTCCCTTTCAATGAAGCCAGCAGATGTCGTCCGCACTGGACAGGCGGTTCAATTTGCGGGACAATGAAGTATCCCAACGAAAGCAGGTGTGTCCATGGGAACCAGCAAAAAGGTAGCATCCAAGGCCTCAAAGGTCTTGAGCAACTCCAAGAGCACCAAAGCGGAGAAATCCGTCGCCGCCAGTGATCTATCGCAAGCCAGCAAAAAGAAACGGTAGGCGGTGGGGACGAAACGAGAGGACTGCGCCGTGAGCGGCGTGGCCCCCTACTTACCAAGGAAATAGATAGTCACCTGGCACAGGAGAACGCGAAATGATCGTGTTGACCGACGTCCTCAAATCGCACTTACCAGACAATTATGACAAAGCGCGGCGGTTGCTTGAGCTTGATGGCGTGCTTCTGCGCGATGCAGACAGCAAAGCCGTGATCTTCGACTACGTGGACGATGCTTGAAGGCACTTCGACAATTACGCACGCCAGAAGATGCGCAGCGAAAACGGGTAGTCAATCAACTCAGCCCGAGCAACAGCATCCTGGATCCGCTAAACCCCGTCATGCGAGCATGTTCACCCCGATGACTGAGATGGCCGTTCACGGTGGGGCTACAAAGCCATCTCACGGACACGTGTGATGACCTTCGACATCGTGTAGCCAACCTCGAGTCCACTATTGCCGGGAGCACCATGGCAACCTTTGGATCCCATGTTAGTCGTATCAGCCACATTGTCTGGACTGTTGCGTTTACTATTTCAGGGGTGGTTTGTATATTCGCCGCCGCACTGTGGGTTGGTCTCCGGTTTGAAAATCCGGGAACGCCGAAGGTTGGGATTCTGAAGCACCATAGCGCCCGGACGCACCTGCGGGTATCAACCGTCAAATTGCAGTGGCGGGACCATGTGGACATCGGCAGCTCCGAGGTCATTACAGCGACACTTACGAATCCGGGAACGACAGATCAGCTCCCTTGCTTAGTTGGCGGGAGTGCGCAGGGCCAGGTGAAGCATGTGGGAAAACAGGGCGTGCCATTGGCCATGGCGTTTGGCTCGGGATACGTGGGATACGCGAATGCCGGCCTCGACGCGACCGGCTTCAATGCCATGCCGGCCAGCCAGGACCAGGAATCACTCAACCAGCAACGCATTGATTGGAACTGGGTCATCTCGCCGAAAGCATCGGGCCAGCAGTACGTCGTCATAAGCGTCAGCGGTACCTGGCAACCATGTTTCGGGATGTCTGTCATTCACCGGGAGCTGTGGTCATCTGATCCCATTGCCATCGCCGTGGACCAACCGCTTCTGCAGCGCAGTTCATTCGACGCCGTCGGCTTCCTAACTACCACTGCTGGTGCCTCCAGCCTACTCTTAGTGGTGCTGCGCTTCATTTGGCATCTATTGCAACTGCTTTGGGCTAAGGTGAGACCTGCCAATCAGCATGATGTCGGCACGACAGATGGAGACCCGGCGCCCCCAGTCGAAAGACCTGGCAACCCCTAAACGACCAATATTTGTCACAGCGCCTTATCTCACATACTCATAGTGATTGGCGCAAAAGAGAACATAATTTTAAGACGGTTTATTGAGACGTCAATTCCAGCATAAGCGCGTCACCGAAAGGGTTTCGTCTCGTTGTCTCAACAAACGACTGATACTTGCGACTCCACTGGCAATCGTGCCGTCACCGGGCGAGGATGGTACCGCGTCTCAATGCTCCGCCACACAATGACCGTCTCGTACAACGGTCCACGGGGACGTTTCCAAGACGGTCTAGCCTGGAGACGAAGGTCCCTTCAGAAATGTGATGTATGCCCTAGCAACGTAACGGCGTGAGGCGCATACTCAAGGAGATCAGAGCAACGAACCGTCGTACCTCGTGCCTGGCGCCAGTGGCCCCTCCGGTCATCCTGCCCAGCCGGAACAGCAGATCGTGGCACTTATACGGATGACCGCGTAGGCCGTGCCTGCTCTACCGTTCTTTCGGGGCAGCAATCAAAGGGGCGCTGCGCCAGCATAATTCGTCCACGGTGAGTCGTTGATGAAGCGCCCTCCCGATCTGAAGAGGGCGTTGTTGCGAATAAATGGCGTGCCTCGACTAATCGATGAAAGGAATCATCAATTGACGGCCACAGCGACGATGCGGGAAGAGGGCGACGTAGGGTGCAACGAAAATCTCGTTGAGATCCTCGAGGAGGGTGCGAATCAGGCTGGCCATAGCACTGAGATGGAGCGCGAGCATACGCAGGATAGGAGGGACTTTATTCGTCTCTCCCGCCGCAACGCACAACTCGTGTCCTCCCTCAGAGCGGACGATCAGCGTGAGCGTGCGCGCCTGCAAGTGCCCCTCATGAGGCTCTATATGCGACTCAATCCCACGTCGTACTGTACGTGGAGCGACGATTTTGACGTTGTTACGCGAGCTGAGCGCCGAACGTGAGGAGCGATCGGCGGGTGATGGTTGCCTGCCGGCGGGCTGTGCTGCACCCCGTGTCGTACCTGGTGCGAAGGCGATAGATGCCCAGTTCGAGCCGGGTGTAGCCTGCCGTTTTCTAGTGCAGCGGGAGGCTACACCCGGCGTAATCGCCGGCCAGGGGACCATCGGCCTGGAAGTTCTGGAGGACCTACAGTCGGTTGAGGTCATCGTCATGTGTGTTGGCGGCGGTGGTCTGCTCTCCGGCGTCGGTCTCGTGGTAAAAGCTCAACGCCCGGCGTACGCGTCGTGGGCGTTGAACCCGAAGGATCGGATGTAGTAGAGCAGAGCGTGTGCGCCGGCACCCGGCCGCGCCTCGCGAGCTTCGCCTCAATCGCCAATGGTCCCCTGGTCCGGTCCCAATTCGCAACAACTCATCCAGCGCCTGATGGACGACATGATAACCGTCTCGGGCCGCGAAATCGCGCTGGCTATGAAACTCATTGTGGAGCGTTGCAAATTGCTGGTGGAACCAGCGGGCGCCGCTGCAGGGGCCGGGCTCCTCAGCGGCAAAATCGACCGCATCGCCGGCAAAGAGGTGGTTGCTACCCTGTCCGGCGGTAACGTGGACCTCGCTCGGCTGCCGAAAGTGCTCGCCCTGGCAGGTTAGCCCAGCCGTCCGTTCGGAAGAAGCAACCGAGCGTAGACCACGCGCGTGTGATCGTAGTCCGTGCCGTCGCGATGAAACTCCCCGGCACAGGTCATCAGTGTTAAGCCACGATCACGGGTGTGGCCAAACAACCAGGTCATTGGCAAGCCCGTACTTTGATACACCTTTTCCCACAGGACTCGGAAAGTCAGTGTCCGGCCGCCAGTATAGATTACCCGTAGAGTATCTCCAGACCGTAACTCTCCTAGACGCCAGAACACAGCCGGACAGCAGGTGGAATCCTTGTGGCCGAAAATGGTTGCCCTACCGCGGTCGCCCGGGCGGGGCCCACGGTCATACCAGGCGACTTCGTCCCACTTACTGGGCACGTGCAGGTCGGCCACGGTGCTCAACGACTTATCCTCGACCGAAGCCGTGACTCCAATTCGGGGAATTTGGAGTTGTTTCGGCCATCCGCTCGGCACAGAGAATGGGGTTGAGGTTAAGAGTTCGCGACGCGCGGCGGGCACCGTGGGCACAGTGGACCACGAGCACTCGCTGGATCTATTCCCTCCTGTACAGGACCACGTGTTTTCGGACGTGGCATGAATTGGCGTGTTAGTGGTTGTCACGCCGAGCAGTAAAACACCGGAAACGACAGCCAGACGAGCTGCCCTCCCACGGGCATGAATTGGACGCAAACGAACGCTAAGTGTCACAAGAAACTCCCCCAAAGATCTACGTATGTCCGGAAGGACAGTGGCGACATTCGCCACTCGGCCACTATATCAGTGTTTAGGAAGAAAGTCACCTATTTTGTGTGACTTTCGGGCATACGTCGAGAATTGCCGGTTGCAGTCACCCAGATCGTCTTTGTAGCATCCGTCTTGCGGGTGCTCCGGGGGCGCAAATCGGCTATCTAGGGCGTCCATCCCCTTGCGGTTCGACCACGCAGTGAATGTGGACGAGTCCAAAGCACGGGAAATCGATCCTCTTCCCCGCAGTCACCCGCCGCAGCGTGGCGCGGGTCTGGCCTGCTCCTTGCAGGACGTGTCATCCGGAGTGGTGCAACGGATGTTGAACAGGAGGGGCGGAATGCAATCGTTCACCGCCGAACGGGGAACAGGACCTGACCACAGCGGGCCTCGCTCCGTGCTGGTTACGGATGCCGCTGGCTGGATCGGTTCGTACTTCGCAAAACATGCATCCGAACGATTCGAACTGCGACTCATAGTCCAGGGTGATGAGAACGATGTCGACAGCCTGAGGCGCTTCGGCACGGTGGTCGTCTGGGATCTGGCAGATGCAGAGCGGCTAAAGACTCTGTGTCAGGGCATCGACACGGTGCTGCACCTGGCAGGAGACCAGGATCCCAGCGCGCCGTGAGAGAGTCTCCTTCTGAACAACATCGTCGGCATCTACAACGTATTTGTCGCCGCCAAATCTGCTGGATGCCGCCGCGTGGTGTATGCGTCGTCGATCCATACCGTGTCCGGTTACCCCGAGGACGTGCAGGTCAAAGCCGAAGAACCGGTCAATCAATTCGGAATTCGGGAGTCGCGACACATGTTGGACCGAAAGACTCCCATAAAACAGGACGTCTGCCCTAGTAACTGGTTCGCCCGCGCCCTACGCTAAGAGAAGTAGGGAATTCGAACCACTGCCCCCGACGGGCGCGCATATCAGAAAGCGCCGGCACGTGAAGGACGAGCATCGCAGCCGCGATGCGAGCTGGAACAGTCCGTCGGTCAATGCATCTGGCGTCTTCACTGTTACAAGCGCGCTGCGTCGTAACCCAACGCGTGGGGAGCGGCTCTGGGCTCTATGCCAGCCCTACCAAATGAGCCAGGACGAGACACGGTGCATCTGCTTTGACTATTAGAGTGCAGTCTTTGCACCGGGCACTGCATCCAACTGAGCGAACAACGTCAGACTACACAGAAGGAATGTCATCATGACCGCCCAAGACATAATCCCGGGGAAGACGCGGGCCAAACCGATACTCCTAGTAGGGGTGCTCGCATGCGCGGCACTACTGGTCGGTGCCTTCCCGGGAATCGGCCAGGCCAGTCCGGCCCGGGCAACGTCGCCGACGCTGGGAACCGCGGCGAGTTTCGCAGTCCTGGCCGGATCGACCGTGACCAATACCGGCGCGACCACCGTCAACGGCAATCTGGGAGTCTCCCCGGGGAGCGCAGTTACGGGCTTTCCGCCTGGCACGGTGACCGGTGGGGCGATACATGCAGGGGACGCGGTCGCGGCACAGGCCCAGAACGATGCGACGACGGCGTATAACAATCTCGCAGGTCAGGCGTGCAACACGAACTTGACCGGTCAGGACTTGGGCGGGAAAACCGTCATCCCTGCCGTCTACTGCTTTTCGACGTCTGCCCAACTCACCGGTGCGCTCACCCTGGATGGGCAGGGTAACCCTGGCTCGGTGTTCATTTTTCAGATCGGCAGCACGCTCATCACCGCCGCCGGTTCCTCGGTTCTCCTGATCAACGGCGCGCAAGCCTGCAACGTGTTCTGGCAGGTGGGCAGCTCTGCAACCATCGGTACCAATACGAGCTTCGCGGGAAGTATTCTGGCCTCGACCAGCATTACCCTCAACAACAGCGCACGGGTGGACGGAAGAGCGCTGGCACATAATGGCGCGGTAACAATGGACACCAACCGAGTCGCCGCCAGCCAATGCTCAGCGGCTCCAGCTGCCACGGCGACGAGCACGGCAACTCGGGTCGCTACTTTGACCGCGACTGTGCCCGTTGCAACCACAACAGCGACCAGGGTCCCTGCCACCGCAGTTCCCGCCACCGTAACACCAACTGTGCCTGTTGCGACCATAACGGCGACCAGGGTTCCTGCCACCCCAGGTCCCGCCACCGTGACCGCGACTGTGCCCGTTGCAACCACAACAGCGACCAGGGTTCCTGCCACCCCAGGTCCCGCCACCGTGACACCGACTGTAGCACCCGCGACTGTGACGGCTACGATTGTCCAAACCCTAACTGCCACTCCTATCCGTGCCACCGCGACCCCGATCGCCACGGCAACCAACACCCCGATCGCCACGGCAACCAACACCCCGATCGCCACGGCAACCAACACCCCGATCGTCACGGCAACCAACACTCCGGTTGCCACGGCAACCAATACTCCGATCGTCACGGCAACCAACACTCCGGTTGCCACGGCAACCAATACTCCGGTCGCCACCGCAACCAGCACTCCGGTTGCCACGGCAACCAATACTCCGGTCGCCACCGCAACCAGCACTCCGGTTGCCACCGCAACCAGCACTCCGGTTGCCGCTGCAACCAGCACCGAGGTCGCCACTGCGACGCCAACACCAGTGCCAAACA
>JAABUJ010001767.1_pt1 | contig 29661 bp, 25 predicted proteins | sample 5559131 | NCBI WGS metagenome assembly JAABUJ01 (sample SAMN10711875, study PRJNA513366) | rock metagenome | isolation source: Antarctica rocks | place: Antarctica: Victoria Land, Mt New Zealand nord | collected 2016-01-07
ACGCTGCTGGCCCACGACCAGGCCACCGCACCGGCCGACCTCGACCAGTTCGCCACGCAGGTCGCCTGACGTGGCGGCTTTTCATGAAATCCCTACTGTTCAAAGTTCGCTTGACAGGCTACTAGTGTGTTTCTTCCAATTCTAACGCAATCGGAAGCAAGCCAACAAAGTACCGACTAGTGGTCCGATGGGCGCACAATGTAGGACGCCTCGCCGTTGCCAAATGACCAGTCCTCAGGTAGTCCCGCACGCGCTCCAGGGGCGACGTGTCGGCGCGCAGCACCGTGTCGGCGTCCGCGCGCATCTCGGCCTCAACCGCGCGCACGGCCGTCGCCGCCAGGTCGGCTTTGCCGGCAAAATGGTGATACAGGCTACCCTGGCCCGCGCCGCGGGAGAAAGGGCGCATCGTTGTATGCTATCTAATAGGTGGGCGGCGCGCGGATGGGCCGCCCCTCGACGGAATGCGCCACGACATAGTGGAACGCGGCCTACGGCTGACGGCGCGGGTATTGCACGCGCGGTTCCACTATGTCGTGGCGCACTCCGCACAGTCGACCGGGTGAGGACGAGGGCACGGGGACGATGACGGCGGCGGAACGATGGACGCGGGATCTGAAGGCGTGGGCGTTGCCGCGACACATCCTCGACGCCGTGCCCGTCTCCCCGTGGGGCTACTCCCCCGACCTGTTTATCGCACGCGCGGACGCCGCCCCACGGACGCCGACGCCCTCCATCCTGGCCGCGCGCGAGGCGCTGCCCCAAGGAGGGGATGTTCTGGATGTCGGATGCGGCGCCGGGGCCGCGTCGCTCCCACTCGCGCCGATGGCCGGCCGGCTCATCGGCGTCGACCTATCCGCTCAGTTGCTGGCGGCCTTCCGTGAGCGGGCAGTGGCCCGTGGGGCGCTCGTCGACACAGTTGAGGGATCATGGCCCGACGTGGCCGCCAGGACTCCGGCGGCGGACATCGTGGTTTGTCAACACGTCGCCTACAACGTCCCTGATCTCGCGCCATTCCTGCGGCGTCTGACCGACCACGCGCGGCGGCGGGTGATCGTGGAGCTGACGACAGAGCATCCCATGGCCGCCTTGAACAGCTTGTGGCTGCGCTTCCACGGCCTGGCCCGACCCGCGCGGCCCACGGCGGACGACGCCGTCCTCGTCTTGCGCGAACTCGGCCTGTCGCCGCGACGCGCCGATTGGGTCGCGCCCGCGTTTGGGTGGGGCCGGCCGTTCGCGCGCCGCGAGGACCTGGTGACGTCGGTACGCCGCCGCCTGTGCCTGCCGTCCGAGCGCGACCCTGAGATCGCGGAGGCCCTAGCGGCGCTCCTCGTGGAGTGCGACGGCGCCGTGAGCTTGCCGCCGCGCCCGGCCGTCACGCTATGGTGGGATGCCACGGCGTAGCCGCGGCATGCTTGAAGTCGGCGATCACCACGCGATGCGGACCGGCGCGCCGGTCCGCATCGCGTGGTGATCGCTGCCTTCGATGAGTTGGGCCTTGAGCCCGTCGTCCAGCGAAGGCGCGGGAGCGGCGCCGCTTCGCACGGCGCTCACGAAGGCGTCAAGCGCGCGATAGTAGCTCGCCTCGATGCGCTCGAACCACCCGGCGTGGAGGCCGTCCGCCGGCGCGGTAGATCCGCGCTAGACGGTGCGGCGTAGATTGTCGAGCTCGTCTAGGTTGGCCCAGGACATCGCGCGGCGCCCGTCTTCCAACTCGTGGATCATGGCGACGAGCCGATGCGTCAGGGGCATAGGTAGCCCGTGGCCCGCCCCAATCTTCGCCACGAGCCCGATCTGCTGATCCACCTCGGTCTTACGATGGCGCACCGCCAGGTCGCGCCAGATGCCGCTCTTGCTCTTCTGGTCGCGCCTGCGGCGAGCCACGAGATCGTCCAGCGAGCGCTTGATGGCGTCCGGACGCCGGTTCTCAGACGGGTAATATAGCGACGGCTCGACGTTGTCGAACGGCTCGACCGTGACGCTTTCGCGGTCGGCCACGGCGTAGATGTCGCCGGCCAGCTCGACCATCAGCGGGCGGTAGCGGTCGATGACGTCGGCCATTGTCTCGTCGGCCAACGCGGTGGCGAAGAGCATATTGGCGTAGCCCATCTTGCCCCACAAGTAGCCCCAGATGTTGTTTGTCACCCGGACTTCGCCCCAGTGGGACAACACGCGCTGCAGAGCGCGCACGCGGTCGGAGTCCCGACCGTCCAGCTCACCGAGGTACAGGCTGCCGGGCCCGCCGTAGGCGATCACGCCGGGCTCCAGGTAATCGGCTGAGAAGTTGACGAAGGCGCCCACGGTCCGCTCCGGCCCCACCACATTCGCGATAATGCGCTCGCACAGCCCGTTCTGCAAGGAGACAATCGACGACGACGGCGTGAGCAGGCGCTCGATCGACGCAATGGCTGGCGCGGTGTGCTGCGCCTTGACGGCCAGTAGGACGGTATCGAGCGTCCCGTTCAGCTCATCCGGGCGCCACGCCTCAACGGGGACGGTGAAGGTCTCGGCGAAGCCCTGTATGGTGAGGCCGCGTTCGCGCATCGCGGCGACGTGCGCCGCGTCCTGGTCGACCAACCGCACCTGTTCACCGCCCCGCGCCAGGTACGCGCCCACCGTCCCGCCGATCGCGCCCGCGCCGACAATCGTCGTTGTCATTGACCTGCTATCCCTTGCTACACGGTTTTACACTACTATCGACTTACCGCCGCAGTTTCGGGTCGAGTACGTCACGCAGCCCATCGCCCAACAGGTTGAAGGCCAGCACGGTGAACAGAATGGCCGCGCCGGGGAACGTGGCGATCCACGGCGCCGAGAGCATATACTCGCGGCCATCCGAGAGCATCGCCCCCCAGTCGGCGGCGGGAGGCGCGGCCCCCAGCCCCAGGAATGAGAGGCCCGCCGTTTCGGCGATGGCCAGTCCGATCGTCAGCGTGGCCATCACGGTGACAGGACCCAGGATGTTGAGGAAGACGTAGCGCCACATCTGCTGCCACGCTGGCACTCCCAACGCGCGCGCCCCTTCCATGTACTGTTGTCCCATCACTTCCAGCACCGACCCACGGACCAGGCGGGCGAATTGCGGCATGTAGACGATACCGATGGCGATGACCGCGCTGCTGAGTCCGGGACCCAGGATGGAGACCACGATCAACGCCAACAGTAGATAGGGGAACGCGAGCATCACGTCGGTGACGCGCATCAGCAGGTTGTCGACCCAGCCGCCGTAAAAGCCGGCCACGAGTCCGATGATAACGCCGCAGATCGTGGCGATGCCGTTGGCGACGAGTCCCGCCAACAAGGCCGCGCGCGCCCCATACAGCACGCGCGAGAAGATGTCGCGCCCGAACTGGTCGGTGCCGAAGAGGTGCGCTGGCGACGGCCCGCCGAGCTGAACTTCGAACGATTGCGCCAGAGGATCGTAGGGCGCGAACAGCTGCCCGAAAAGGGTCACGATGAGGATGACCACGATCATCACCAGGCCGATCAGGGCGGACCGGCTCCGTAGGATGGCGCGCAGTCGTAGCCGCCGCCGTGACCCCAACGCGGCCTCGGCGACATCGGGCGCGAGCAATCCAATCTCTGTCGGTACCGTAGGTTTGGCGTGTTCCACGTCTTAATACTCGATCCGTGGGTTGAGGAGGGCGTAGAGCACGTCGACCCCCAGATTGACCATGACAAAAAGGAAGGCCGCCACGATCACGATTCCCTGTACCACGGGATAGTCGCGGGCCAGGATGCTGGTGACGACGAGTTGCCCGATGCCGGGCAGCGCGAACACCGTTTCCGTGAGCACAGCCCCCGAGAGCAGCAAGCCTAGCTGTAGCCCGATCACGGTGACGACGGGGATGAGCGCGTTGCGCAGGGCGTGCTTCCACACGACAACCCTCGTAGGCAGCCCTTTAGAGCGCGCCGTCCGTACATGGTTGGCACCCAATTCCTCCACCATCGTCGTGCGCGTCATGCGCGCGATGCTCGCGGTCGGCCAGAGCGCGAGCGTGATGGCCGGTAAGACGAGATGCGCCACGCTCGACCCCAAGGCCGCCCAATTGCCCGTGAGCGCACTGTCCACGACGGTCATGCCCGTCACGCGGCGTAGCGTCATACTCGTATCAAGCGTCCCGCCGACCGGCAGCCACTGCAAGGCGCCGCCGAATAGGATGAGCAGGAGGATGCCGGTCCAGAACACCGGCATCGAGACGCCGACGAGGACGGTGGACATAGCCAGCGTGTCCACGAGCGAGCCGCGCCGCGCCGCGGCTAGAATGCCGGTGCTGATGCCGGCCACGATCGCGATCAGCAGCGCGGCGATCGTCAATTGAATGGTCGTCGGCAACGCTTGGCCGATGTCCTGCAACACCGCGTCGTGGGTGCGCAGCGACACGCCGAAGTCCCCGTGCAGGACGCCGCTCAGAAAATACCAGTACTGCACGACGATTGGCTGGTCCAGGTGCAACTGCTGACGCACGCGCGCGATGTCGCTTGCCGTGACGGTCTGGCCGGTCAGCGCGTTGGAAGCGTCACCGGGGATCACATGCATGCCAACGAATACCACCACACTGATGCCGAGCAACAGTGGGATGAGCAACAGGAGGCGGCGGGCGATGTAGGTTGTCATGTCATGATAGTGTCACGTTGTTCATGTTGAAGAACATTTGCGCCGGGTTCAGCATGAACCCATGCACGTTGGCCGTGGTGAGGCGCACCTGTGAGGTGTAGGTACCCATGATCCAGGGGGCGTCGGCATTGAGGATCTGCTGCGCCTGACGGTAAAGCTGCATGCGTTTGCCCTGATCGGTCTCCTGGCGAGCCTGAATCAAGATGCTGTCCAGGTGGGTGTCGCGCAGGTGATCCGTGTTGCCCACGGGGATCTGCTGCGAGGAGAACAATTCATAGAGGAAATCATCAGGGTCACCGTTGTCGCCCGACCAGCCTGTCATGTACATGCCATGATAGCTGCCGCTGCGCGTCTTATGCAGGAACGCGATGAAATCCATCAACTGGATGTTAGCCGTGACGCCCACCGCTTTGAGTTCCTGCTGCACCGCTACGGCGAGGTCGCCGCCGGCGGGGTTGTAGCCGCGTGGGTTTTGGTAGGCTAACAGGGTGATACTGAAGCCGTGCGGGTAGCCCGCCGCAGCGAGCAGTTGCTTGGCCTTGATGGGGTTGTAGTTGTAGCCGGGCAAGCTCGCGTCGTAGCCTGGGACCGGGGGCGGCAGGTACGAGTTCATCGGCGTGCCCAACCCCTTGAACAGGAACTTGGCCAGCGCCTGGCGATCGACGGCGTAGTTGAGCGCTTGGCGTACGCGCGGGTCGTTGAGCGGCTTCACGTCGACGGTCATGCCGATGCCGTTGAGCGTCTGCCCCGGTTGCGTGAGAATCTTGATGTGCGCGTTGCCCAGCGCCGACTGATAATCGCGCGTCGTCACGTCGGCGTCGATCTGGGCTTCACCACGCTGCAACTTAAGCACGCGCACCGAGCCCTCCGGCACGATCTGGAACACGATGCGCTGGATGTGCGGCTTGGGACCCCAGTAGGAGGGGTTAGCGTCGACGGTGATGTGGTCGCCCTTGACCCACTCCACGAAGCGGTACGGGCCGGTCCCGACCGGATGCTGCAACACACCGAGAGCGCCGTATTTACGCACGGCGGCGGGGCTCATGATACTTGACCAGACCATGGCCAGGCTGGCCGGGAACGGCGCGAACGCCCGCGACAGGGTGATGCGCACGGTGTTTGCATTGACGGCCTTGTACGACGTCACGAGGCCGTAGGTAAAGCTGATGAAGCTTGCCACTCCCGGTTCATTGAGCACGTAGTATTTGTTGTGCGGATTGAGCTCACGGTCGAGATCCTGTACCACCGCCTGCGCGTTGAACGGCGTGCCGTCCTGAAACTTGACGCCCTGGCGCAGCGTAAAGGTGTAGGTTTTCCCGCTGTTGGAGAGCGTGTAGCCCGTGGCGAGACCGGGACCCACGTTGGTCGTGCCCGGCTTGTACTCGAGCAGTTGGTCGAAGATAGTGGACGTCACGAAACCAGCCGAGTTGTCTTCGACCGCTTGCGGGTCCAGCCCGACCGCGTCGCTTGCCATCGCGATGGTGAGGGTCGATGCGCTCGCGACGGCGCGTTCGTGCGGGAGCGCGCCCTGTCCCGCCAGGACAAGGGCGGCCGCGAGGGAGATGCCAAGCATTGCCTGTTGCCGCTTCATCACTACTCTCCTGTATGCTCGACTATGATATAGGGCACAGCCTATGATGAGTAGTATACGCGTTCGCGTCACGCGCGCTCTCCTCTCCACCTGGGTGCGGCGGCTATCCTACACGCCGTTGCCGTCCAAGGGGATGCGCTGGGAACCGGCCGCCGTGTTAGCGGCGATCGCCAGGGTGGCGTGGCGCGCGCCGCGCCGCGTGGGCGCGAAGCGCACGTCGATCGTGCAAGATACATCAACCGGCAGCGTCCGGCGCGCGCAGGTCGCGCGGACGGTGAAGTCGGCGCGGTTCCCCTCGACCGCGATCCGTGCGATGGCGAGGGGCACGGGGCCTAGATTGACGATGCGTACTGTTTGGACAGGCGCCGCCGCGCCAATCGAGCGGTCCGGGAAGCGCAGCGCGGTCAGGTTGAGCAGGGCGACGGGGACCGAGGCCGCCACCGCGATGGGGTTGACCGCGACGGCGTGGACGGACATCGTCACGACGTGACCCCGCGTGCGGGCGCGCAGGCTGTACGATGATCCGTATATTGATGGGTGGATGGCGCGCGTCCCCCGTGGCGGCGCCGTGTGGCCGTCGATCGTCACCACGGCGGCGTTCTCGGTGTGCCAGACGAGTATATCGGGGCGGCCGGGACCGCCTGGGACGACCGCGAAGCGACGGATCACGGGCGCGCGCGCGACCGCGCCCGCGACGATGCTGTACGGCGTCCGCTGCGGGACGCCCGGGGTCGGTCGGAGCAGGGCGGTTGGGGTCGTGACGGGCGCGGTCGCGTGATTGGACGCGGATTGCGGCGCGCTAAGACGTGCGGCCAGGACCGCGCCCTCGCCGAACAACAGGAGGAGTAGGATGGCAAACCCCGCGACCAAAGGAAGGCGGCGCCTTTGGCCAGGGCGTGCGGCCGCTGTCCACGGCGTGGCCGCGGTAGGACGCGCCGGCGGCGCGTCCCCGGGCTGCTCTAGGGGTTGCCCAGGCAGCGCGGCGGCGCGCCGTGTGGCCGGTTGGGCTGGTGGCGCTATCGGCGCCGCGGCGAACCCAGGTTGTCCCGGCGCCGCGGCGCCGGGCTCCACGGCCGGCGCGACGGTTAGGGTGATGACGTCTGACGCTCCGATCGACGGGTTAGCCGGCCAGGTGGCCTTTACGCGGACGGTGTAGCGGCCGGGGGCCGCTTTGCCCGACAGGGGGTGCAGCACGAGTAAGACCGTTTCCCGCGCGCCTGGGTCGAGCAGGATGTCCGTCTTACCAAGGGTGTACCAGAGCCGCTGCAAGCCCGTGACATCAAGGTGATAGCGCGTGGGGGAGGCGGTGGGGTCTGTGCTAGCGATGACGAGGCGCAACTCCGCCCGACCGCCGGGGTTGAGTCGCACAATCTCGGGCGTGACCGTGAGGCTGATGTCCGGCCCCCGCGCGCCGCGCCGCGTTCCTTCCCGTGCCATCGCATCGCTCCTTGCTCATGCCGCTCTCGTTGCGTCACCCGCCGCACTGTCGTCCCGTTGCCCTTACGTGCTCGCGTTGCGGCCGACCATGCGATCCACATCGGCGCGCGCCGGCAGCGCGATCCGCCCCGTCGCCCCACCGGCGAAGCCGCGCCCGGTGAGATAGGGCGCGAGCGCGGCTGCGGCGTCGGCGACGCGGGCGAACTGGCCCACCTCGAGCGTCACGTTGTCGGCCGGGTCGTCCTGTGAGATGACGCGGTAGAGCGCGCGGTGCTGGCACTCCACGCCCAGGAAGCGCAGCGCGACCGTCAGGAGGTCGGGCCGGCCCAGCGCGCCGAAGCGCTTCACCGCGGCGATATAGGCGCTGATGAACGCCGTTTCCAGGTGATCGAGCACCGCGAGGTAGGTTCCTTCGTGGCTGGTGAAGCCCAGCCGCGCGAACGTCGTGGCCGGGAAATAGAAGCCCGTGTGGGGCGAGACCGCGCCGGCGCTGGACAGGATCTCGGCGTGCTTGCGCTCCTGATCAAGGGCCGCCTGCAGGTAGGCCACGTTGGCCGGGTTGCCGTTCGGCGACACCCTGTTGGGATCGGCTGACGCGCCCGCGATTTGGGGCGCCCCCGCGATCGCGCGCGTGGTCAGGCCCGTATAATAAAACGTCGTCGCGAGTTGCTCCGCCACGAGGGCAACGTTGAGGATGTCCTGCACGCTGGCGTCATCAGCGGGCGCTGGGGTCGCCGCGTCCACGCGCGGCGCGGCGATCCCGGCGGCGAGCACGCCCACGCCGAGCGCGCCGGCGCCCTGGAGGAAGCGCGCGCGTGACGGTGGCGACGGCGCCTGTATGCGGTTGTCGTTTCGATCGTCCATCATCTTCCCCCCTAATACTTGCGCACGAGGCGCGTGCCATGGGCGCCGATGGCCCAGGCCGTCTGGCTGCGCGACGGCACGGCGATCGCGCGGACCGGGCCGTCCGCGAAGAGGAAGCGCTGTCCCGTCACGAACGGCCGCACCGCGTCGGCCGCCTGCATGACCGCGTCGAACGGCGCTGTCTCGAGCGTGTGGTTATTGGCGGGCAAGACCGCGCCGATGACGCGGCCGAGCGTGCGATGCTCCGACTCCACCCCCATGATCTCGGCCGACATGGCGGCGAGGTCAAGCCGGCCGAGGCGTGCGAAGGAGACGGCCGCCGCGGCGTAGGCGCCGACGCAGACCGTTTCCAGCATATCGAGCGCGCCCAGGAAGCTGGCGCGGTCGAGCGGCGAGCCCAGCCGTGTGAACAACACGCTCGGGAAGTAAAAGCCGTGCACCGTCGAGCGCGCGCCGAGCTTGACCAGCAGGTCGGCATGCTTGACCTCGGCGTCGAGCGCGGCCTGCAGGTAGCGCACCTGCGCGGGATTGCCGCCGGGTGGGAGGCCGGGGTTGTTGGGGTTGGCGGACGGGCCGCCGAGCGCGCGGTCGTGCATCACCGCGGGCGAGGTGAGCGCGGTGTAGTACAGCGACGCCGCCAGGCGTTCGAGCAGGAGCAGCGTATCAACGGCCTCGCGATAGTCTTGCACGGCGGTCGCGGATCCGGACACGCGCGTCACGTTATCGACAGTCATCGGGTGTATCCTCCTTATCGACAGTCATCGGGTGTATCCTCCTTGCTCGTAGCTTCTAGCTCCGCTGGATCGTTGCTGGATCGTTGCGGGAGCGGTCTCCGACCATGCCGGTCTGGTCGACGATTCCTCCGTGTTTCCGCTGTTCCTCTATTGTAATACGAATCAGAGCGACGTGTGGATTATTCGCACGAGATTGCGCCTAGGCGCTTGTCCGTTGCACCGTGCGATGGGAGGGCCTGCGATGTGGAGGAAGGGGTTGTGCGGCGTCATCGGCATATGGGCATCGTCCATTATGGCTATGGCACTAACGTCCACCTGTAGCACTACTGTCTACCTGTATCGGATAATACTGCATCGGCGCGACGTCGAGGTGCAGGAGATGGGCATGGCGGCGGCGGTCCGGGGCGACGCGACGCTGCTCAAGCAGGCCATGCTGCACGACCCGCTGGCCGGCGCGGTGTATTACAAAACTAGCCCGTAAAGCCCAGGCGCCTGGCGCCCTGGGATAGCAGGGCTTCATCCGCTGTAGCGGCTTCAGCCTCGGCGCGATTGCCCCCCCGCATGGTAAAATGGAGCGGACAGCGCCGGATGGTCCGGGTCGCTATCAGCCCGGATGGTTCGGGTGTTCCTGGCATGGATAGCGGTCTGCGGTGATCCGCTATCTGGAGACCGGCCTCAGCGGAGGAAACGGTCCTTCCCCGTCGTGCTTGAGAGGGGCGTCGGTGTCATGGCGGCGTTCGTGCGGTGGGGAGCGGTGTCCGCTGACACGCATGGCACTCCGCTCTCCCTTTGGGGAGACCGACAGCGCGCCTCAGCGGAGGCACACGCCTGGCCGGAAGCTCCGTGACGACCTGCACGCGGCAGGGGCTACACGCGAGAATCCCACAGGCTGTAGCCGTGGGAGTGTCAAACTATATTTAGGTACTCATACATGCCCTTGCCACGCCGCCTGGCCACCCCGCCTGAAGCACGATTATCGGTCGATGCCCAACTCTATCGGGCCGGCGCCGGGGCGCGATAGCTTGGGGTACCGCGCAAGAGTCTAGTTGCGGAGCTGCCAATGGCCAAGAACGACGCGATAGGTAGCCCCCCCCGGCAGCGCTTCGTAGATCTCAACCTCCTCTCGCATCCGTTGCGCCTGGGTAGCTTCAGCGGCGAGATCATCGACTGGAGCGTGATCGAGCCGTCCTGGTGGCGCAATGACACGCACACCCATTCCTTCTTCGAGGTGCGCTATGTCTTCCAGGGCCGCTGCACGTTCCGCGTCCAGGGCGTGGACCACGAGGTCGCGGCCGGCCAGCTCTTCGTCGCGCGCCCCGGTGAGCCGCACGAGATCATCTCGTCGCGCGAGGATCCCCTGGGCGTCTACCATTGGTCGTTCACCCTCGTCCCGCACGGCTGGCGTACCGATCGACAGGGCATCGACGGCCTGTTGAGCACGTTCATCGCCTCGCCGCAATCGGTGGGCGTGCGCACGGAAACGGTGCGGCCGACGCTCGACATGCTGACCGCCGAGATCGCCGCCCGCGAGTTGGGCTACACACATGTGATCGCGGGGCTGGTGACCAAGCTGCTGATCGACACCGCGCGGGCGTTGAGCGATGCCGCGGTCCTGCCCGAAGCCGTCCATCCACGCGCCGGTAGCCTGTCCGAGGCCCTGGTGCAACGCATGGTCGGTTATCTGCGCGACAACTATGCGCAGGCCGTTTCAGTGCGGGACGTGGCCGCGCAGGTCCACCTGAGCGAGCGGCACGCCAACCGGCTGTTCAACCAGGAGATCGGCGGCTCGATCGCGGAGTACCTCACTCGCCTGCGCCTGGACGTCGCGGCCCAACTGCTCACCGAAGGGCATCTCTCCATCAAAGAGGCCGCCCACGCCAGCGGCTACCCCAACGTCCACTACTTCACCACGCTGTTCCACCGCCGCATGGGCGTCACCCCGTCCGCGTTCCGGCGCGACGGCGGCACACGCATCTTGCGGCAGGCCTGACGGCCGCCGCGGAGAGGGCTAATAGGGCCACAAGGGTGGCGGCTGCACGCGCGCGGCCCACTCGTCCAGGACGCAGGCGGAGCGGTCGAACTGATCCAGGGTCAGCCACAGCCCCTGCGGCTTATTGCGCCGCACCCACACGCGTTCGTAGTCGCGCCGCAGCGCGTGGAGTTCCCGCTTGAGTTCCTGCAGTTGCGCATAGAGCGCGGGCCGTGGCCCTTCCGCGGGCAAGGCGGCGATGCGGCGCCCGGCCAGCGCCTTGCGCGCCGCATGCGTCACCTGCCGGGCCGCCAGCCTGAACTCGTCCAGGGTCACGGCCGCCTCGTCGTCGGCGCCGCGCAGGCCGCGCAGCAGCGCGTGGGCCCGCGCGCCCAGCTCGTCCATGCGCGCCAGGGAGGCGTCCGGTATGCCACCGCAGTAGGCCAGCGGGTCGTCGAAGAACAGGATGCGGCTATACGACAGCCGATAGCGCGCGATCCCCGGCAGCGTGCAGGCCTCGGAGAGCGCCCGCATCGCCTCCAGCGCCGGCCCCGCCGCGCCGGCGCCGAAGACCAGCAGCCCAAAGCGACGCTCGAACTCCGCGTCGTCGAGCCGCGCCGGCGACCAACCCTCCAGGGCACCGTACAAGAACCCGTACCAACTGCCGCCCAACGCGTTGGGGTGACCGTTATCGCCCCACTCGGTCGTCAGCACGCCCAGAGCCCCGGCACGGAGCCCCGCGGCGACGAGGTTGCGGATGTTGGCGCGGGCGATGTCCAGGTGCGGGAAGAGCGTGTTCCAGGTTGAGGTACCGGGGCAAACGATCTGCCCGAACCCGGCCTTCCTGAAGAGCTCCACCTGCGGATAGTCGTCGGCGGCGAGGTAGAACCAGTTCAGCATCACGATGTCGCGCGGCGCCTCGGGTAGCAGGTCGGGGGCATGCAGGAAGACGTCGTCCCACATCATCATCGTCTTGCCGCGGCGCGCGAGCATCTCATGGAGGCGCAGGATGTGGTCCAGATAGCGGCGCAGCCCCTCCCGCGACGCGGCGCCCTCCGCCTCGTCCGGCGCGGCCGCCCCGCCGCTGGCCGCCCCGGCGCCTGCGAGGTACCCGGCGGCGAGGAGGTGAGTCCGCCCCGTCGTGTGGGTCAGATCGTACGGCTCATCGCAGCAGACGTTGAAGTAGGGGGAGCTGAAGGCGGCGAGAAAGTCGTCGTAGAGGTCATCAAGCAGGGCGTAGGTCTCCGCGTCCGGGCGCAGGGTCCACCCCTCGGCAGAGAACGCCAGGTGGGCGTAGTCGGGGAGCGCCAGCAGGTCGTGATGATGACCGAGTGATTGCAGGCAGGGGATCAGCTCCACGTAGCGGTCGCGGCAGTAGGCGTCGAGGTCGGCGATGTCCTCGGGCGTCAGGGCGCCCCAGCCCTGGCCGATGCGCGGGTGACTGCGAAAGGCGAAGGTGTGCTCGACGTAGAGTTGTAGCATGTTGATCTTGTAGGAGCAGAGGACGTCGACGAGGCGCTTGAGCGTGTCCAGCGTGGGCGCCTTGCCGCGCGACACATCGAGCAGGGCGCCGCGCCACTCCAACGCGGGCGCGTCCGCGATGGCGAGGGCGGGCACGCCGGCCGCGTCGGCATCGGCCGCGCCGTCGCCGACCTGGCGCAGCAGCTGCGTGAGCGTGCGCGCGCCCTGTGCCAACCCGGCCGGCGTCGCGCCCCACACGGCAATGCAGACATCACCGACCCGCAGCCCGTAGGCCTCGCGGTGCGCGGCGACGCCCTCCATGGGCGGAGCCGTGGGGAAGATGTCCTCGTCGCGCCCGCGCACGGCCAGCACGATGGCCCCGGCGGTGTCCTTGCAGGAAGTCTGCGGGTAGATCGGCGCGGCGAGGCCACGGGCGGCCAGCGCGTCTTGCACGGCGCGCGCGGCCACCCACTCGCCCCGCTCGGCCCGGCTCGATAGCACGATCTGGGTGCTGTCGCGCAAGGGGAAGCGCCCCTCGCCTTCTGCGACCACCTGGGGCTGCGGGATAAGGCAGAGCGGCGTCATTCTTCTCAACTCCCTCGTACAACTGGGTAGGATAGTGATCCGAGGCGGGGGTATGTGCGATAGAATAGTACTATAGTCAGGCTACAAAGGCGAAGCGCACTGTAGGTTAAGGGTGCGCGCCAGTTTTTCGCGTGACGTCGCGTATTCACTGGGAGCGCCGGCTTCTAGCCGGCAGGGCGTCGCGGGTGAACGGTTTGCTGTTCACAGACATCGTGGCGGCGACCGTGGGCCGGCTGGAAGCCGGCGCTCCCAGCAGATACGACGCGTGCCCCTCTGACCAGCGCGAAAAACTGGCGCGCACCCTAGAAAAGGGGTGACGCGATAGCCACGGCAGGGGTATCCTGAACGCATGTGCGCGATGATTGTGCCCGACCTCCTGTCTGCATGGCCCATCGATGGCCCCTGGATCGTGCGGCCCGTGGTCTCCGGCGGCAACAACCTCTCCTATCCCGTCGCCGCGCCGGACGGCCACTATGTCCTGCGGATCTATCAGAACACCGCCGACCCGGAGCGGGTCCGCTACGAGCACGCCCTGCTGACACGTCTGGAGCGGATCGGGCTCTCGTTCTCTGTCCCCGCGCCGATCCCGACGCGCGCCGGCGCGACGCTCCTACCGGTCGCCGCCGACGGCGAGCAGCTGCTCGCCGCCCTGTTCCCGCTCATCCCGGGGCAGCACCCCTACGACGCTACCCTCGCGCGGTGGCGCGTCTGCGGCGCCGCGCTCGCCGAACTCGACCGCGCGCTCGGCGGCGTCACGATACCGGCCCCGCGCGGGATGCCTCTTCCCTTCGGGCAGCTCTCCGAGATCCACGCGGCCGTGCCCGCCCCGCTTGAGATAGCGGGGTTGTTGCCCCTGGAGCGGGAGGAGCGCGCACAGGCCGCGCGCATCGTCGGCGACCTGATGGCTACAGCGCCCGCGCTGTACTCTTCGCTCCCGCGGCAGATCGTGCACCGCGACTTCGACGCCAGTAACATCCTGATGGAAGGCGGCCGCGTCACCGGCGTGCTGGACTTCGAGTTCGCCGGCCCCGACCTGCGCGCCCTCGACCTCGCCCGCAGCCTGTCGCAGTTCACGGTCAGTCCGTGGAGCAGCCCCGAGGGGTGGTCGTGGGTGACCGCGTTCGTCACAGGCTACCGTGAGCGCGCCGCGCTCATGCCGGGCGAGATCGACGCGCTTCCCGACATGATGCGGTTGTGCCGTGCGATGAGCCTGGTCCATCGCGAAGGGCGTCGTCGCCAGGGACTCGCCGCCAAGGCGGACGTGCTGGCACGGGCGCGAGCGCTGCTTATGCAGGAGGAGTGGCTGGGTGACCGGCAAGAGGATCTGCTACAACTCCTGAGAGGGTAGCGGTGAGTAGACGTTTTGGTCGTAGATGCGAAACAGTTGATAATGTTTCCATTGTTGACAAACATTAACGATTGGTGTACGATAGGCAGGCAGGGGGGACAGGTTATGAATACTCCGCTACTTGAAAATCGTCAGGCGTGGCCGGACATTTCTGAAACGGCCAAAATACTGGGCCTCAGTAAGAGCACGATCTCGAAACAGGCCAAGAAAGGCCGCATCCAAACCACTCCCGTGGGTTTAGGGCGTGGCCGGCGCTACATCATTCCACCACATGTTGTGCTCTATTTGGGTGATCGCTACCAGATTTCCTCACATGTGATCGAGAAGAAGCTTGCTGAGGTAATGGCCAATCGCGTGCAGCAGGATTCCTCGCTTATCCTGCACGCTCTCCACACATGCGCGCTCAAGATGCGCTCGCAGCGGGGCGTGATCGAGGATCGCCGGATTGAGGCGCGGCAAGGTCCGGATGCTCGTGAGACCAAGAACGACTTATCTAGGCCAGCCTGGACAGTTGCTGAGATGAAAAAACTTGATCTCGATCGGCTCGTCGGGATGATAGTGCTAACATCGTCGGACGATATAGCCGGTGAAGTTCCCTATGCCCACCTGCATCTGGGCGAGATGGCGCCGGCGACGCACGCCGACTTCCCAGATCTGATGTACTAGACCGTGTCGTCTATCAACCGCATCGACTACGTCCTTTCCCCACGACTGCGCAGGGACGGACTCATCATGCAAGGTGATCTCATCGTTGGCGCACCCCTCCTACAACCTCAGTCTGATGGAGGGGTGCACATAGAGCCTGCCCTTGCCATCGCCATAACAGCCACCTGCGATTATGCGCTAAAAGGGGGAAGTTCTGAACGGATGCTTGTCCCGGTCGAGGTCTTGGCCCCGGACGATAAGCGCTTACAACGGTGGCAAGATCAGGCTATAGCCGGCGGTCCTATCGATGTTCCCATCGCCAATCTCTATCTCCCGCGCCTCGCGGATTACCTACCTGTAGGAGGGTTAATTACCTTCCGTCAAGCCTTTCCCATCCACGCAGTAGAGCTAGGGCGTCACGATCGTATCGCAACGCTCAACCAGTATGGCGTCCGTTCGCTCCTACGCGCCCATTTTCGTTTTTATGCGCGGCTGGACATTGCCTTAGCCCATATCGAGCTAATGCCCGATGATCCGCGCCGACTTTGGCAGGCGATTGACACAGCCAATGCCGTTCCCTCACTTGCTGACCGGCGCCACAAGCTCGAAACGGCCGTGGACGCGGCCATCGAGGCGATCGCGCATCATCATGGAATAAAGGTACCCCGTGGCGTCGCTGAAGATTCCGAAAGCGGACAGGATCGGAAAGGACTCTATTATGGCGCCATCCTCAGCCGGCTCTCGGAGAAGACTACCCTTCCAACGGAAACGATCGAGGCTATTCTTCCCGCAGAGACAATCAAAGCCGTGGGCACGATTATATCCGCTCGTGAGACGTTGGAAAGCCTGTACAAGGTAGTGCCCAAGGATTTACCGGGCCACGAGAACGAGTTTGAAAAGATTATTACGGCCGTCGAGGACATTGCTTATATCTTACAGGAAGAGAACCCCGTACAAGTGACGGCCGCTGACCTAAAGCAGTCAAAGCTTTCAAACTTGGTCCGACAATAGTTGATCGTAGCCCTTGAAAATCCAGCCGTCTCCGCCAAGGTCAATACGCATGCGTCACTCCATCCACTCGATCAAGTCTGTTTCGGTTACAGGGAGCGCCGGGTCGGCCGGGACGCGGAACGTTTTGATCTCGCACGGGGCGAAGCGCGCCTCGATCACCCGCTCCCATAAGGGCAGACGGATCGTTGCCGCCGTCGCCACACCGTCTGTTTCGTAGCAGCGCACGATCGTATCGTCGTTGTCCTCGGCCTTTTTGACCACACTCACGATGACGTTCTGTTTGTCGAGGTGTATGGCTGAGCAGCGGGCGGGGAGCGGCCCGGGGTGGTACGTTTCGATCACGGCGACGGGGCGTGCGTTGAGCTCAGCCGCGCGGCGCACCGTCCCCGCCCCCTCCCAGCTGCCCTGGTGAGGGAGCAGGGTGTAGGTGAAGTTCTGCAGCCCCTGGTCGATGAAGGCGTAGCGCTCGTCGGGGCGCGGCGCGAAGGGCGCATGGTGGGCATAGATCGGGCTGCGCAGCACGGTCAAGCTCAACGTATCGCCGAGCACGTCGAAGCTATATTTGCCGTCGTTGAGCAGGCTCAATCCATAGAGGTCGCCGAGCCCGCGCGCGACCCCGGTCAGGTCGACCCAGCCCTGGCCCGGCTCCTCCTCGCCGTTGGTCGGCCGTTCAATGTGCCCATAGGGGATCTCGTAGGTGGCGGTTAGGGCGTGGGACAGGTTGAGCGGGAAGCGCAGCTTGAGCATCTTGAACTGCTCGCGCCAGTCTACCGTGACACGGACCTCGATCGCGTCGAGAGCGTCGTACAGCGCGATGTCTTGTACGAGGAGGGAATCGCCATAGACGCTCTCGACGCGGATGACCGAGCGGACGGGGCCGTGCTCGATCCGCTTGACCGAGTGGGCGGAGAACAGGCCGGCCACTTTGTTGAAGCTCCACACGTTGTGGCCCCACGTATCGCTGGGGTCGTCGATCACGACCGGCTGCGCCCCCATGCCGCGGAAGACGTCGAAGCCCAGGCGCTTGTCGCGGAGGCGCGCGATGTAGCCCGTCGCGGGGTCGACCTCCACCAGGAAGCGCTCGTTCTCCAGCATGTGATCCGCCGCCCCCGCGCTCGTTTCAGCCGCCGGGCCGCCGGACGCCGGCGCGGAGGAGGTGATCTGGGTCGCGCTGACGGTGGCGGGCGGCGGCGCGTCGACGCGGTAGACGCGGTAGCCGAGCGCGGGCAGGTGGGCCACGAAGCACACGCGGTTGCGCCCGCCGCTGACCGTGGCGAGCGAGCGCACGCGTTGCAGCGCGACGGACGCCCCCTCGTCGTCGACAAGGGCCGGGTCGAGCGGGAGCCGGCCGAGCTCAAGCTCGACGGAGACCGCGGTCGGCCAGGCATGCGGATTGAAGACGACGATAGGCCGCGTCGCCTCGTCACGCTCGATGCCAATGCGCCAGGAGATCGCCTGCGCCGCGTCGTTGAGGGCGCGCGCCGCGATGGTCAGGGCCTCGCCGTACAGGTCGCGCGCGTCCTCGTACGCCGGCTCGATGCTCGTGCCGGCCATGATGTCGTGGAACTGGTTGAACAGGATGTCTTTCCAGGCGCGCGCGAGGTCGTCCGGGTAGGGCTGCCCGGTCAGGCGCGCCGCGAGGGCGGAGACCTTCTCCGCCGTGACCAACAGGTTCTCGGCCCGGCGGTTCCAGCGTTTGACGCCGGAGTGGGCGGCGTAGCAGCCGCTGGCGTGGTGCTGGAGCTCGTCGTGGACGACTGGAATGGGCAGATCCTGGGCCAGGACGCGCGCGACGAAGCGCGCGGGCGTGCTGAACCGGAGCTTCGGCAAGGCGGGGTCGCGATCCAGGGCGCGGATGCTGGCCAGATTCGCGCGGGTAGGGCCGCCGCCATGGTTGCCGACGCCGTAGAAACACATGAGGTCGTCGAACGGCGCCTTGAGTTGGCTCATGCATTTGCGCGCATGCTGCTCCAGGTCTTTGCCCCAGGTGCAGTAGTCGAAGGGGATGCGGAAGGCCAGCACGCCCGAGCCGTCGTCGGACTCCCACCAGAACAGCCGTCCGGGCAGGCCCTGCTCGTGGGGCTGCGGGCGCATGAACACGTAGGAGGTCAGGCCGCTCTTGCGCAGGATCTGGGGCAGCATTCCGTTGTGGCCGAAGCTATCGACGTTGTAGCCGACCGTCGCGGTGACGCCGAGCTTTTCCTTGAAGTAGCGCTGGCCGTACAGGCCCTGCCGCACGAACGATTCCCCGCTCGGGATGTTGCAATCCGGCTGTATCCACCAGCCCCCGGCAATCTCCCAGCGCCCCTCGGCTACGCGCCGCTTGATCTCGGCGAACATGCACGGGTCGTTGCGCTCGACCCACTCGTACAGCGCCGCCGAATTCGACGTGAACAAGAAGTCGTCCGACTCGTTCATGAGGTCGAGGACGGCGCGGAACGTCGCCTTGGTCTCCTGGAACCCCTCCTGCCACGGCCACAGCCAGACTGGGTCGAGGTGAGCGTTCCCGATCATGTGCAGCGTCTGGCGCTTGGGCCCTGTGTCCTCGTCGTGCATCCTGTCATCCTTTAGCCGTTGGCCTGGCCCTGAAGGACCATGGCAGGGACCGGACCTTAAAAGGTCTGTAGAGCTTCGATCGCGCGCCGACCCTTCAGGGTCCATGCCCTGCCATGGTCCTTCAGGGCCAGGTTCCATGTCAAATAGCTGATAGCTCAATAGCGGAACGTGTCGTTTAAGGCGAATGGCTTGAACCACGGGTTGAAGAAGACGCCGAGCTGCATCTTGGCTTCGCGCACCTTGCGTTTGGCGTCGTAGATGAGCGTCGGATGGCAATGGCCGATCGTCACCGCGTCGAACTCCAGGGCGAGGAGATGGTCCAACGAGTTATGCCAATCGTCGAGGTCGGAGCGGATCTTGGGGTGATAGCCGCCCCACAGGGTATCGCCGGCGACGAGCAGCTTGAGCTCGCGGTGAGCAGTCCAGAGGCAGACGCTGCCGGGCGAATGGCCGGGCGTGTGATGGACGGTGAACCGCATATCGTTCACCACGAGATCCTCGCCGTCCTCCAGCGTGCCGTCGACGGCGACACCCTGGAACGGCTGATCGTAGAGGAACGCCGCCGTCAGGTCGGCGTCTCCCGCCTCGATCTGCGCGCGATCCGCGGCGTGTATGTAGAGTCGTGCGTCACTCTCCTCGCGCAGCAGCGCCATCCCCGACAGGTGGTCCCAGTGCCCGTGCGTCGCGATGACCGTGCGGATGTCGCGGGGCCGGTAGCCGGCTTCGGCGAGGTCGCGTTTGAGCGCGAGGTAGCCCAAGCTGCTCCCGCAGTCGATCAACGCCGGCTCCTTGCCGGCCACGAAGTAGCTCGTCGCATCCCAGGGATGCGTCAGCTTCTCGTTCGATAGGATCCACAGGTCTCCAAGCAGCCTGATCATAGAGCGTCTCCAATGGTAAAGCGCACCGTCGCCAATCCCCACGCGGGGACATCGACCCCCAGCGCGCCGTCCGGCCCAACCGGCAGCGCGCCCAGTTCCCGATCCAGCAGGTCGGTCGCCCAGGCCCCCGCGATCATGCGGCCGGGGAAGGAGATAAAGGAGATGATGGCGCGTCCCGGCCGCCCAGCGGATCGGCCTCGCTGGGGTGGAACATGGGCCACCGCTGCCCCTCTGCGCCGACCGTCCAGGTCACGTCGCCGAGCAGGTTAGGTTGTTTGTAGGTGTCGACGAGGTCGGCCGAGTGGCCGGTGGGCGCACCGATCCGCCACAGCATGGTCTCGCTCACGGCGCATCCTCCTCGGCCGGCTCGCCCCCGCCTTGCGCCAGCCGCGAGCCTGGCCCTGAAGGACCATGGCAGGGACCGGACCCTGAAGGGTCGTCGCAAGCTTGAGGCTCTACAGACCTTTTAAGGTCCGTGCCCTGCCATGGTCCTTTAGGGCCAGGCTCACCATTAAAAACGTTCACCCGCCCGTGCGCCGCGGCGAGCAGCGCGTCGTCGACCACCGTCATGCGCTCACCCCCTGGCTGCCCGGCGGCGCGGTCGTGAACGCCTCGTTCGCCGTCTCGGACGGCGACGGCAGGTCGATATCCGGCCCCCGCGCCGCGTCCCGCCGGTCGTCGTGGCCCGCGCACGCGAGCACATGCTCGGCCAACGGCGCCAGGGCCTCCCCGCCGCTACGATACATGTTGCGGCGCAGGTCGTCGAGCGAGCGCTTCACGATGCGCACCGAAACATCGTTCGGCGCGCCCGCCTCGATGGCGCGTAGGGCCGTCAGGGCGCGCCGGCCCATCCACATCCAGTCCTCCAGCGTTTCGACCCAGGGGAGGATGTTCTGCCGCAGGGCCAGATTCTCCATGTGGTTCTTGAGGTGGTAGCCCGATTCGTCGATGTCGACGAAGTACGCCTCGAGCGCGCGCACCGCCGCGCTCGAGGACGCCGGCGCGCCCGCGCGCAGTTCAGCCAGCGCGGCGTCGGCGCGGCGCTTCAGCGGCGCGCCGCCGGGCGCGTCCACGCACGAGCAGAGCCAGTTCTCGGCGAACAGGCGTAGCTCACGCGCGCTGTCCTCCCCGGCGATCTCCCGCAGCGCCGCGTCCCAGGAGCGCTCGGGGTCGTAGGCGTCCGGGTCGCGCAGGTAGTCGGCGTAGGTCAGCAGCGGGATCTTCGACGCTTCGGGTTGGACCATGGGGTTGACGACGACCCCTTTGACCACTCGGTGGAGGGCGGGGTCGCGCCCACGCAGCGGGCCCAGGTGCATCTCGCGGCGCATCTCCAGGTCGTTGACCGGGTAATTGTCCCAGATCAGCGGCGCGCGGCCGGCCGTCGCGGTGAAGGCGCGGATGTCCTCTACCGTGATCGTGGGCGCGCAGATGGCGCGCCCCGAATAAAACAGGTCGATGTCGGGGTGCAGCTGGGCGCCCAGGTCGGAGAGGTGCCGGCTGAAGGGCACGTCCTCCGCGCCCCCCGCGTCCCTCACGTCCCTTACGTCCCTCACGTCCCCCGCGATCCCGTGGTACTCGGCCTGACACAGGCGCAGCGCGCAGGGCTCGCCCAACGTCTGGAGCCAGGCGTAGAGCCGGTTGCAGAGATCGGCATGGGCCTCGACCACCCCGCGGTAGTGCGCGCGGTTGACCTCATGCGCGAGCCCGCTCGCCGTGTCGTCCATCAGCACGGCGAACGAGCGCACGCCGAGGTCGTAGAAGGCGCGTAGCTTGGCCGCCACGATGCGGAAGTCGTCCTCCGAAGCGTAGGCTATGGGGACACCGAACGAGATGGCGTAGCAGAACATCACGCCCGCCTCCCGCGCCACCTCTACGGTGCGTCCGAAGCGGGCCATCGTGCGCGCGGGATACGGCTCCCACCAGCGTATACGGTGCTGGCGGTCGTTCTTGGGCCCGTAAATATAGAGGTTGTAGCCGTGGCGCCCGCTGAAACGGATCAGGTCGTCGCGCTCGGGGAAGGTATAGTAGGACCCGTAGAATCCCTCGATGAGGCCACGGATAGGAAAGTATGATGTGTCTGTGTCTGTCATCGTTGATCGCCTCTTACACTCCAAATAATTATGAGACTGGGTCGTTCTCGTCTGGCATGCCCTCACCCCTACCCCTCTCCCGCGCGGGAGAGGGGTAGGGGTGAGGGCTGGTGATCGTCGGCGTGCCCCGCGCTCAACAGGAAACCTCTTATTTTCTCGCCCACTACTTTTTCGACCGCGTCCCGCGCCATCGTTAGCTCCGGCGGCGGCAACGCGCGGCACGCGACGTCGGTCATGCGCTCCGCGCGCCCGAGCGCCCCCAGGACCGCGAGCTCGAGGTCGGTGGCGATGTTGACTTTGCTGACCCCGCCGCCGGGGAGCGCGATAGCCTGCCGCATCAACGCGGCGGGGACACCCGAGCCGCCGTGCAGCACCAGCGGGACCGCGGTCCGCGCACGGATGGCCGCCAGCCGCGCCAGGTCGATGGTGGGTTGCTGCACGGTATAGACGCCATGCGCGGTCCCCACGGAGACGGCCAGCGCGTCGACCTCCGTCTCGCGCACGAAGCGCCCCGCCTCGTCCGGCTTGGTGTACATCTCCTCGTCGCTGTCGGTCTCCACGAAATCGGTCGTGCCAATGCGGCCCAACTCGCCCTCGACGGAGACGCCACGCGGGCGCGCGTACGCGGTGACCCGCGCGGTGATGGCGATGTTGTCGTCGAGTGTGTGCTCCGATGCGTCGATCATCACCGAGGTGAAGCCGGCGGCGATAGCGTCCTCGATCACGGAGACATCCTTGGTGTGGTCGAGGTGCAGCACTACCGGGACGTCGATCCCTTCGTCGTCCAGGGCGGCGTAGAACTCTTCCGCGACCGCGGCCGGCGCGACGCCGTAGCGGCCCAGTTCTTTCTGCGAGATCTGTACGATGACCGGCGAGCGCGCGTCCCGCGCGGCGCGTAGGATCGGACGGATCATCGGGGTGTAGCGGGGCGCAAAGGAGCCGACGGCATAGCCGCCGTACTCGGCCGCCGCCAGGATCTCGCGCAACGTCAGGACGTTGGCCGGCCTCGTGTTCATGCTGTTCGTCCTCAAATGGAGCCTGCGCTTAACAGGCAGCGGCCTGACAGCGCATGGCAGGGCACGGACCTTAAAAGGTCTGCGCGGTGAGCATACCCACCCAGACCCTTCAGGGTCCGTCCCCTGCCATGGTCCTTCAGGGCCAGGCCCGCAGCTATCACAAAAGTTCGTTGCATCAATCTCACCGGCTATTGCGTAGATGACATATCAGAAAAGATGGCGCTATATTGTTGTAGCGGCCCTTGCAGGGCCATGTATCCGTCCTCGTATAGGCGCGCATATGATGTATGGCGCGCCGGGTCCGGCTCGATAGTTGTCACCGCCCGGTCCCGCACCGCCGCCAGCGCCTCCGCCTCGTCCGCGTAGGCGCCGCACCCGATGCCCGCGATCAACGCGGCCCCCAGCAGCGTCGCCTCGGCGAGCGCCGGCACGCGTAGCCGGCAGCCCGACACGTCGGCCTTGATCTGGAGCCAGTGGCCGTTCTTGGCGCCGCCGACCGCGACGAACTCGTCGATGCGCCGGCTGGCCGCCGCCTCGGCCGCGCGCCGCATCGCCTCGACCTCGAACGCCGTGCCTTCCAGCACGGCCTTGGCGAGTTCGGGGCGCCCGTGCGCCGCCGTCAGCCCCACGAAGGCGGCCCGCGCCCGCGCATCGGAGTGCGGCGAGCCGCGCCCCGATAGGTATGGGAAGTACAGGATGCCGGTGGGGGTGAGCGCCGCCGCGGCCACTAGCGCGTCTAGCTGCTCGTACGAGAGCGGTTCATCGCCCAATCGCGCGCGCAGCCACTCGACCGACCCGCCGGAGGCGGGCAGCCCGCCCAACCAGCAGAGGCGGCCGGGCAGCACATGCGGGCCGTAGGAGAGGCCGGAGCGGAACTCCCTCTCGCCGAGGACCGTCGTCTCCAGCGTGCCGACGAGCGTCTCGGCCGTGCCCATCGAGTCGACCACGGCGCCGGGCGCGGCGACGCCGGCGGCGAGCGCCGTGCAGAGGTGGTCGTGGCCCGCGACGGCGGCGGGCGTCCCGGCAAGCAACCCCGTCTCGGCGGCCGCCGCGCGACACACCGTCCCCGCCGGGTCGCCGGACGGGCGGACCGGCGGGAAAAGCGCGGGGTCAAGGTCGAGGTGGCGGATCCACGGCTCGTCCCATACCCCCTCATCGATCCGATAGGCATAGGTGCGGGCGGCCAGCGTGGGATCGGTCGCCATGCGTCCGCTCAGGCGCAGGACGATGTAGTCGGCGACCGAGAGCCAGACGGCGCCGCGCACGATCGCGGGGTCCCGCGCGCGCAGCCACAGCAGCTTGGCCAGCCCATGCTTGTAGCCGGGCCGCAGCCCCGTATGGAGGAACCGCTCGTACGGATCCCCCGCGCGGGCCAGCGCCTCACCCTGCTCCCGCGAACGCGGGTCGAACCAGGGCACGACGTGCGAGCGCGGGCGCCCCGTCGCCCTATCGACGAGCAGGCCCGCCTCGGCCATGCCGGCCACGCCGGCGGCGGCGACCTCCGCCGGGTCGGCGTCCGCCACGACCGCGCGGACCAGGCCCGCCACGGTCGACCACAGCTCATCCGGTTCGTAGTAGGGATGCCCGTCGGGCGTGCGGCGCACGCGGGCCGGGCGCGCGGCCAGCCGGATAGGGGACCCATCCGTCGCGAACAGGCCCGCCTTCCAGTGTGTCGTCCCCACGTCGATCCCGAGCAACATCTTTTTACCCCTCACCCCCGCCCCCCTCTCCCTCAAAGGGTGAGGGCGGAAACTCCACCATGACCGTGACGATCCGCGCCGGACCCGCGCGCAGCGTAAAGGCGCCCGTGGGCGAGATGGCGAGCGCGGCGTCGTCGCTCTCCAGGGGCTCCTCCTTGAGATCGACCAACCGGGCCGCGATAGGACGCTCGCGCAGGCGGACCCGCGCCGCAGTCTCGCGCTTGGCGACGTTCCAGAAGCGCAGGATCAGCGCGTCGGTATGTTCGGCCTTCTTGCAGGCGCTGAGCAAGAGCGTGTGGTCGCCGTCGAGCGCGATAAACGCGCCGTCCGGCGGCAGGCCGCCCGCGTGTACGCCCGTTTCCGACCCGTAGAACGGGCTCAGGTACTCGTGCGCCGTCGCGTACGAGCGCGCCGCGAGCCAGTCGCCGCGGTGCGGCACGATGGCGTAGGAGACCCTGTTCAGCCCCGGGCACTGCGCGTCGGGGACCGGGACCTCGGGTCCGGCGCCGCCGACGCGCGCGAGCGTGTCATCGCGCGAGACCCAGCCGACCGCGCGCACCAGCGTGAGGGCTATGGTACCACGGCCGTCGTCGAGCGCCTCGGCCTCGGGCAGGCCCACATTGGCGACGGTCAGACCGCGACCGGCACCCGTCCCGTCGTCCGTGTTGACGCTGATCCAGCCCTGCTGCGGCAGCGTCGGGATGAACGGCTCCGCCCAGCCGTTGCCCGCATCGGAAACCGCGACCGGCCGCGTCACCACGTCGAACTGGCCCTCCGCGTGCGAGACTCGCGCGGGCGCGCCGAGCGGGAAGATGGCGCGCAGCCGGTGGTCCTCGACCGTGTTGTCCCACTCCGTGACGACCTCGACGCGTCGCGTGTCGGCCCCGAGCGTGACGAACGAGGAGATGCGCACCGTCCTGTACTGGGACAAGCGGCTGAGGCGGTCCGCCGAGAGGCCCACCGGCAGTTCCCAGTCAACGTCGACGCGCAGGGTCGCGCGGGCATAACCGGCCGTGGTGACCGTCACGCTCACCCGCGCCCCGCGCGACGAGCGCAGCACATGATCGTTGAGTGGGGCCGCGTAGTTGTACGAGTCGCCGGCGTCCCCGCCATCCTCGAACAGGTTCAACCCGTCGTAGCGCTCACCGGTCCCCTTGTCGAGCACGGTCAGCGTGCCGTCGGCGGGATTGACCTCGACGCGCAGGTGGGCGTTCTCGAGCACGTTCGCGCCGAGGCGCAAGTCGGTGACCGCCGCGCTGCCTTTGCGGCGCGCGACCGGCTGCACCGCGCTGAAGTCGACGTCGCGCGGATCCAACGGCTCCGCGCGGCGGCGTAGGTAGTAGGCGCAGTAGCCCAGGCCCGGCACATCCGCGGCGGCGAAGCCGATCTCGGTCCAGCGCCACCTGTCGCGCAGCGGCCGCAATCCTTCGACCTCCCGCGTCTGGAAGGGCACGTCCCGCCCGTCCGCGTCGACGAGTTGGTGGATGCGCGGGCTCACCGCGCTGTGGTCGACCAGGACGGCGGCCCAGTCGGTGCGCGGCCACGGCAGCGGGTTGCGCACGACCAGGACGCGCTCGGCCCCGGCGCCGCCGCTCGTGTCGATGCGCTCGTCCACATAGCGGGCGCTCTCCTCGGTGACAATCTCGGCGATCTGGCGCGACTGATCGAAGCGCGGGATCATCTCGCGGTGTACCTGGTCGACGCTACAGCCGCAGATGCTGTCGTGCGGGTGGTTCTGCACCAGGAACTCCCAGGCTTTCCACAGCAGGGCGGCGTCATAGGGTGCCCCGTAGCGCCAGGCCACGGCCGCGAAGGGCTCGGCGTAGCGCTCCAGCAGGCGCTGTCCCTCGGCGTTCAGCCGCTTGAGGTAGAGCCGGGCCGAGAGCACGCCCTGCAGCAGGTGCGCGTGCTTCGTCCCCGCGCCGCGCAACTCGCCCCCGACTGTGTCCAGGCGCGGCGCGCGCGCGCGGACCGCCGCGAGGTACTCTTTCGGCGTGCCCCAGCGCATCTCGCCGATGTCGGCGATGCCCTCGTTGACGCGCCGCAGGGTCGCGGGCAGGGCGGGGTCGACGCCATGGTGGTCGCCGCCGTAGGGCAGCAAGAGCAGGTTGGTCGTAGCGCGCGGTATGTAGTACTCCTCCAACGCGCGGCGCAGGCGGCCGAAGGTATCGTCGTAGCCCCTGGCCGGGTTGGGAAAGTGCCGCAGGTGCATCACGTAGTAGGTTTCGGGGAACCAGTGGGCGAGCACCGTGCTGCCGTCGGGGGCGGCCCACCAGAACTCCTGCTTGACCGTGTCCGGGTCGCCGCCGCGCCCGCGCCAGACGAATGCGTTGTCGATGCCGAAAAGGCGCAGGAGCTGCGGCAACTGCGAGATGTGGCCGAAGGTGTCGGGGACGTAGCCCAAGTCCATGTTGCGATAGCCGAGCTCGCGGGCCACGCGCTCGCCCAGCCAGAGGTTGCGGATGTGCGCCTCGCCGCTGACCAGGAACTCGTCGGGCAGGATATACCACGGCCCGTAGCCGATGCGGCCCGCGCGGATGTAGTGGACGAGCCGCTCCCTGTTCTCGGGCCGGATCTCCAGGTAGTCCTTCAGCATGATCGTCTGTCCGTCGAGCAGGAACGAGCAGAAGGACGGATCGCGGTCCAGCGTGTCGAGCAGCTCGTCGATCACATGCGCCAAGCGCGTGCGGAAGGCCTGCAGGGGCGCCCACCATTCACGGTCCCAGTGCGTGTGGTGATACATGATGATATCGTAGCGGTCGCCATGGACGACGATATTAGGTTCTCCTAGCGGCGGCATGTGCTTTCCTTGGCAGGCTCCCTATAGTGATCATCTTAAACTCCCAGGATACCCCCGGCTTCAGCCGTGGGGAGGAATCGGGCCCCCGCAGGGGAGGGCCACGCCGATAGGCGGCGTAGCGGCGCTATCTCTATGATGCAATCCGTGTATGAATTTGGTATACTAGAAGGATGAGCATCCGCACCATCGCTCTGACACTGAGGCCCACGCCGACCGAAGCCGCCGCGCTCGCGCGCCTGCAAGTGGCCTTCACCGACGCGTGCAACTATGTCAGCGGCGTGGCGTGGGACACGCAGGAGTTCAACAGCGTGCGCCTGCATCGCCTGGCCTACTACGACGTGCGCGCCACCTATGGCCTGCTGGCGCAACATGCGGTCAGGGCTATCGGTGTCGTGGCCGACTCGTACAGGGCCGACAAAGAGCGGCTCCATACGTTCAAGCCCACGGCAGCGGTCGTGCTCGATACGCCGCGTTTGTACCGCATTGAGCACAACCGGGCGGGCATCACCACCCTCGACGGGCGCATCAAGGTGGAGATGAACATCGGTGGCATCCAGCGCCGGCAACTGGCCGACGCCACGAAACTGGCCGAGGCCGATCTGGTCAGGGACCATAAGGGGCGCTGGCGTCTGCTCGTGTCCGCGCACTATGCCGATCCGCCCACGATGGACACGGAGGGCGTCCTGGGTGTGGACCTTGGGCGCACCGACATCGCCGTGACCAGCGACGGCGACACGTTCAGCGGCCAGCAGGTCACGGCCATCCGTGACCATTACACGCACAACAGGAGGAGCAGATAGAAGAAAGCCTCGAAAGGAACGCGCAGCACACGCCGTCGGGTGCGTGCCGCGCAGAAACGTTTGTCGGGGCGCGAGTCGAGGTTTCAAGCCACCATCAACCACACCATCAGCCGCCGCATCGTGGATGGCGCGCTCGCATCCAGGCAGGCGGTTGCCTGCGAGGACTTGACCGGGATCAGGGAGCGCGCCAACACGCAGCCGCGGACCAAGACGGAACGGCGCCGGTCCAACAGTTGGGCCTTCCACCAACTCCGCGTGTTCCTGGCCTACAAGTGCCAGGCAGCGGGCGTGCCCTTCGTCTTGGTCAACCCGGCGTATACCTCTCAAATGTGCCACTCTTGCCTCCATCTCGGTGCACGCTCCGGGAAGCGCTTCACCTGCCTGAACGCCAATTGTCGCTGGTCTGGCGACGCCGATTTCAATGGGGCGCGCACGATCGCGCTCGTCGGGGCATCCGTAATGTGTCCCGGAGGTCCAGTGTTGTGTTGCTTGTACCAACCCGATGCTAGGGCTACTGAAAGCCCCCGCCTTTAGGCGTGGGGTTGTTTACAGGTATGATAGCTTCTGCTCCATGTAGCAAAATGGACATTTAGGTACGCTTTGTGGACACATCGTCACAAAAGCGGCCTGCTTTCTGCTAGCGCGGATAATGTACGAGCCCTCTTGCTTGACAAGTGCGATTAGAGGGTAGTATCTTCATGCATACAAGGAACTCTTCTCTACGAACCATCCTTGTCTCTCATTCTTATTTAGGTGTTAGGTGATGGAGGGTTAGCGATGAGCGATTCGGATCTGTTCAATGGCGTGCGGGGTCCGGCACAGGGCGACAAGGTCAGTCGCCGCAGACTGCTCGAGCTCGGGGCGGTCGGCGCGGCCGCCGTGGCCGGGACGGGCCTGCTCTCCGATAGCGGGCGCGCCTTCGCGGCGGCGATCGAGGCGGGGAGCCTGCCCTACAAGGCGAATACTAGCGCGAAGGGATCGATTACCTTCTGGCACTTCTGGGGTTCGAAGGTGCGCCGCGGGGCCATCAACAGCATCATCGCCGACTTCCAGACGATCTACCCCGGTGTGACCGTCAATGCGCTCTACGTGCCGTTCGGCGACATCTGGACCAAGAACATCGCCGCTGTCGCCGCTGGGACCGGCATGCCCGACGTGATCATCGAGGACCGCGTGCAGCTACGCACACGCGCTAAGCAGCACATCGACGAGAACCTAGCCAGCATGGTCAAGCGCGACGGCATCAACATGGGCCGCTTCTGGCCCTTCACGGTCGTCGAGTCCGTCTACAACGGCGACCCCTACGGCCTGCCCTACGAGACCGACATCCGCGTGCTGTACTACAACAAGGACCAGTTCAAGGCCGCCGGTCTCGACCCCAACAGGCCCCCGCAAAACTGGAACGACCTGGCGTCGTACGCCAATAAGCTCGACGCGTAATCGCACACGTGGGGTCTGGTCAGGATCTTGCAGGGCGGGTGGGGCATGAATGAGTCAGCGCCGGAGGGGATCACAGCGGAGGAGTGGGCGGCGACGCCGCTGTCCGTGCGCGTGCTGGTCC
>JAABUJ010001768.1_pt1 | contig 29653 bp, 35 predicted proteins | sample 5559131 | NCBI WGS metagenome assembly JAABUJ01 (sample SAMN10711875, study PRJNA513366) | rock metagenome | isolation source: Antarctica rocks | place: Antarctica: Victoria Land, Mt New Zealand nord | collected 2016-01-07
AGTTCCCCCCCGGCGCCCCCCCCCCCCCCCCCCCGCGCGCAGAAACCTGTCCGCGCACCGGCCCGGACGGCGGCGTACATCCAGTACCAGTCGTCGTTGGAGCCGTGCGGCGCGACGTACAGGCTGTGCGCGTCCGCCAGGCGCCGCAGCGCCGCCGCGGCGGCCGGCTGCTTGGCCCAGGGCGCGCGCGTGCGCGACTCGTGCAGCACCTGTGCCCACATACGGCTGCCTCACCCGGCTCGCAGCGCTAGACATCAGGCCGCGGGCATACACACGCGCGCTGCGAAGTCTCCATGCCCTCGCCGCTAGCTGTGTGGCACCGCTAGATTTCAGGTCATTCACACACTGGGCAAACACAGGCACCGCGGTGGGAGGCTGTCCGGCAACCTCACGCCGCCTGACCTGTCCGACACGCTCCCCGTTGCGCCCAAGCATCCATTCGCACGGACTCTCCCCATTGCCATGTCACCCTGGGACGTCATTCTGCGCAGCAACGTCCGCCCCGCCGCGACCCTGCAGCGCGCCGATGGCCGCGCAACCAAGAGAGCCGGCCCCCGCCCCGGGTTACCGCCGCGCACCAGCAGCGGGCGCATGCCCGTGCCGTCGGCGCGCAGCTGCGCGAGCGCGGCGCGCACTTGCGCGAAGCACCACGCACCCGCCTCCACGTTCTGGCCCCACAGCGCCAGGTTGGCGCCGTCCAGCACCGCGTCGAACGGCCCATGCTGCTGCAGCCAGTCCTGCGCGCGGGCGCGCACGGCCGCATCAGCGTTGGTGAACCCTGACCCTATACCCTACAACATACCCGTCGCGCGGCAGGCGCGCGCTGCGCGAGCGGCACGCAGCAAGGGCCAGACGCGCAGACGGCACCGGTCTGTTGGCCCCCGGCTGCGCGGGAGGCTCTGCGCCAGCAAGCATGCGCCGCATCCGTCCCGGGACGCGCCGCCCGGCGCGGGCCGGGACCTGGAAGGGCCGGAAGTGCTGGCTCCGCTCCTTCTGCAGCGCGAGCCGCTCGATGCCGCTCGCGAACGCGGCCCACTCGTCATCGTCGAGGTCGATGCCCTGCAGGCGCGCGCCCGCGCTCGGTGGCACATCCCTTGCGTGCAGCGCCCCCGGCTCATGCAACCCCTGCCGCCTGGTGCGCGCGCGACATACGCCGGTCTAAACAGACATGCTCCATGTCAGAGCGCTGGACACATGCCAGCACGCACGGCTGCAGCCGGCCGCTCAGTTGGTTTCCAAGTGCCCGTCTACGCTGGCGGCCCCACACCCCCAGCGCCCGCAGCGCCGCGCTAGCGCGGGCGCGCAGCGCACCTGCAGCCGGCCGCTCGGGCAGGCGTCGGGGACGCCCGCGTCGCTGACGCTGCAGCGCTCGACGCGCCAGCGCGCGCCGCCGCCGCTCGCCGCCAGCGCGCCCGCCGCCTCCGCCGACCTGCGCCGTGCATGGCACGTTAGAATCCTCCCGCGCCCCCCGCAGATAATATGCATGTGCATGTAAGCACGCCAAATGGCTGGGATCGCGCGCGCCGCGCTCTACTTGCAGGCAGAGCGGTCTGTTGGTGGCAATGAGGGCGGGACAGGCGTCAACGCAGTGCTGTCCAGGACCACCGCTGCCATCAAATCGGCGAGAGCAGCGCTAATAAAGAAAAGGCGCGCAGGAGGGAGCGGGGCCGCTAGGTCGCGCGCCGGAAGTAGGCCTCTGCGGCAACGAGCGTCGGCGGCGCCAGCCGCGTGAGCTCGCGCCCGATGCGCGCCAGCAGCGCGGGCGCGCGCGCGGCGCCGCCGCGCGCCGCGCACGCGCGCAGCAGCGCGGGCGCGCGCGCGGCGCCGCCGCGCGCCGCGCACGCGCGCAGCAGCGCGGCGAACTCGTCCTCGGTCAGGTCCAGGCCCGCAGCCGCGATGTCGGCCTCCACCTGCGCGGCCCGCCGCGGTTCAGGGTTGGGGTCGCGGCGAGGTTGCTCCGCCGGCTTTGCTGACGCGCGAGCCTGCGTGCCGCCGGTCGCGGGCTGCTCAGGCACGCCAGCGCGGCAGCCGCCCTGCACATGGAACCGAAGAGGCCGATGAGCCTGGCTGTGCGCGCGCGCGCGCGCAGAGGCGCGGCGGGATGCGCAGCGGCGGCACCCAGCGAGCCAGCACAGGGCCGGGGCGCCGAGCGCGGCGCGCGCCTGGAAGGCGCTCTCCACGTCGCCGGCCGCGCAGTAGGCCTGCAGCGCGGGCACAAAGGTGCGCAGGCGCACGGGCAGCGGCGGCGCCGCGGCGAGCGCGCGCGCCGCCGCATGCGCCTCCGCCGGCCGCCCCGCGGCCGCCGCCATGCGCGCGAGCGCCGTGTACACCATCTGGCCGGCGCCGGGCGCCGCGTCAGCGGGCCCGCCACCTTGCTGATGGGGAGAGGGTAGGAGCTAGGATAGACGCCTCGCCCGGCCTCGCCCCGAGCCCCTGTTGGTATCTGGCATGCGTGCGGGCGCGCTGCAGGCCACCAGCCCGAGCTCTTGGTACAAAACAGACCCTCCTGGCACAGGTCTCCAGCACGGCTCAGGTCACACGAGCGGCTCGTCACTGCAGGGCGCGCCGGCGCCGGGTGCGTGCGCGCGCGGCCGCACGCCGCGCGGAGCACTGCGGTGGCACCCGCCAGGGGCGCCGCGTCGCTGCTACCGTCCGCACCTCCGAGCCCGGGAGCCTGGCGGCGTGCATGGACGCAATGAGCTGCTGCCCCCGCTGCAGCATCGCCTCGGCGTGCGCGCATGGCCCCGCGCCGTCCGCCGTTGCCGGGCCCCCCGACGTCCCGCCTCCGCCACGTTCCCCAGGTCCGGCGCCCGCGGACCCGCCGACCGCTGGCTCCGCCTCGGGCGGCCGCCCGCCGCCGCTATCTCTCGCGGCCGCGCCCGGGCCCGCCCCGCCTGTGCCAGCGGTTCCATGGCGCAAGGGCGGCGCTGCCATCGCCGCAGCGAGCAGGCCGCCGTCAAGGACGGGCGCGCCGCCACCGCTCTCCACGCCGCCCTCCGCGCCGTCCGGGTCCCCCCGCGGTTGCTTGCCAGCTGCAGCAGGCTGCGCGCCGCGAGCGGCCGCGTCGCCGTCGAGCCCGCGCGGCTGCGCCTGTTCTGCGGCGCCCGCGCGCTCAGGCGCGCTGGCGTGCACTGGGCCGGCGCCGCTTGCGTCGGGCGCAGCGTGCCCATCGGCGCCGGCCTTGGACGGGGCCGTGCGCGCGCCGCCGCTTGCCAGCAGCGACGCATCCCACTCCTCGCCGCCCGCGCACACGAAAAGCAGGGTGTCGTACACGTCCTGGCTGACCGGCGTGCCTGCCGGGCGCGCCTGCCTGGTTAAGCGCCGCGCGCTGCGCTCGCGCCCGCGCCTGTGCAGCGGAGCGCCGCCGCCGGCCTGCCTGCGCCCTCATGTCAGCCCCACCCTGCTTATCTCACGACCCCGCACGGAAGCAAACACCTCGCACGTGCCCCTGCTGCGGAGTGGGCGCGCGTGACCGATGCGCCGCGCCTGCGCCGCGCCTGCGCCGCGCCTGCCCTGCGGCGCGGAGATGCACAGGCCGGGGGTGCGGCCAGGGCGCGGCGAGCGGCGCACCCTGGGCGACGGCCGTGTCATACGCGGCCAGCGCGGCCGCGGGGTCCCGCGCGCGCACGGCCTCCACCACCGCCAGGCGCAGCTGGTACGCGGGGGTCTCGCGCTTCTTCTGCCGCTTGGTCTGCCGGCCCGCGCGCCCCAGCGGCGCGTGCGCGCCCTTGCCTGCCGCAGGCGCCCCCGCGTCACGTGCGCGCGCAGCGCCGTAGCGCAAACGGGCTGACCCGCCGCTTGCGGCAGGGAGCGCGCCGGGCGCTGCTGCACGCTGCGGCAAGGGAAGCCCAGTGCATGCAAGGCAGTGCCAGCAGCAGACTTTCCGCGGCTGCTGCCAGCCTTGTGAGCCTGACAGCGACTGTGCTGTGCTCGGTGCCAGCGCTTGGAGAGTGGTGCTTCCTGTCGTGGACGCCGCGCACCTCCTTGCATGTCCGTGCAGGACCGCTTGTCGGCGGACGCGCTGGTCATCAGCGGCGCAGCTGCTTGCAGGCTGGCGCGCGGCAGGCACGCGCAGTGTGCGGCTGTAGGGGCTGGCTCAGCCCTGGCCAGGGCGAGGAGGAGGCCACGCGCAAAGCCGCAGCGGGCGCTGCGGGGCGCGCACAGCCTCAGTCGCCAGCAGTGCTTTTCAAGGATAAGAATTAGTGCTGTTCAAGCATAACAAAAACAAGAACAGCACAGAAACCTGCCGCTTTACCGCCACGGCGCACCTAATGCAGGGCGGCCTGAGTGCGTGCTGCGCAAGCTGGGGCATGAGTGCGCATGCAGTCCACCCGCGGCACGCCCACAGCATCCACAGCTCCCCTGCTTCCCCGCAGGACAGCCCATTGGCATCGCCGGCTGCCTAGCCCCGGACTGTGAAAGCCAGGGCCAGCAAGGCCCTAGGCCCTAGAGTCGTTTGAAAGTTTAACCGAATTGGTGATCTCACGCATACGCAAGCACGGGGTGCGCGGTCGCTGGGGCGAAGCGCACCCCCCAGCCGTCTGTTGGGGTGGCGAGGCAGCCGCGGCACATTTACCCCGGGATCAGCCCGATCACGCTCAACCCAGCACCAGAGGCCACAGCAGGCGAGCAGGCAGCTCCCGTGTGGCAGCACTACCTGCCGGGACGCCGAGCAACAGCCTCTGGTACTTCCCTGCCCTGCCGGGCGGGATAGACATGCATGCACGCGTGTCGTATTCAGGGCCTGGTGGAACAGCAACGCTCATGATGTCGCCGAAAGTGCCCGTGAACCGACTGGTCTGCGAACGCTGGCAATGCAGGCGATGCGGGGCAAGTATTGGCGGGCCTGTATGAGCTGCTGTGAGGGGGCCCGTGGCTCCGCGCGGAGGGGCGCCTGAGGCCTGCGCACCGACAGAGCTGGTGTCAGGTGCGTGCCAGCCCCGCACCCAGCAGCCCCTGGTGGAAACCCGCTGCGTGCAGGTCCGCTGCAGCGCATTGATGCTGGTGCGGAAGTCAGCGGTGTGCGTGCGGTATCTTGCGCCTGTGCCCCTGGATAGGAGCAGGGCAGCTGGCGTGCACGCGCAAGACGTCTGCTTTGCCCGCCAGTGCCTGATGCCTGCGAGTGTGCTCGCCGCGCAGGATGACGCCCGAACGAAGCATAGGAGGCCAGGGAAGGCTGGGCAGGGCGATGTCTGCAAGTTCACGCCATCGCGTTCAGAGTTCGAAGCGGTGGACACCCACAGATCACACGTGGCGCCTACCTGGCCCCTGGCCTCAACTGAATGGCAGGACAGTGCCTCGCCAGCGCTGCCCCCGGGCGCGCCCCCGGTGAGCGAGGTCAGGGCGCGCTGCTACTGCACGGTGGATAGAGGGGGGGTGGCGCGGGCGCACCCTGCCTGTTTGGGGAAAACGGTGCAGCGAGGTTGCCAGCCGGTGCGCCCCAGCCGCGCTGCGGCGGCGCCCGATCACTGGCTGCTCTGGCACCTCAGTGTTGAGCAGAGCTCTGTTGACCGCAGCGTGTTGATTCTCGGGCTGCTTTTGCACAATAGCTTCGTGGTACCGCCTGTGCAGTCAGTTATGCTCATCCTATGATAGCTGCTCCTGGGGTCGCTCGCAGCGCGGGCGAGCGCGCGCCTGCGAGCGCCCCGCGCAGCAGCCTTGCTGCCCTAAGTGGCGAGCACGTGATACACTGCCTTGCACTGCATGGCAAGCTATTTAGATAGCGCTAGCTGCCCCTTGTATGATCCAGCCTGCCTTTTTGCAGGCGCGCGTGCGCTGCGCCACGGCGCACGGCCCCGCTCGCGGGGTCGCGCCTCGGAGCGTCCCCAGCGCCGCGGCCCCAGTTTGTGAACACGCTTCACACATGCGTCGCACTTTCGTGCAGTAGGGCCGCCACCGGGCGTGCAGCGTTTCCTGCTGCCGCCAGCTGCTTTTCGGGCGCCCTATTTTTTACTTTTCGCGGGTGTTCCGCCCCCGGGCGCTGCAGCGCGGGCCGTGGCGCGCCCCGCGCGGCGCGGGGCTGCGCACGGCGCAGCGCCCCGGGGGCGAGGCATACACCTTCCAGCCGCGCTCGACGCGAGGCGGGGGACCGGGCCCCCGCGCGCGGCGACCGCGGCTGGCAGAAACCCAATGTATGACGCGTCCCAGGAACCTGCTGGTGGGCTGCGGGGCTCGCGGGCGAGCGCCGCATGCGCACCGGGTGTTGCTGTCTAGGCGGTCAGTCCGAGCGCCTCCCAACGGAATGGCGTCCTGCTCGTGGGAGCTGTGGCCTGCCTGGCACAGGCGGCAGCTCTCGACCTGGTTTTGCTAGACGAGGTTTTGCTAGACGACATGCCAGAGTCGCCTAGTTGCTGTGCGCGTACGGGGTAGCATGCAAGTGTAAGTGTGCAGGTGCTCCTCACCGCCCTGACACATCCCGCGGCAGGCGAAGGCACCAGGCCCGCAACCATCGCCTTGCCACCTCATATGCCACTTTATACTGGTGCTGTCTGAAGAGAATGCAGCACAGCGCGCTGCACACGTAAAGGCCAACTGCCAGGGGCACCCTCTTGCCACCTTCGCAGCATATGTGAGGCTCGTGAGGCTTTTGGGTGGTGGGTAAAGTGCGCCAGCTGCTTGACGAGCATGCGCTGCCCTCCATGACACCAGTGAAGCGCGGCACCAAGGATGACGAGCTGACTGCTTGCCATGCAGGCCTTGCATTACACTACTCTGCCACATGCAGGCACTGCAAGGGCAAACAGGCACCAAGTCCCAGAGGGTAAGCCCAGCGCACGCCTCTCACAATTCGGACGGCCAGCGCCAACCGGCCAGGGCCCGCCACACAAGCCAAGGGCAGCACCATCACCCCCACGGCACCACTATGAGCATCTAAGACCCTCACACACCATGAGGTCGAAATCAGGTGGTGTGTTTGCAGGGCGATATCAGCGCGCCCTGTGAGCGGTTCAGACCTGCAGCGAGCGCCAGGAAAGCACACATGTTTCAGAAACGCTGGGTTCTCTTGAGGCGCCACGGCCGCGCCGCGCGCGGTCCTGGCCCCTCCGACATCTGCAAGGAATTCTGAGCAAAGCGGGAAGCAGTGCTAAACCCAATAAAAGCCCGGCTGGCGAGACGCGCCGCCCCCTCTAGCCTAGACCCCGGCCCAAACGCACAGCCGGCCCCAGCGGTCACCGCACGCCCTAAGCAGGGCCCTCACACGCCACTCTGCCCTAACCCCTCGCCGCCGTACCTCACACTCTGCCCCACGGCGCCTGCAGCCGGCGCTCGCAGCTCGCCCCGGTCATGGGCAGCCCAGCCGGCCAGCCGCGCGGTCGGCGGCGCGCAGCGCGCTCAGGCGATGATGGCCTTGTGGGCGCGCAGACGCGGGCGGCACGCGCCGGCACCAACATTGGTCACGTCCGCGAACGCACCGGGCGCGTGCGTGCGCGCGGCACGCGCCTTGGCCGCGCCGGCGGGCGAGTCCGCGGGCGCCTGCGCGGCTGCCAGGCGCGCGGCCAGCGCGCGGCAGGGCGGCGGGCTCGCCGGCGCCTGCGCCGCGCCGCGCCAAACAAGCTCGGCGGCCTGGCCTGGACACGGCTCTGGGCTACAACAGTGCAGCCCACCTGGCATGCTCACGTTTGCCACCCGCTCAGCTTTGCTAAATTTGCTCAACTTTGCTCAGCTTTGCTCAACTTTGCTCAACTTTGCTCAACTTTTCCAATCTCCGAGCCACTCATCGGCCTCTTCGCAACGATGCCGCCTCCTTATTCTTGCGCAAAGGGAGCCTGCAGCCGCACACCTGCACGGCAGGCGCCAGAACGGCAGCCGCCGCCTGCACCGGCGCGGCAACTGCCTCGGCCGCCACCGCCGCCGCCTGCTGCACGGCCACAGACGCCTGCTGCGCGGCAACTGACGCCCGCTCGCCCGCCAGCACGGCCGCCGGCGCCGAGGCCGGCACGACCGCCGGCGGCGCGTCGCCGCCGCGCTGGCGCCGGCGCACGCGCGTCCAGGGCCCGACCTCGGGGTCTGTCAGGAACGTCCAGGTGACCCACGCCCACGACGTGTGGAACGCCAGGCCGCTGTAGAACTCCGGCGCAATCGCGTGCAGCTGCGCGCCGCCGCAGCTGAACTCACGACTGCTCAAGCCTTCCAGATCATCGCCACACCCTTTTTTTCCCCCTTTTTTTGGGGGGGGGCGTTTAAACCTCTGTCACGATCAGCACGAAAAGCATGTCATGGTGTCCGGCTCACACTGCCTTGCCTGGCAGGGCAGGGCGAGGGCTAACCCTAACCTATGCGACCCTATGCAACCCGCTCGGCAATACGGACGGCGCTCTCACCAGAGTCGCGCTCACTGGCAGTGTCCCGGCCAGCTGTAAGACCGCCCCTTGCATGGCAGCGGCGCCTGGCGACCCCCCTAAAGCCCAAACAGGCATGCACGCTGCACAGCAAAATACGCACGCCGCATCCCCGAGCACAGCCGACTGTGTGTCCTCAAGCAGCAGGCGCCTGCTGACGCACAGACCACCTGGCTGCACGCGGCACAGTGTGCAGGGGCCGCTGCCACCCCGCCATGCCTTGGCAGCCCTTCGTGACTGTAGATGAAGATTAAAGTCCACCCTACAGGACGAACTGTAGGATCCATACTTCCTGTGATCTCCCGAGAGACGAAGAGCGGAACAGATGGCGTGCCTTTTTACTGCAGGGCACCCACCTTGTGCAGGCGCGTGTGCGGGATCTGCGGGAAGTCGTGGTGCTCGTTGTGGAAGCCCACGTTGTACGTCAGCGCGTTCAGCGGGCCGTAGTACGAGTACGTCTCCTGGCCCTGCAGCCCGCGCGCGCCGCCGTCAGCGCCCTGTGGGGCATGCGATCCCTCTGGACTCACAGGGCTAGGACAGGGCTGTAGTACGAGCACGCCTCCTGGCCCTGCACCCCGGCGCACGGCCGTCAGCGTCCTGTGGGGCAGCACATCTCCTGCCCCTGCACCCGCGCGCGCTGCCATCAGCACCCTGCAGGGCATGCGCCGCCCTCGTCTGGTGGGCGGCCCGCCCCGCCGCTTCATGGCCGGGCGCGGCGGCGGCCTGCCGCCAGCGCCGGCCCCACGGCCCGCGCCACGGGGCAGAGCAGCGGCCTGCCGGGAGCGCCGGCCCGGCGGCGCGGCCGCGCACCGTGAGGAACATGTAGTGCTCGGCGATCAGGTGGCCGGCCATGGGGTGCAGGCCGCCGCCCAGCAGCGTGCCCAGCAGCAGGTACGCGAGCGCCTTGGCGCCCGCCAGGTACAGCACCGCCGCGTCAAAGCCCAGCACCACGGCCAGGTTCACCAGGTCCGCCGCGCCTGCGCGCCGCGTGCGCGGCGTCGCCTCGCCAGGCTCGCCCAGGACAGCCCGCCAGGGTAGGCTGACCCACCTCCCCCCCCCCCACCAAGAACAACCCCACCCCACCTGCACCTCCACCTCCAGCCTCGCAGCCACGCCCCTCTGCGCGACGCTCCGTAACGGGCGCAGGGTCGCACTCTGTGCGCTCAGCGCCAGCACACCGTTGATCGGAGGCGGCCTCGCCGTATGCGCAGCGCAGCCCGAGTGTGAGCACAAACCAATTGGTCGCAGGGTAAGGCTGCGGCTGCACGCCAACGGAACCCATCCGCCCCGCGCTCCTCGCCCCAGCGCGAGACGCGCCAACACCACGCCACGCCACGCCAACGCCACGTCAACGAGCATGCGGGCCGCGCGCAGGACCGCACCCACGGGCTTCGGCTTGATGATGATCGGCCGCAGGCCGTACACGGCGATGTACACCGCCGTCCACGCCACCTTTGCAGCTAGGTTGCACACATAGTTGGCCTCCAGGCGCGTGGGCAGGTCCACGTCCCAGCCGTCCACGCCCTGCGCGGCGGCCGCTCAGCGGACAAGCCCGCCGCGCAGGCTGGCAGCAGCGACGCAGGGTCCACTATTCGAGCGCTGGCACGGCACACAGTTGACAGCCCGCCGAGCACGCGCAGGGCAGGAGCGAGCACCGCCCCGCTCCTCAGCAGCTGCGATGGCCGTTAGCTGGCGCCGTCCGGCGCAGGCCGGCCCGACGCACGCCGCAGCGCCGCTCTCCCGAAACAACCACACAGCAGCCGGCAGCGCAGGAAGGGCCCGGCAACACCGAGGCTGCCAAACAGGCCTTGCCCCCAGCAGACTCGCGAGCCTGCAAGCCTGGAAGCAGCGCCAAGGACTGACGAGACAGCTTGTGTTCTGAGAAGAGGAGGGGCAGGGAGGCGGACTGTGGCTGGAGGGGCGCGGGCGCGCGCGCGCGCACCAGGTGCGAGTGGTGCTCCTGGTGGTACTTGCGGAAGGCGGTGGCCATGGGCACGACCAGCGGGCAGTTGGACAGCAGGCTCAGCGCGCGGTTCACGCCCAGCCGCCGGTGCGCCAGGAAGTGGCTGAGCTCGTGCTGCGCGCAGAACAGGTTCTGGCTGGCGCTGCCGCCGACCAGGTACGCCAGCGCGACGACCTTCCACCACGCCATGTCGCGCACGAGCCAGGCCATCAGGCACTGGAACGCCACCACGCCGACCACCTGCGCGGCCGCGCGCCGGCGCCGCGTCAGCGCCCCCCGCGCCCGCGGCGGCATGCTCGGCGGCGCCCGGGCGGCTCCCCTCCGCAGACGCCTCGCCAGGCGCTGGCTCCGAGCCGCGGCTGTGCTGCGCGGGCGATCGAGCCCGCTGAGGCCCCAAAGTCAGACGGCACACACCCAGATTTAGACTGTTGGGCACTCGCGGCCACTCGGCGCGCGAGCGCCCTAGCCGGGCGCCCTACTTCGCAGCCCCGCGCGGTAGCACTCTGGACCGCAGCGTCCCGCCCCTGATCTGCCCCAGCTCACTCGCCACATACCCAGCGTGGGGTTGACACACAATGTGCACAGCGCATGAGCGCTTCAGCAACGCGCAGGTTCCTGCGCCGCCCGCCGCCAGGCGCGCGAGCTCCGCTGCACGCCTGGCCAGACTGCGGGCTCGCTTGCGGCCCCGCCTCCACACACAGCCAGCTCACAAGGAATCAAGCAGGCCCCGAAGGGGTCCCTGGCCAGCAAGGTGGCTGCCTCTATCCCAGCTCCCGGCGTGCAAGAGCCTCCAGGCGGTGGTGCTGCCCTCTCACGCAGGGCCGGAGCCCGCTTGCTGAGGAAGCTGCAGCAGTCACATCTGGGCGGAGCAACGGTTGTCTACACGAGGCGGGCTCCCTTGCCCTGCTCCGGTGCCCGGGCGCGCCTGGTAGGCGGTGGAGACGTCGTAGCCATACAACGCCCTGACCTGGTCGCCATACTTGGCGAGCATCTGCTTCCTCCGCCGGGAGTGAGGCTCGGCGTCAGACACCCAGTAAAAGTCATTCTCCTCCGCAGCAGCCCCCATGCCCGGCTGCTGCGGCACTGCACGCCCGCTCAGCGCTGCGGCCGGCGCAGACGGCGCCCGCGCTCAGTCAACACCTGCGGTCCGCTGCGTACGGCAGTCTACTGTGCCCAAGAACGCCGCACAACCGTCCTGCTAAGCTCCTGCAAACGCCAGTATATGTGAACACGTTCTTGTCTCCGCTCCGTTTTTGAGCAGCCATCACTAAGGGAGGGTTTCAGCAAACCTTGTTTGCTCTTCAAGACTTGCTCTTGGAAAAACCAGTGAAAGGCATGATGCGAGCTTGGGCGTTGTCCGGAAATTTCAATTCTCCTCAGCCTTGGGTGTGAAGCTGTTCTACCCTCATGCGTTGGAGGGCGCTTCCATGGCTAGCAAGGACTGAGAAGGCTGATGCATATGCACAACCGTGAGCGCAGCGACGGTGTCACATTTGGCTGCATAAGCACATGCAGAGGTGTTCTGTCTCAGCCTTTAGTACGGCTCATGGCCAGCACACAATAGTTTCAGGCGCCTAAGGCTCAGCCCAGTCGGCACTGGCGTGGTGCTCCTCGCGCGCGGCGGCCACCGCCTGCGCGGCGGCCTGCATGCCGTCGCTGTGCAGCGCGCGCTCCAGCGCGGCCACCTCCGCGTCCGCTATGCGGTAGGGCGAGAACGCGGCACCCGGGAACTCCCGCGCCCCCACCTGCCGCGCGGCACAAGCGCTATGCTTGTGCCGCACTCTGGTGTGTGTGCATCTCACTTCTCCCACACAGGCAGGAGGCAAGCACGCGCGCAGGCCTCGCCAGCGAGGCACGGAGCCTAAGCGTGGCAGTGGTCCGCGCCTACACAGCTGTGCCGGGTGATCTGTGAGATGCAGCACACAGCATCGCACAGAAACCAACCCTCGCGGGCAGCACACTGGCTTGGCCCCGGAGCGTCCTGGACAGCTCCGCGCCAGCCCTCCGCGGCGCGCGCACCTCGTCCCGGTACTGCTGCAGCGCGCCCTGGATGGCCGTGCCGATCGCCCCGTACTGCTTGCAGAACTTGGGCGTGACCTTGGCGTGGTGCGGGTGCTGCATCATGCCCAGCAGGTCGTGGTACACCAGCACCTGCAGCCGCGCGCGCGCGCTGGTCATCATGCCCAGCAGGTCGTGGGACACCAGCACCTGCGCACGCGCGCGGCTGCAGGCACCCGAGGCAGCCTGTGCGGCGCCGCTGCAACCACACTGGTAGTCCCAGGGGCGGCGTCCACCTGTACTGCAACACGATGGGGTTTGGCTGTAGCCAGTGCTTTAATAGCGTTCAGGTGTGCATGTCACACATAACCCGTTTGCACGGGCGTGGAAACCCGTCGACGCCGCCCGTTTGCAGTCCGCCCCGCGATAAAAAAGAGTCACGGCTCCCCAGACAAAGCTCTGGCTTCGAGGATCGGGAGCAGCGCGCGGGTGGGGCCGCGGCAGCGCGCCTGGCCGCTGCAGTGCGGGCCGGCGCCGATGCCAATCGTGGGGATGTCCAGCTGGCTGGTGGCCGCGGCCGCGACCACCGCCGGCAGGCACTCCAGGACCACCGCAAAGCAGCCTGCGTCCTGCAGCGCCTGCCGCGCGCGCGCACGCGCGCTTCTGCCCACACGTCCAGCACACGCCGCTCGGCGCTCGGCCGCGCACACACTCCGGCGAGGCACACTCGCAGGCAGCAGTGTGGGGCGGCCGGCGGGTGCCTGCCGCGCAGCGCTCCCCGGTGGCTCTTCACTGGTGCGCCTCCCCGCATGCCCTCCAGCGCGCACAGGTCGGCGCAGGAGGAAGAGGAACCCTGGCCTGACCCCACCCTAACACTGACCCTGTCTGCCCTGAACGCACCCGCGCCTCCTGCACCACGCGCAGCGCCTCCGCCGCCGACTGGCCCTGCGGCCGGAAGCCGCCCAGCACGGAGATGCTCTGCGGCAGCAGGCCGCAGTGGCCCATCACCGCGATGCCGGCCGCCACCACCGCCTTGGCGGCCGCCTCCCGCGCGCCGCCGCCGCCTGCGCGCACGCTGCGCCGGCTCAGCCCACACACAGGTGCGACAGAGGCGTGCTGCATCAGGTGGGCTGGGGCTGGTGCCAAGGTCGCCAGCACCAACCCGAGCTTGCCAGAAAAGTCAGGCCATGCACAGGTACAGCAGAGTCATGTCTGTCAGGTGATGGGGGGCCAGTGCGACGGCCGCCAGGCTAGACAAGCCCTGCCCCTGTGAGTGCTGCACAGCTCTGGCCGTCCCTGCACACGGCGGGTTGAGGGGCATGCGCGCCTTCCAGCTTCACGGCGTCCATGGTGCCCTCCTTCAGCAGGCGCACGGCGGAGCGCACCGCCGTCTCCGGCGACGCCTCATACGTCCCGAACGGCAGGTCGCCCACCAGCAGCGGCCTGCGCGCCGCGGGCCGCTCACCACAGGGCTATACGGCACAGCACGCTCATCAACCTGCCTGTCAAGCGCTCGCAGTCCTCCCAGAAGCTAGGGGAATGGACCACGGCCGCCGCGCTCGCACACGTTCTGGCTGCCTGTTTTGCAGCCAGGCAGTGCACAACGTCCAGGCATGCCAGCGCGCGCCGCGGCGAGCGACAGCGCAGCTGGGCGGCCGGAGAGCCGCCAGAACTCAGCAGCGCTGCAGGTCTGCATCCAGGATGTGGCGCGCGCGCAGGCGCGACGCGTATGGCGCGCGCTGTGCACCGCGGCGCTGCAATGCGGCAGCACATCCCCGGCGTGGCGGGCATTAGCGCGCGCGTCCCTCAGTGCCACGCCAGGCCGGGGGCAGGGCGGGGCCGCGCCGGCGCGCGCCGCGCGAGACCGCGCGGCAGTGCAGCAGCATGTCCTCAAGCGTCACTGGCAGCGTGGTATCGTGCCCGTGCACGACCATGCCCACGCTGTCGCCCACCAGCAGGATGTCGATCCCGGCCGCGTCCACCTGGCCCGCGCCCCCTCACCGCACTCAGCGTTTTCAAGGTCTTGACCGTGTGCAGCTGACGGCCCTACAGCTGCAGCTGGTTGGAGCCCGGCGCGCTGCGCAGCTTGTGCGTGCATGTGAGAGTCTCGCCAGCGCGGGCATGCATGTGTGGGCAGCCCATGAGGCAGCCACCAGCCGGGCGGGCGCCAGCTGCAGCACGGCCAGACGCCCGCCCATGCACGACGAGCCTGCAGCCAGAGCGGTGCCTGGCAGGGCCGGACAGGGCTGGGTCGCGAGCAATAGTCCATGCTTGTCCTCCGCGTGTCCCGCCCACGCATGTCGTGCCCAAGCAACGGGGAAGGCACGGGGGGGCTGGGGCGGCTTGGGGCGGCACGTGCACGGCCGAGGGGTAGTCGTACGCAGTGACCATGGTGAGCGGCTCGCCGCGCGCGTGCTTCGCGCGCACCGTGCGCAGCGTGACGCGCCGCGCCGGCCCCGCCTGCGGCCCGGTGTACACCGTGTGCTCCGGCTGCACCGATGCCAGGCCGCGCGCCTGCCCGGCCGCGCCGCCGGCGGCACCGGGCGCCGGCAGGCCGCGGCGCGCTTGCCCGGCGCGGGGCCTGCCACACACGGCGGGGTCCTGCTGCCACAGTGCCCAGCCCCGCATCCCGGCCCCGCTGCTGCTGGCGGTTTGAGACGCGGGCAGACCGCGCCATGCTGGCCCCACCTGCAGCACCGCCTGCGCGCCTCTGGGTGCTGCCCCTTCCGGCGCCGCTGCTGCTGCACAAGCAGCCTGTGCGTGCGCTCGCCGCGAGTCAGGGTCCTGGGATCCGATCGCCTGCAACGGAGCAGGAGCGGCTGCGCGGGCTGCGGGGGCGGAGTGGGCTGCAGAGGCGGGGTCTATGGTATACCCCCTCAACCACGTCCACCACAGACCACGGCGTGACTCGGCAGCGGCCGCGCAAGGGGCGCCTGCGCGCAGATTCACTGTGTTAGTACATGTTTAGTAACGCACATACGTGATTCAGCTGCACCAGCATATGCATTTGCTTGATACCAGATGCTCGTGTTGTCCCGCGTCACGAGATAGGCTGACAGGTGGCAGCGAGGACGTGCCTGTATACGCAGCATGCAGCAGGCGCCGGTACGCCCTGGCGCTTCCTAGGGACATTGTTGAGGTTCGCGCTCAGGGATCGTGCTCAGGGAGGCGCGTCAGGCCGCTAGTGGTCACAACCAGGACTGGGGAGAGTGGATTGATCAAGCAGTGTGCAACTGGAGCATATGCACACAGACGCCGCAGTGGGGCTGCCGATTACATGAGCACGCACAGTGGGGCTGCCAGGCACCTCCGCTTGCAAGGTTACATGAGGTTGCATTTGCTGCGCTGGCAACAAGCACCCTAAAGATAACCGCGCCACAAGGTCGAAGCCTTCGGAGCAAAGCTGTGAGTGTAGTATTTTAGCATCAGCTCGACTGCCGCTCGCGTGGTTGTAGGCAGCACGGAGTCCCTGACGCTGCCATGGAGCAGGTGCGGCAAGCGGCAGAGGCGCAGGCGCGGCGCAGCGCGCCAGACCGCCAGGACGTCAAGCGGCGCCGGGTTGATGCGCCAGCTGACGAAGTAAAATACAAGGAGCTGCTGCGGTATGAGTATGAGGGCGCCGACGCGCTGGTGGACGGCGGGCGGGGCTTCGTCGTGCTGTGCGGCTTCCGCAGGTGCGCGTGCACTCCGTGGGCCCGTGCTCCCGCACACACTGTGCGCCCCTCGTACCTCCACTCAATGCTAGCCGGGCAGCGTCAAGGCCCGCGTTGCGCAGAGAGAAGAGCGCGACGCGCGAGGCCACAGCCGTGCTGGGCGAGTACTTGAGCGCTCCGGGCCCCGGGCCGGCTGCCGCGCTCGAGACGGGCCAGCCCGCTCCGGCCCCCGGCGAGCAGTGCCCCGCAGCCGCACCCGGGGCGCAGCCCGGGCCCCGGCTCGCGCTGGTGAAGCTGGCGTGTAAGGGCGCGGTCTGCCTGCTGCTCCAAGGGCCGGGCAGCCCGGGCGAGGCCGTGGAGCGCCTGGTGCGCGACGTGGAGCAGCGCAAGCGGCCCCAGCTGCAGTGCGCGCCCCCCTTGCTCTGGCAAGAGGCAGTAAGTGGCCCCCCTGCTCTGGCAACAGGGGGCGCGGTGCTTCCTGCGCCCGGAGTGAGCAGCCCGGCGGCCGACACGTAGCAGCCCCAGCTGCACTGTGCCCTGCGTCCCTGTCCTCTGATGCGTGTGCGCTCTTGGCAAGGCGCCTGAACGCGTCTGCAGGCGCCAAGCATGTGCCTTGGACAGGATCGGTGCACCGCACGTGGTTCAATACAGAAGAAAAGCGTTTCCAGCATTTAGCGTGGCGTTTTGGCTGCCACAGGCCCAACTCTCTGTACAAGACATGGCGGCGGCTTGCAAGTGGAGGGTCTGGACAGCACGCCGCAGATAATGAGAGAGGCTTGTTTGTGAGCAGCACATCGCGGGTGCTGATACGATTTACTCTGTGCCAGGTTTGTATCTCGCATCATGCCGGTCGAAGCGGCCTGCGAGCTGTCGGCGCCGGCGCTGCACGCCGCTGCGAAGTCGCTGACGCAACGCTCGCGGCCGCGCCTGCGGGCGGCGGCGCAGGAGGCCGGCGGCGCGCTGATCCAGTTCGCGGTCGCATACAAGGGCCGCTCCGCCGAGCGCCCCGCGGCGCCGCACGCGCCGGAGAGCCGAGCGCCGGCGCCGACCGCGGCCGCCTCGCGGCGCTGCGCCGCCGCGCCGCAGCGTGCGCCGTGCGGCCCGCTCAACGGACACGCACAGGCGGGCGCTGCGGCGGGAACGAGCTGCGTCAGCAGCGCTGACCACGATCGGCAGGCAGGCGGTGCCGCGTCCGGCGCGCCAGCAGCAGCATCGGCACAGCAGGGGGCCGGGGATGCGCAGGTCGATTTACCAGCACAGCGGCCGGGCGACGCGGACACGGCCGTGGGGGCCGCCCGGGCGGCCGGCGGCAATGAGAGTGCGGCGCCGCCTGCTGCGGCGGCGCCCGACGGTGCGCGATGCGCTGCAGCCGCATGCGCGAGTGCCCCCTCCTCGACCGAGGCGCCGGGCGGCCGGGACGGCTCCCTGGAGCAGGCACTGTGCGGCGGCTGTCCGGAACGAGTCCAGGAGCCGCCGGGGGCCACCGTGAGCGGCACACGCCCCAGCTCGGACCATGCCGGTATGCCGGCCGCACAGCGCTTGCCATGCGCGCCAGAGGCTGGCAGCGTGCGAGGCGGCGGCAGCGCGGACGGCGGGACGCCGGATCGCGCGGCGGTGCTGGCCGCCCTGGCGGCCGGCCTGGCGGCAGGGGCCCTGCCCGCCGAGCTGCGCGTCAACCTGGGCGCTCCCCAGGCGCGCCTGCAGCGCTAGGCTGCGCCTGTCACCCTACCCTACCCTAGTGAGGGCCTGGCACACGCATGCCAGCGGTTGCACAGCATGCATCGCCACATCTACAGGTGTCCATGTGTTTTCTCATGGGCAAGCGCCAGTGCTCCCGAGAGCGGCACGCCTTCATCATGGTCGCAAACAGGCCGCCCCCTCGGCACGCGGGGCCTTGCCTCTGGTCACGCGCCCTGTGACGCGCGCGGCGTGGTGCCCTGCTGCCTGCTGGCGCGGATTCCCTGCACGGAAGCCTGTGAGGATGCTTAAGCCTGACCCTAGTCCTACGCCGTAACACAGCTCGGGACTCCCGCAGGTGGTGCTGGCGGCCGAGGCGCTGCCGCTGGGCGGCGGGCGGCTGCTGTGCGCGCTGGGCCTGCTGGGCGCCGACGCGGTGGTGACCAAGCCCCGCCTGCAGGCGAAGCCTGTCGGCAAGGGCGGCGGCTGACGGCCTGCAGGCCTGTCCGGCGCGGCGCATGCCCTGGCAGCGGAGGGGGCAGGGGAACCAGGCAGGCCCGCTGTTGTGCTTGTGGTTTAGGATTTTTTAATAAGCGTTTGAGCATGCCTCGTTGTGGTTCTCGCAGCGCGGCCGCCCCGCCACAGCTGCCTCACAGCGCTGACCTATTTGATGTAAAAAAATGAATTCTAGAGCACAAGTCCTGTGCCAAAATCTTGCATGGAACCCTGAGACGTCCAGGTCTTCGGCAGGCACAGCCGCTTCTGCTCATTCATTCATTCATCAGCGACCCGCCCGCCCGCCTCCTGCTGCCTGCCTGCCTGGGCAAGCCTGCCAAAGCCCGCCTGCTACAGCACGCGCGCCCGGGCGCTATGGTGTTCCAGGCGCAGAAAGGCAGGATTGCTGAGGAGCCGCTAAAGAACACAGGTTGGGACACTGAAGACCCCCCCGGGCACTGCCGTTGTGAACAGCGCAAGGCTGCTGCCTGCGGGTTTGCCCGCGCACGCACCCACTCTGGCCTGACGTCCCTGTGCTGCGCCTGCCAGACTACAGGTGGCGGCGCAAGCTGGGTGAGGAGGCGTACGGCAGCGTGGTTGCAGCGGAGGAGCGGGCGACCGGGAGGTTGGTGAGCTTGTGGGGCAAGCGGCAGCTACTGCCGAGGCTGTATGTGTGTGGAGCGGTGTGCAGTGTGCGGTGTGGCAGCACTGTGCGCGCCTGCATCAGTTAGGCCCGTCCTGCCCGTGAAGTTGCGCGGGATGTACACGCGTGCATGCCCATGTTGGGGTAGCCACCTGTGAGTTCCAGCCGTAGCGCGGCTGGGGCTGGGCAGGGGATTGACCGAGACTGGCCTGTGCGCGCAGGTCGCAATTAAGCTAATGGATGTCCAGCAGGTGCGCGTGACGGTGCAGTCCCGCGTGCTGCTTTCGCGGCCGCGTGTGCTGGTGTTTGCCAGGGGGACGGCCTGGCTTCTGGTGGGGCGTCCCACACACAGGGGGATCTGCCTGAGGCGCCGCTGCACCCCGCCGCAGGTTGCGCTGATGAAAAACTACGTCGTGCGGGACGTAACAGAGCACGCAAAGTGCGGCGCGCATCCGAACGTCATCCAGTACTTCACGTGCTTTGCGACAGACAAGCACCTGGGGGTGGTGACCCAGTACGCGGCCGGCGGCGACCTGATGAGCGTCATCAACGCCAGGTGCGAGTGCAAGCTCAGCTGGGCGCTGGTGCTCTGGCCCTGTGTGACACGGAAAATAGGCTGTTATTGAGCTCAGGCAGGACTGCATTTGTGACAGTCCTGGGTTGTGCACCACGTATTTTTGCAAGCGAAAGGAGCTCTCACTGGCTCACCGCACGCCGCGCTTGCAAGGCTGGGCCTTAGCAAACTTGCTTCAAGCAGAACGTTGAGTGTGCGGCCGCACAGGTTGTGTAAGCAGCCGTCAAGCCCACGCGGTCAAGGCACGGCTGTGCTGAAGGCGCCAGCAAGGGGCGCGGCGCGGCGCGCATCCATGCCCTCGCAGCACCGCCTCTCTCTTGAGCGCGTCTGACTGGGCGGCCCCCGCCGCGCGCGCAGGAAGGGCCTGAGCGAGGAGCGCGCGCGGCCCCTGTTCCGGCAGCTGCTGGTGGGCCTCGACTTTTGCACGCGCATGGGCCTCAGCAACCTGGACGTGCGGCTGGAGAACACGCTGCTGGACCGCGCGCGGCCGGCCGGCGCCGCGGGCGCGGCGCGCGCGCCGAACGGCGCCGCCGCAGGCGTGCCGCGCCCCCCGCCAGGGCCGCCTGCTTCTGGCCTGCACGCTGCCGCGACACCACAGCTCCTGCGGCGGCCTGGCCGACGCATGCCAGTGTCATGCTGTCTGCCACCTGCGCGCTCCTCATGCTGCAGCCAGCCCGGCCAAGGCCTCAGCTCGCAGCGCGCCACCAGACTTCTTTTCTTGCAGAGCGCGCGTCAGACGTGTTGGCAACATCCGCTCGAACCCCTGCCTCGGCGGCCCGCCTGGTGCGTCCTGACCGCCTGTCGGCCACCGCGCAGGTGCTCCCGCGGGCGGCGCGGAGCCCGCGACCGAGAGCGCGGCGGGCAGCAGCGGGCGGGCGGACGGGGAGCCCGGCGCGCCGGCGAGCGCCGGCGCCGCGGCGCCCGGCGCGGGGGCCGCGCGCGAGGGCGGCGCCGCCGACGCGGGGCCCGGCGCCGCGGGCAAGCCCGGCTGCCGGGAAGACGAGGCGGTGCTGAAGCTGTGCGCGTTCGGGCCGAGCATCCGCGCGCACCACAGCCAGCCGTGGCGCCAGGACGGCGGCAGCCTGTGCTACAACCGTGCGCGCTCAGCCCCCTCGCCCATGCGCGCTCCTGGCGCCCTGGCGCCCATGCTCGCCCTGGCGCTCCGTGCAGCGCTGCGCTCACAGGCAGCTTTGGTCCGCTGCGACGCAGCCTGCCACCAGCAGCTGCCTCAGGCCAGACTCGCCAGCCGGCGGTGACCCAGACCTCGCGTTTCCGTGTGTGATGCGTGAAGCAATAACTCTTCGACAATGCTTGGCGCTCTCCACCAGGCGGGCTTGCCATGCTCTGCAGCTACATGTTAGAGGCACGCGGCGTTGCGCGGGCCGGCCCCTGTGGTACCCGCGGCGCCCTGTGCGTGAGACGCGCTCGCGCGGCGCAGCGCCGGAGGCGCTCATTAGCCGGCGCTTTGAGGCTACTGCGGACGAGGCGGCCACCGTCTGGATCTGCGGCGTCTTCCTGTACGCCATGCTGTGCAACCAGTACCCGGTGCGCGCGCGCGCCGCGCCCGCCCTGCGCTGGCTGCTGCCGCGACGCGCCGCGTGCCGGCACACCGAAACGCTTTCCAGAACCCTGGCAGCACGACTCCATGGGTGCCTGCTGACCGGCGGGCGCCTGCCTGGCCTGCCCCAGAGCGGCCGGGCAAGGTGCTGGGAAGGCCCCAGCAGGCTGCCCATCTGAGAGGCGGCGCAGCTGGCTGCAGCGGGGCTGACAAGGCCTGCGCTGCGGGACAGTTTGGCGACGCGAGCAACGTGCGGGCCGTACTGGACGTGCGGGAGCGGATGATGAAAGGTGGGAAGCCTGCGTCGGCCTTTGTGCCACCACCATGGAGTGTGAGAGAGCTCAGGGAGGGGGCAGCAGTGAGCTGATGCCGTGCTGCGTGCTGCTGCATGCCTCCCCCTCTTATGCACCCACTTTCGGTATGGCAATCAATACATCGGCAGAGGTCGTCCCATCTGTGACCCTGGACCCTTCGGATTGTTTGGAATTGAAAAGCGCATGCACTGGCCCCCGCGCTCTGCGCCTGCAAGGTCGCAAGCAAGGATGGCGTTGTGATGCGCGTGCGTGTGAACCTGCTTCCCTGCAACGCGTGCAGCGTCCCCGATTGCTTGAGGGCGGGGCCTGGCAGACTGGGCTGAGCGGGCGGAGCGCGCGCAGCGGACTTTGGGCGGCCGACGGACCGGGAGCTGTCGGAGGAGGCGCTCGACCTGCTGGCGCGCATCTTCGTCGCGGACCCCAAGCAGCGCATCACGCTGGCCGGCATCCAGGTCGCGCCCCGCGCGCATCCTCGCGCGCCGCACGCCGCGCGCGAGCCCTGCATGCCGCGCATGCATGATGTGCGTGCGCAAGCCCGCGCGCCCGCAGGTCCGACCTGTGCAGCAGCGGCCCGTGAAGGGCCTGCCCGCTCACGTCGCGGCCCGCTGATGTCGCCGACCCAGGCGGCATGCCGTGCGCGCTTGGACGCGCCCGGCCGAGCGCGCAGTGCGCGGCGGCCGGCCGCCCCGCGCTGACCCTGACCGCCCACGCGCTGCGCCGCGCAGGCGCACGCCTGGCTGACGGCCGGCGAGCCCGAGCCGCTGGACCTGGAGGCGGTGAACGGGCCGCTCGCGGCGCGCTGCCAGGCCGGCTGGGCGCCCGAGGACGAGCAGGCGGTCGTGGGCGTGGTGGCCCAGGCGGCCGCGTCCGCCATGGAGGCCATGGGCAGCGGCGACTTGAACGAGCAGGCGCGCGCCTGCCGCCCGCGCGCCCGCCCGCGGGCCCATGCGCGGTCGGCAGCCGCGCCGAGCGCAGCGCCAGCATGCATGCAGCAGTGGACGAGCTCATTGCGTTTGAAAGGGGCATAATGACCCGGCTGATTGACTCATGACCGTGAGCTCTCCGGATGCTTTGAGACAGATCAGACAAATGCCAGATGTGCGGGCGTGTGTCTGACTGGCATCGGTGGCGGCTCGGCCCCGGGCAGGAGCTGGATGACCTGCTAGATGAGGACGAGGAGTACGACTTCTAGGCGCGCGGGAGCCCGGGGTGCCAGGCAGGGCCGGCGCAGGGCCTGCACCTGAGTTGGCTCTGCGCCGGGCGAGCCGCGCGCTCGAGCGCTGGGCGGCCGCCGAGCTTGCAGCGGGCCGGACTGCGCGCGGTGGACTGCAGGCGGCCAGCTGTAGGCCAGGCAGGCGCCCGGGTTGTCACCCCAGCAGCGCGGGCGGTGGGCTTTGAGTACCTGGGGTGGAGGGGGCCATGTGGCTTTTAGAGTCAACACTCTGGGCAGTGGGAGGCCGGGCAGCCAGAGGAGCGAGCATGTGACGCGACCCGGGCACAATCGACAGTCTGGGCAAAGGGAGGCTGGGCAGCCAGACCGGCGTGGGAGGCTGCTGCTGGGTCCTATGTACGGGCGCGGCACATGTGCGCTTTAATGCGCACACAACTCACATGCTTGGAGGCATGCAAACGGCAACCAGTGGTGCCCGGCGTCAGGGTCCCTCAGGGCGTTGTCATATGACGCGGTCTTACCTGGCCGCTCCTGTCTCAGGTTGCGCAGGCGCTGCAGCTGTGTCTGTTGCGACGCAGCCCCTCGCATGCCTGCTTTAAGGGCGAGGTTCTTGACACAATGCTGTACACTGCCTTGACCAGGTATTTTGGGCGGCGGCGGCGCTCAGCCTGTTTGGTGACCCCTAGTCCAGACGTGACAATTCTAATGGGGTCCTGCCGCAGAGGCTGCTACAAGGACATGGGCGTGACAGAGCAGCGTCTGGTTAAGGAGTCGTCCGGCTGACCACCAGGGAGCTGTACCGTTGGCAGGTGCTGCATCGCGCACCAGTGGGGTGCAGCGCCGTTTGCAGAGTCGGCAGGAGCGGTACATACGTGAGTGTGACTGTCGCATTTTCCATCATCGCTCCGGGTGCCAGCATCTGCGAGTTTTTCAGACTGCTCGGCAGTGCGTCCAGCACCTTATCATGACCGAGGTCGTACCCGAAAGACGCTCGCACCAGATGCGGCACAGGGTGGTGCTGTAAGCACGGGCATCATCTCTGACCTAGGCCCTTGCGCCGCTTGCTGCTGCCACCCTGCGTATGAACAGGGCTTGAGGTCCCGTCTTCACACACATTGCACTGAAGCCAACACCGCCGCATGGTGTGCGCCGCATGCGGGTGCTGTGCCCCCCATGTAAAATACACAGCCCTCGTCCAAGAGCGTGGGCTTCCCACACCGCATTGTGCGCTGGTCATGAAAACGTGTGTCTCGCCACCGCTCCTCTGCACAATGCCGCTTGCCATCCCGCCCTGTTATGTGGAGCCACGCTCGCTGCCCTACTCTGCACACAGCACGCCGTCCTTTTCCCACCATGCGCTCTACGCCCTTGAAGCACGCGCCCAAGCGCCCGACCGCCACCCGCCGCCCGAGAGCGCCAGCACGGGGTAGGCCAACCCCTGACCGCACGCGTGTGGGTGGCGAACGCTGAGCGGAGCGGCCGCCGCGAGCAGCGGCAGACACAGACACAGCTCCGGCGCCAGCGCCTGCCCCGCTCTACCCCTGCCCCTACCCCACGATAGCCAGCACCTGCCGGGGCCCGGCCGGCAGAGCCGCGGGGAGCGGGCGGCCGCCGCGGTCAGCGCGGGTCGTGGCGCATGCGCTTGCTGGGGCTGCCCGGCAGCGGGGCCGCGCGCTCGCGGCCGGCGGACCCGGACGACCCTGCTGCGGGCGCCGGCCGCGGCGCGCAGCGCGCGGCGGCGCGCGCGCCGGCGGCCGCGCTGGCGGCCTGCACAGGCGGCGAGGGCGGGCGCGTGGGGTCCGCGTCCTGCGCGGCGCCCGCGCCCGCGCGCGACTCGCGGGCGCCACGCGGGCTCCCCAGCAGCCCTGCGGCCGGCTTGGGCCCCCCGGCCCCCATGCGCAGCCGGGACTGCCCCTGCGCGCCGCGCAAGCCAGCTGGTAGATTAGTCAAGGGCCAAAACATAGCTCCTGCACGCCAGCCTGCCCTTGCTGGACGCACCCCCCCTGGCGTAAGGGCAACGGCACCCTGCACTACCCGCGTGACATGTCCAGCACATGCATGCAGATCTTGAGCACATGCCTGGGTGTCAGGGGCAGGGACAGGTGACACGCTTCGAAGCGTTCCCTTGCAAGTGAGTCCCAGGACGCCCAGGTAGCCTCCGGGAGCTCCCACGGGCGCGGCAGAGACCGGGGCGCTCCTTGTAGGGCGAGATGTAGTGCGAGCTGAGCGCCAGCGCGCCCAGCAGGTCATTCTCGACCAGCTCGTACAGCTTGACCAGGCGCGTGTCGATGTTGACGGTGGAATTGATGACGTCCAGGCGCAGCGCGGTCTCGGCGGCCAGGATGCGGTCGGGCGTCATCTCGGTCATCATGCTCAGCCGCTCCACCTGCGGCCCGTGGGGGGGCCGGCTGAGCGTTTGGGTTTCTGAGAGGCGAGGGACTGCGGCCAGCGCACACGCTGCTGCAGAGACGGAGCCTGGCGCTCGCGCCACCATGCGCAGGTCACACAGGCTGCGCTTCCGGGCCTCTGGCAAGCGCGGCGCCGCGCAAGGCTCGCTGGTGCCGCCGCGCGCGCCCGCGCCGCTGCACATGCACGCTCATCGGCCGCGCCGTATCGGACCGACCGCGCGCGCGGCCCTGCCGCAGGCCCGACCCTGCGAGTGCCGGGGCGCAGGGCGCGAGCGCGGACGCGCACCTCGCCCTCCAGCTGCTGCTGCTGGTCCTCGAACAGGTTCTGGTTGAGCGCGTTGCGCGCGGGCGTGACCTCCTCGCGGAACAGCTCGTTGCCGAACATGTAGAACGCAAACACGTAGCTGTAGCCCAGGATGCGCCGCGCGTGGAACAGCTGCTCCAGCGCCTGCCGCGGCGGTCGCAGGGCTCGCTCGCGCCTGAACCCAACCATAGGCCCCAGGGTTCCCCTCCGTGCAGCTGTGAGCCGCGCGCAGAACGTGGCAAACCCTACCTTGAAAGGGTATTCAACATGCCCTGGAAGGGGCCCGCAACATGCCCCCGGGGGCAGCCTGCCGGCGACCGACGGCAAGCCTGCGCCGCCTGCTGGGCGGGCGCCTGCGCCGGGCGCGGGCCGGGCGCGGCGGGGGCCGCGCCAGCGAGAGCCAGGAGTAGTCCTTCAGCGTGGACTGCGTGCGCTCCAGCGCGTCGATGCTGGCCTGCAGCCGCGCCTTGCCCTGCGCCTCCAGCTTCTGCGAGCTCATGTGCGCCTCCCAGCGCAGGTGGTAGTGCTGCGCGCGCGCGCCGCAGCCGCCCGGGCGTCAGCTCATCGGCACATCCGTCGCGCGCGCGCGCGCGGCCGGAGGCTTGGGGAGCGTGGGTACGTGCTGCTCTTTTTTTTACAAAAAAGAGTGATCAGACACCCCCGACGCCAACGCGTGGATGCCTAAGCACCGCCTAGGGATTTGATGAGGCGCAAGCTCTGGCTGTGCGCGGCGGCCTTGGCCAGAGAGGCGCGCGCGGCGGGCGTGCGCACCGTGTACCGCTTGACGTTGCGCTGCGCCTCGTCAATGCGCTGGCTCGTCTCCTCGCTGTACCGCCCGCATGAGTGCCCCGAGATTGTCATCCACGTGTGCTCGCGCCCCGTGCGCTCCCCGCACAGCCAGCAGAACGCCTGCGCGGCGGCCGCAGCCGCCCCCGCTCAGCGAGTGTTCCGGCGCCAGCAGGCGCAGAGCGGACCGGCGTGCACGGCCGCCGCGCCGCCCACGAGGCTGGGCGCAGCAGCCGCGGCGCCGTGGCCACAGCGCCTCTGTGGCGGAGCGCGGCGGCGCAGCGCAGGGCAGCGGGGCCTGGCGCCGCCCGGCGCGCTTTGGTGGTTTGTACAGGGATAGGGTTAGGGTTAGGCGGCTCGGCGGACCCGGCTCCGCGGGCGGCGCGGGGGTAGGGGGGGAAGGGCCGGGCGCGCGCCTGGCCGCACATGCAGACGACCAGGTTGCAGCCGCCGTTCTTCTCCACCAGCTTGCCGCACTTGGGGCAGGGCTTGGTGTTGGCGGTCAGCCAGTTCTTGGTCTCGCTGTCGTCCTGGCACTTTACCTTCCAGCGCCGCCACCTGCGCACTCGCCTTGTTCAATTGATTGAGTCTTTTCAACCATTATCGGTTCCTCAATTCCTCACTGCTTAGATATTGACTGGTTACTGAAGTCAAAAAGGCAATATGCCGAGTGGAAACATGCCGGGATGTCAGCGGGCCGCCAGGTGCAGGGTGACGCGGCCTGAGAGCCGCTGCACACACCAGGCACCGCGCAGGCACAGCGGGACAGACGGGCGCGGCCTGCCGGCACCTGTGACGCGCCCGACCGCGCTCGGCCACCGGGTGCGCGCGGGACACTCAGCATGAACACAGGGTGCTTGGGTTTGCACCCGGGCTGGACTGTGCCATGCCGCATCCAAGCACCTTGGTCGTCGGGGTGCGCGGACGACAGGCGTCACGTCAGTCACGCACGATGCCCTGCTATTCTAAAAAGGGTGTGCGCGCGCGCACATGTCGCAGGTGCATGGTGAGTGCGGCTCCTCGGTACAGTTGAAGCAGAAGCGCAGCCCGCACGTGCACTCCGGCTCGCAGAAGGGCTCGCCGTCCACGCGCACGGCGCCGCCGCAGTGCGGCACGCTGCGCGCCCCCCGCCTCGCACTCACACGACCGCCGCACCCACTGCTATGAGCTTGGGTAGGGTAGGATTGGACAAACACAGATCGGCACACTTCTTGCGCACGGCGCTGCCGCAGGGCGGCACGCTGCGCGTCACCGCGCCCGCCCTCGTATGTCCGCTGCGTCTGCTCTTTACCGCTATGGGTGTGCTGTGTCGGCCATGCTCTGCGCAGTGCAGCAGCTGTCGCGCCACGGCGCGTGGCAGGGGCAGCGATGCATGCCGGGACACGCACGGGCTGCTGCCGCGCGCGCACCCATCGCAGGCACGCCAGCACGGCGTGAAAGGCTGCCAGCGGTGAGGGCAGGATTCGGGGTTAGGGTCGGGAGTAAGGGGAGAGGGGCACCTGGGGCACCAGCGCGTCATGGCATTGTCCTCGACGTACGACTCGAGCAGGCTGCGCTCGTACCTGGTGAGCAGCCGCGCCTCCGCCGCCAGCAGCCTCCGCACCTGCAGGGTAAGGTAGATTATACCCTACCCTGTGACCGGCGCGGCGCCCCTGCCATGCCACCAGCCCGCTGGGGCGAGCTTGCACATGCGGCGTGCAGGTGAGGTCCTGCGGCAGGTAGGCACACTCTGCTGGGTGACTGGCAAACCCAATGCGCTGGCACGCAGGCGCCTGACCATTGATCAGGCCTCAAAAAATGCGAGACGGCTCTGAGCCTGCCATCAGCTCTGTTTCGCCTGCCGGCGCGCCGCCGCTGCTCGGCGGCTCGACCGCAGGGCGCCTGCGGGCGCGCCTGCTCCTCGTCGCAGACCGCGCCGCAGCGCACGCCCATGCACACGAGCCGGCGGCTGCGGCCCTCGCGGATCTGCACGCCCAGGTGTTGCCGCCAGCACTCGTCGCAGAACGCGTGCCCGCACGCCATGCGCGTCGCCACCTCCGCCGACACGTCGCACAGGCACGCGGCGCACGCCAGCTCCGCGGCGCCGCCTGCCGGCGCGCGCGCGGTCGGGCCCGCCGGCGCGCAGACGGGCGCGCACGATGTGCCGCCCCACAGGCACAAACCGGCGGCGGCGCAGCCCAGCGGGGGGCAGCACGGCGATCGCACGCCGCCCCAACTCGCATGCGGAGCCTGGCCGCGGGGCGAGCGCCGCGCCGGCGCGGGCGCCTCGAGGCAGCGGCGCGGCCGGGGCGCGGGGGGTCGTGCTCACGGGCGCGCGCCTGGCGCCAGGGGCGTCTCGTCCGAGCGGGACGTGATGCGCGCCGCACGGTACACCGCGTCCATGCCGCGCTCCGCCATGGTGCCTGCATATTGACGGCCTAGATTGGCTCCCTGGAGTAATTGCGTGACGGCTTGCTCCCTTGGCCTCGGTAGCCTACATTGCGCGGAACAGCTCCGCCCTGGTGCTCGGGCTGCCGGCGCTGATGCACGGCCGGTCGCATTGTCTCTGCCGGGCCGGTCCCTGCGCACGCTGCTCTCGGCGCACGCGTTGCTGACCAAGCAGCAGAGGCACAGTACGTGCCAGCGCAATGGCTGTCTTGTTAACGAGGGAGCATGCGTCTGCCGCTGCTCTGGCAGCAGCAGTATTGTGCACTGGCCATGCACAACCCAAAGCGGCGGCGTCCTTGACGAGCACTTACACCCGGCGCCCTTGAGGCGGGAAACTAGCACCCCTCTTCCCAGAGCAGGCCGGCCAGCCGGGCCTGCGGCAGGCGCGCACCGAACAGCGTCTCTGTGTTCCAGCGGAAGTGCACGAGCAGGCTGCGCGCTGTCGAGCGGGAGCAGCCCAGGATGGCCACCACCGAGCCCAAGGCCTCCTCCTGCACAGCCGTGCACGCCTGTCACACTCGCCCGGCCGCGCGCTGGGTCTGGGCGGCACGCGGTGCAGGAAGCCGAGCACTGAGGAGACGAAGCAGGCCGCAGCGCAGCCTGCGGGACCAAGGTGGACCCTGCCGGAGCTGCGCAGCGGCCTTGCGGCAGGAGGCAGGCGCGCCTGCACTTTGGCGAGCTGCTTGGTGTCTATGAGCAGCCACCGGGTCGGCTGCGCATGGTGCGCCCTGGCCGCGCCCTCGCCATCAGACAAAAAGTCCATCCCCGCCTCATCCTCCGATGGCTCCTCCTCCTCGCCGTCGGAGTAGTCAAAGTCGCACATGTCCTCCATGGTGGCGCCTGCGCGCCGCACACCCGCAGCTTGAGGCGTCCCCGCTGCTCGGCCCCGCCGGGCTCGCCTGCCTGTGCACTGAGTGCCCGGCAGAGCGCACACCCAACGTAAGATCTGAGTGCGGTGGCCGCATCAGGCCGCAGCAGAGCCCGCGGCTGCAGGGCAGGGCCGGTCTGCTTGGGGGTGGCGGCACTTATGCCTCGACAGCGCAGGCAGGTGCAGCACGCTCCAACGCAGGAGGCTCGGTGCGTCAGGCGCGCCAGTGCTGGAGAAGACGCGCACAATAGCACGCCGCAGGGCGTGAGGCCGCGAGGGCGTCTCAGAACGGGGCATTAGCAAGGTTCCGACTTCGCAGCGGACGCCCCCGCACCTCCTAACCGCACGCAGCGCTCTTGCGGAGCCCCTGGGTGACTGATGGGTTGGGGGGGGGGGGGGGGGGGGGCGCGGCCGGCGGGGCCGGCGGGGGGGGGGGGGGGGGGGGGGGGGGGGCGGGGGGCGCGGGCGGGCGCGC
>JAABUJ010001769.1_pt1 | contig 29650 bp, 31 predicted proteins | sample 5559131 | NCBI WGS metagenome assembly JAABUJ01 (sample SAMN10711875, study PRJNA513366) | rock metagenome | isolation source: Antarctica rocks | place: Antarctica: Victoria Land, Mt New Zealand nord | collected 2016-01-07
CGGGGGGCATCTCCGAGGTCCGGCGCATCGCCGCCATGGCCGAGGCGTACGACGTGGCGCTCGCGCCCCACTGCCCCCTCGGACCGATCGCGCTCGCGGCCTGCCTGCAAGTCGACGCGTGCACGCCAAACGCCCTCATCCAGGAGCAGAGCCTGCACATCCACTACCACCAGACCGGTGACCTCCTCGACTATCTAGTCGACCCTGCGGTCTTCGCCTACCGCGATGGGTATGTGGCGATCCCGCGCGGACCCGGCCTCGGCATCACCGTCGACGAAGAGGCCGTCCGTGCGGCGGCCGTGCGCGGTCACGATTGGCACAACCCCGTCTGGCGCACCGCCGACGGTGCGGTCGCCGAGTGGTAACGAAACGAGAGGAGGAAGAGATGGATGATCTCGCCGGCAAGGTCGCGATCGTGACCGGCGCGGGGAACGGTATCGGGCGGGCCACGGCCCGGCGGCTGGCCGCCGCCGGGGGCGCGGTCGTGGTAGTGGATCTCGACGGGGACGCGGCGACGGCTGTTGCCCACGCGATCACCGCCCAGGGCGGCGATGCCATGCCGCTCACCGGGGATGTCGGGCGCTCCGTCGACGTCGACCGCGTGGTGGCGGCCACCCTCGATCGGTATAGCCGCGTCGATATCCTGCACAATAACGCGGCCTGGTATCCGGTTAAAGCCGCCGTGGAAACGACGGAGGAGGAGTGGGATCGGACGCTGCGCGTGGGACTCACCGGCGCGTGGCTCCTGGCCCGCGCCGTCTTGCCACCCATGCTCCGGCAGGGGGGCGGACGCATCGTCAACACCACCTCCGTCCACGGCCTGGTGAGCTTTCCCAATCACGCCGCGTATGAGACGGTCAAGGCCGGCTTGCTCGGCCTGACGCGCTCCCTGGCCGTGGACTACGGGCCGACCGTGCGGGTGAACGCGCTGGCGCCGGGCGGCGTCGACACGCGCCTGTGGGAGCGGGTTGGCCCCGCCGAGCGTCAGGCCACGATCGACGCCACCATCCTCAAGCGCCTCGCGACGCCCGAGGAAATCGCGGAGGGTGTCTACTTCCTCGTATCGGAACGTTCGGCTTTCATGACCGGGGCGTGCCTGGTCATGGATGGAGGATGGACCGTTGTCTGATATGCGCCGCGGGCCGCGGGCATGAGGACGAGTACGGCCTTGAGCCGTCAAACGGACATCACGTCCGACGGCAGCCGCACGCGCGAGGGTGAGGTAGCCTACCTCAAGCGCTGCGTCGATGCCACGGCGGCGATGGGTGCGGATCAACTCTCCGGCGTCATCTACGTCGAGATCGGCAAGCGTCCCCTCGAGCGCCCGGATGAGGAGATATGGCGGCGCTCCGCGGATGCGCTGCGTGAGGTTGGCGAGTACGCGCAACAGGGGCATATCCGCTTGGGCCTGGAGCCGGTCAACCGCTACGAGAGCCCGCTGGTCAACACCTGCGCCCAGGCTCTCGCGTTGAGCGACCGCATTGGCTTGCCCAACGTGCTGGTGCATCTCGATACGTACCATATGAATATCGAGGGAAAAGGCTGGGCGGAGCCCGTCGTCATAGGGGACCGGCAGCGATGGATCTACTTCACGCCGCCGCCGAGTAGGCCGGTGACGAGCCTCTTCTGCAGCAGGATGGCGAAGACGATCATGGGCACGATGGAGATGGTCGAGATAGCGCAGATATTCCACCACGACGTGCCCAATTGTCCCTGTTGCACGGCGATCAGGATGGGTAGCGTGGTCGCATGCGTCGAGGTCAGCACCACGGCGAAGAGGAACTCGTTCCAGGCGAACGAGAAAACGAGCAGGAACGTGGCGATCAGCCCTGGAGTCACCAGAGGCAGGGCAACACGGAAGAATATGGCGAAACGGCCGGCCCCGTCGACGTAGGCGGCCTCCTCCAGAGCGATGGGAACTTGCTTGAAATAGCTCTGCATGAACCACACGGCCAGCGGCAGCGAGAACGCGGTATAGACGAGAATCATGCCCAGTAGGCTGTCGAGTAGGTGCAGATCCTTGAACAGGATGAAAAAGGCGAGGACCGTGACGACTGGCGGCATAATGCGCTGCGAAACGATCCAGAACAAGATGTCGTCGTTCTTCATGAAGCCGGCGCGCACGGGGAAGCGCGCCAGGCCATAGCCGGCCATCGACCCGAAGACGAGGGCGACCACGGTGCTGACCGTCGCGATAACAAGGCTGTGCCAGAGGGGGGCGATGATCGAGTTCGAGCCGCCCAGGATATCCTGCCAGGCGGAGACGGAGGGATGGAAGTCGACGAAGGGGAGCCAGCGTGCTCCGCCGTAGATGGACGTGTTGTCTTTGAATGCGGTGATCGCGACCCAGTACAGCGGGAAACCGACGAAGAGCGACCAGAGGAGGAGCGGGATGTAGCGCCAGACCTGCGTGCGGTTTGTGCCTTGGTTCATGCCTCGACCCTTTGCAGTAGGCGGCGTGTGACGGACAGATAGACCAACGCGATGATGGTCACGATGACGAGCAGGGCAATCGCGATCGTCGAGCCGTAGCTCACGTTGAAGTCCTGGAAGCCCTGGAAGAAGGCGAAGAGCGTCGTGCTGGTCGTCGCCGTCCCCGGCCCGCCGCCGGTGAGCAGGTAGAGTTGCCCGAAGATAGTGAACGCCTCGATGAAACGCAGGAAGATCGCCATGACGGAGATCGGCGCAAGCATCGGGAAGACGATGCTGCGCACCGTGCGGAACCCCGTAGCCCCGTCGAGTGCGGCCGCCTCGAGCGCCTCCGCGGGCAGCGCCTGGAGCCCGGCCAGGAGGAGCAGGAACATGAACGGCGTCCACTCCCAGATGTCCATGATGATCACCGCGATCACCGCGACCGTTCCCTGGGACAGCCAGGGCACAGCGCCGAGGCCGAGCGCGTGCAGGATAGAGTCGATAGGGCCGTAGCTCTGGTCGTACAGCATGCGCCACATGAAGCCGATCGCCACCGGCGCGAGCATCATCGGAATGCTGAAGAGGACACGGAAGAAACCACCCCCCGGGATGCGGCGCCACAACAACAGGGCCAGCCCCAACCCGAGGAAGAACTCGGCCGTGAGGGAGACGACGACGAAGATGATGGTGAAGAGGAGCGAGTTCCAGAATTGCGGGTCGGCCAGGAGTTGACGCCAGTTGGCCAGCGTCGCCCCGCCGAAAGCCAGACCGTTATCCTGGCTCACGTTGCTGAAGCTCAGGGCAAACGAGAAGATCAACGGAAAGATGGTCAGCAGGAGCAGGATGATCACGGTGGGTCCGACGAAAAGCCAACCGCTGGACCGCGAGCGCAGACCAACCTTGCGCCCGGCGCGCGGGGGCACAGCCTCGATGCTCAGCCCGGCACTGGGGACGGGGCCGCGTGACGCCATAGTACTGTCACTTTCTGTCCCGCTGAAAATAACGCGGGTACGTTACGGACTATTGGTTGTGAGCGATGGTCGTCTGGGGCTACCTCTCCACCCCCTCCCCCCATGCATAACATAGGGAGGGGATGGAGAGATGAGGAGACGCCCTAAACGCCCAACGAGGCGCGGTAGGCCGCGAGTTGCTTCGACATCCCCTTCTGCTGGTTGACGTTGTTCCACTGAGTGGCGAGCGCATTGAGCGCGTCCTGCGCCTTGCTCTGCCCCGATGCGACCTGCTGGCCGGCCACCTCGGTGTCGTCCTGGAAGGTCGCGGCGCCGGGCAAGCGCAGGTCGTGCACGGCGTTCTTGTCGAGGTCGCTCGTGCGCATCGCATTCAAGTACGCGTCGAGGTCGGGCTCGGGGTAGCCAGCGGCTTTCCAGGCGGCGACGTTGCTGAAGTGCGAGAGTCGGTACGGGTTCATACCACTGTTCGCTAACGTGACCATCTTGAGGCTGAAGGCGGGGCTAGCCATGAACGAGAGGTACTTATACGCCAGCGGGATGTTGTGCGCCGTCTTCGCGATCGTGCCGCACCACCCGCCGAAGGCGAGCCAGGCCGGCCGGTTGAGCTTGGACAGGGTCACGAACTTGCCCTGCTCGTAGTTGTACACCTTGTAGGAGCCGGGCAGGAGCGCCGAGCCAATCTTCCCCCGTGCCTTGCTGCCCTTCTGGAGTTCGCCGACGATCGGCGTGTCGTCCCAGTCAATGCCCAGGACAGCCTCGCCGTTGGCGAAGCGCTGGCGCACCTCGTTGCTGTCGAAGTTGATCATTCCGGGCGGGCCGTACTTGACCGCCTCGGCGTATTGCTCCATGGCTAGGACATGGCCGGGGTCGTTGATCAGCGGCTTGAGGGTGCGCGGGTCGAAGAACAGGCCGCCTTTCTGCCCTGGGTAGCTCACATGCGACACGGCGTTAGAGCAGTAGTACCAGAAGGCCTGCCCGCCGTGCTTGTACGCCTCGACCACGCCGTAGATGCCGTGCTTGCCGCCCGCGAAGAAACGGGCGATGTTCATGAAGTCATCCCACGTCGTCGGGGGCGCCAGCGGCTTGCCAAACTGCTTCTGGAAGGCCGCGCCCAAGCTCTTGTTCTCGATGATGTCGCGCCGGTAGTACATGAGTTGGTTGTCGCCGTCGACGGGCATGGCGATTTGCTTGCCGTTCCACTGCCCGTTTGTCTGGTAGATGATATCGTTGAACTTGAGCGAAGAGTCCTTCGAGATATAGGAACTCAGGTCGACGACGTAGGGATTGTAGTCGCCGAGCCAGCTCGAGGCCCCAAGGATCACGTCGTAAGCGTTGCCGCCGGTGATGAAGTTCTGGATCGTCTTGGTGTAGAGATCGCCGAACGGTTGGGTGATGAGATTGATCTTGGCCCCGGTGAGCTTCTGGAATGGCTCCATCGAGGCTTGCACGGCGCTGGCGATGGGCGGGCCGCTCTGCGTCACCACGGTGAGCGTCTCGCCCGCGTGCTCACGCGCGGCGAATGCGGGCAAGCCACCATCATCAATCAGGGTCAAACCGGTCCCGGCGGCGACGGCGCCCACGCCTGCCTCGGCCGCGCGTCGCAAGAAGTCGCGTCGTTTCAACATAGAGATCTAGTCCTCGCTGACACGAAATAAGAACAACAATAAACCGCATGACGCCGGCTATTCCTCAGAAGGCACAGCAGGCGTGTCAATGCTTCACCATCCCCCTCTCCCCAATTCCGGGTAGCGCTCATGCCCCGCGCTCGGGGAGCGCGACGCCATTGTCGCGGTGCGTCTACTATACACCAACCCGGTCTTCGGGTGCAAACGACTCGAACGGTTGCCAGGGTCATTTAGTTCTCGCGGCGACAGCACGGCCCTCACCCCCGACCCATGGCTAACTGGCTCCTCGACCCCTAGCCGCAGGATCGACGGTCCAGCGCGCTCTCCCTGACGCGGGAGAGGGGGGCCGCCTGTCGTGTCACGCCCATGACGTGGATATCTACGTCACCGCATCTCCCCTCTCGCCGCTGTCGCGGCATCCCGTAGCGCCCGCAAGTCGGCCTCCCGCCCCAGCCCCGGTACGACGCCGCGCCGGGTGACACAAAAGGCGCCCGCCGCGTTGGCGAGCCCCACGGCCTCGTCGAGGGACGCGCCGCGCGCCAGGGCCACGGCCAGCGCGCCGCTGAATGCGTCGCCCGCCCCCGTCGTATCGGTTACGGGGACGCGCACGCCAGGAATGTGCCTCCCGCCTGCGTCGTCGAGGAGGTAGGCGCCATCCTCTCCGAGCGTCAGCACGATCGCGCGCGGCCCGCGCGCGCGCAAGGCGGCCGCGGCCCGCGCGCGGCCCTGACCGGCCGCCGCGATGCCGGTCAGGGCCTCTATCTCGCTCTCGTTTGGGGTGATCACATCGGCTAGGGCGAGCACGCTGTCGGGGACCACGCGCGCCGGGGCCGGGTTGAGGATCGTCCGCACGCCGTGGCGCCGCGCCAGCGCGAGGGCGCGCTCCACCACGGCGACCGGCGACTCGAATTGCGCGATGACCGCCTGGGCGCCGGCGATCGCGTCCTCGGCCTCGTCGGCGTCGCGCGCGCCGAGCGCATCGTTCGCGCCGGGCGTCACCACGATGCGGTTCTGGCCGGCGCCATCGACCATGATAAAGGCCATCCCAGTCGGGCGATCCGCCGTACGGCGGACGAACCCTCCCGCCAGGCCCTCCCGCTCCCAGAGGTCACGCGCGGCGTCCCCGAAAGAGTCCTGGCCCACCCACGCAAGGATCGTGACCGTGGCCCCCAGACGCGCGGCGGCGATGGCCTGATTCGAGCCCTTGCCGCCGGGACCGATCTCCGAATCGGTCCCGAAAACCGTCTCGCCGTCGTTCGGCAGGCGCGGGGCGCGCACCACGAACGCGTGCATGTAACTGCCGACGACGACGATGCGCGTACGCGGCGCGCTTGCCTGCTCATCCACGGGTCCAACTCCTCCCCGCGCTCTATCGCGCGATGGCGCTACGCTCCCGGCCGGCCCATGCGAGCCCGCCGCGCCCGATATGACGCGGGCATCACCGTGCCCGGTGTGGCGAACCACTCGTCGGGGTCAGTGCCGCAGATGAGGCCCAGGTTGCCCCAGGGGGTGAGCGCCCCTGTGCGCACGATGACCTTGGCGCTATGGGCAAGGTCGCCGAGCATACGGTCGTTCGGCGTCGCCTCGAACTCCGCGCCGGTACCCGCGAACATGGTTTCCAACCGCTCTAGCAGGAGCGGGTTGCCCTCGCGAATGAGGTCCGTGTACAACAGTTTCTCGACGCTCAACTCGGCGAGCACGAGGTCGAGGACCGTGTAGAGGTCGGGGATGTTGTGCGTGACCGCCAGGTCGACGCGCCAGCGATCGAGCGGGACGGGGAACCCGGCGTCGCAGATCATGAACAGGTCCCCGTGCCCCATCATCGCGATCGCCTTGCTGAGTTCGGCGTTGAGAATGCGTCCGCGTTTCACCTCGATGCCCTCCCTACGCAACGCCGGCCCGGCGCCCCCGTGCCCCATCGGCCCACGACCGTTGCACTGTTGTTATACTGTTTTTGCCGCCGGCGAGACAAGTCGCCTGTGGGGCCGCGCGCACTATACTGTGGGGACAACGGCGGGGGCGATCAAGGCGCGAGGAGGTCTTGCGGTGCGCTATATCCTGGCACACGACCTGGGGACGACGGGCGACAAAGCGACGCTCTACGACGAGGAGGGCACGCTCGCGGGCAGCGCCTTCGCCCCCTACCCGACGGCCTACCTCCACGCGAACTGGGCCGAGCAGGACCCGGGCGACTGGTGGCGCTCCCTGTGCGCCTCGACCCAACGGCTGCTGCACGAGTCGCGTGTGCCGGCCGCGGAGGTCGCCTGCGTCGTCTTCAGCGGCCAGATGATGGGTATGGTCGCTGTCGACGCCGCGGCACAACCAGTGCGTGACGCCATCATCTGGGCCGATCAGCGCTCCGCACCCCAGGTCGAGCGCGTGGCCGGGCGCATCGACCCGTACCGGGTCTACGCCATCACTGGCCATCGCCTGAGCCCCTCGTACTCCGCCGGCAAGCTGCTCTGGCTGCAAGAGACCGAGCCGCACGCCTACGCTCGGGTCCACAAGGTTCTCCAGGCCAAGGACTTCCTCGTCGCGAACCTGACCGGGGTCTTCGCGACCGACCCGTCCGACGCCTCGGGGACAAACCTCTTCGACCTCGAGCGGGGGACATGGTCGGGCGAGCTCCTCGACGCCTTTGGCATCCCTGGAGAGAAGTTGCCGGAGATCCGGCCCTCCACCGATGTCGTCGGGGGGGTGCGGGCGGCCGTCGCGGAGGAGACGGGGCTGCGGCCCGGCACGCCGGTCGTCATCGGTGGCGGCGACGGGTCGTGCGCCGCCACCGGGGCCGGCGTCATCCGCGACAAGGTCGCCTACAATTACATCGGCTCGTCGTCCTGGATCGGCGTCGCGACGACCCGGCCGATCCTCGACCCTGAGATGCGCACGTTCACCTGGGCGCACCTCGTGCCGGGGTTGTTCACCCCGACCGGCACGATGCAGGCGGCGGGGAGTTCATACCAATGGGCGCGCGACGAGCTGGCCCAGGGGGAGAAGAAGGCGGCGGCGGACCTTGGGCTCTCGGCCTATGAACTGATGAACCTACAGGCGCTCCAGTCGCCGCCCGGGGCGCGGGGCCTGCTATACCTGCCGTATCTGCTCGGCGAGCGGAGCCCGCGCTGGAACCCGCGGGCGCGCGGCGCCTTCATCGGCCTGACCATCCGCCACCGCCACGCCGACCTGCTGCGCGCCGTGCTCGAAGGCATCACGTACAATCTGCGTGTCATCGTGGACGCCTTCACGGCGCAGGGGGCGGGGATCGAAGCGCTGCGCGTCATTGGCGGGGGCGCGCGCGGCGCTGTGTGGAACGGGATCATGGCCGACGTATTCGGCCTGCCGGTGCTCCGCCTGTCCCTGGTCGAGGAAGCCACGTCGATGGGGGCGGCCGTGGCCGGCGGAATCGGCGTGGGGATCTGGCCGGACTTCGCGCAGGTGGACCGGATGGTGCGCGTCGAGGGCGTCACGGAGCCCGACGCGGAACATCATGCCCTGTACGAAACGTTGTACGAGACGTTCAACCGCGCCTATGCCGCGCTCGACGACGCGGCGGTCTTCGACGCGCTGGCCGGATATTAGCATGAGGCTGTGGCGGGCGCGGCGCGCCGGGGGGTAGGGCGGTGAGGCAAGCGGGCGCAGCGATAGGATCACTGGCCTTGGGCGCTCTGGCCCTCGTCGCGCTGGCGCGCCGCCCCACCACCATGGCCGCCGTGCGCGCGATTCCGTTGCCGGGGCGTCCCCTCGCGGTCGCGGTCGACGCCGCCTCCGGCCGCGTCTTCATCGCGGATGACGCCGCCGGGATCGACATCCTCGATGCGGCGAGCGGAACCCTGGCGCGCTCGGTGACCCTGGGAACGCGGCCTTCCACCCTGGTGATCGACGAGCGCGGTGGGCAGGGTGGGCGCGGCCTCGTCCTGATCCCCACCGAGGGCGCCGTGATGGCGCTCGACGCGCGCAGCGGGGCCGCCTTGTGGACAACCCGCACACGCGGGCATCCCCTCACGGCGGCCGTCGATACGCGCACGGATCGCGCCTTCGTCGTGGGAGACGATGGTGGGACGGGCGGGGTGGGCGTGTTCGACGCCGGGAGCGGGACCCTCCTGCGCACGGTCGGGGGATTCCCTTCGCGCGCGCGTGGCGCCACGCCGAGTCTCGTCGACACGGTCGGCGATGGCCTGATCGGGGTAGATGGGGCTACGGGCCACGTCTTCGTCGTCGGCGAGCGCGTGACGATGCTCGACGCGCGTAGCGGGACCGTTTTGCGGACCGTCGTGGGCCAGCCTTCATGGACCGAGCCGTGGTCGCCGAAGCCGTGGGCCATCGCGATCGATCCCTCGCGCCGAAGCGGAGGTGGCCGCGTCTTCGTGGGCGACAGCAACGCGACCACGATGATCGACGCGATGACCGGGCATATCGTGCGTACGATCCCAGTGGGGGTCTCAGCCGGAGGTCTCGCGGCGGATGCGCGGACGGGTCGGGTCTTCGCGGTCATGGCGAACGACACGGGGGTGAGCATGCTTGACAGCCGGAGCGGGCGTGTGCTGCGCACCGAGCCGGTGGGGATGCTGAGTGGGGGAATAGCGATCGACGCGGCGCCACGGGAGGGCGACCCCGACGGGCGCGTCTTCGTGTCCACGTTGGACGGCGTGCGGGTCCTGAACGCCCGTACGGGCGCGTCGATCCACACGTTGAAGGTGGGTGGCACGCCGGGGGCGATCGCGATCGATGGGCGCACCGGCAACGCCTACGTGATCCCCGACCCGAGCGCCGCCGTGGAGCCGGGCGCCCCCGGCGCCCTCGACACGCTTGTGCTGCGGCTACGGCGATGGCTCCCATGGCTTCCCCGCCCCGCGGCCCCGCGTGCCGCGACCGACGCCGTGACCGTGCTGAACCCGTCCGGCTAGGGTTGGGCGCGCGAACGACGCGGCGTCCGCGAGCGCCCCAACCTGGTCCGTGGGGATGCGCCGGTTGAATACCTCCTCCATCACGGCTGTCCATCCAAAGATGAAGTATTCCCACCCGTCCTCAACGCGGAGGGCGCGCGCCTCGCGTTACGCCTCCGCCTGGTGCAGGAAATCGAGTTCCCCCCGATAGTTGAGCTCCCAGGCGATGCCGTCCCGCGGGAAGGCAACAGCGTCCGTGACCGGCGAGCCCGGGATGTCCTTGCCCATCCCCGTCGCGTTGATAACCAGCGACGCTGGGGGCAGGCGCGCCACGAGCCCGTCGTTGACCCGCGGGTTGTCGCTGTGCGTGTAGTCGATGTGGACAGGGGCGTCGCGTCGCGCCAGCAGCGCGCGCAGGCCCTCCAGGCGCTCCGGGTCCCGGTCCGTCACCACGATGCGGGACGGGCGGTCGGCCGGTTCGGGGCGGGAGAGCAGGTGGAGCGCGATGGCGACACCCGAGCCGCCGGCCCCAAAGCACAGAACCTCTCCGCCCGTGCGGCCGAAGTAGCCGGGCCTGATGATGCGCTCGAGCGTGCGGCCGGCCGAGATAGGGTCTTTGGCCCAGCCAAGCAGCCGCCCGTCGCGCTTGGCGATGCACGACACTTCGTCACACAGACGGGCGTAGCGGTCAACCTCCTCGAACAGGTCGCGGGCCGCCTGGTACAGGTCGATCTTGTGCGTGGTGACGAGCGCGCCGAGGTTGGCCGGGTCCTCTCTCAAGCGGGTCACGGCCTCCCGATAGCGTGCGCGGGGCGCGTGGATAGGCAGGTCCCAGCCGACCATCGCGATGTCGTCGCCGAGCTGGAGCAGGTCGCGCCAGCGCGGGAAGATGCGCATGATGGACGAGCGGGTCGTGGTCACCCCGATGAAGGTAAAATACCGGGTCATGGTCTGGATACCTCCGGCTATACGCTGACGGGATGGTGGGGCGGCCGGCCCGCGAGGACGGCCAGCAGGTCGCGCAGGGCCAGCCGTCCCATCGCGCGCGCGGCCTCAGCTGTATGCGCGCCCATGTGCGGCGTGACGAGGACCACGCTCTCGGCCAGGCCTCTTGTCATACTCATCAGACATCCTCCAGCGGCGCCGCCAACAGGCGCGCGACATTCCCGCCGCCCAGCGCCCGTACCACTCCCTCGCCGACCCCGTCGCGCCGCAGCCGGGCCATGATGGTGAGGGGGATGGCGCGTAAGCCGGGGCCGCCGCGCGCCGCCCACAGGTCCGCGTCGACGATGTCGAGACCAAGAGTAATGTGCCGCCACAGCCCGTCGTCGATCATGGCCTGCAGCAGCGGCCAGACGCCCCGTTCGGGCTCATAGGTGGGACGCAGGAACGTGTCGTACCCCAGCAGGTAGCCGGCGCGAGCCAGTTCGCGGTGCAGCCCCGCGTCAGGCCGCTTGTCGACGTGCGAGAACTGGACGCGCCCCGGCGATACTCCCACCTGCTCGATCAGCCGGGGCAGCGCCTCGACCCGCGCGCCCGCCTCGGTGTGCACGATCAGACCGCGCCCGGTCGCGCGCGCCGCCGTGAGCGCCGCGCGCATCAGGTCCTCGCCCCGACCGCCCTCGCCCGTCCAGGCCGCCTTCACGACGCAGGCGCGGACACCCGGCGCTTCGGCCAGCCCCTCCGTGAGTTCGCGCGCGAAGACGCCCGCGGCATCCGCGCCGGCGAGCGCCCACGGCCCTGACCCCTCGGCATAGTAGCGTCGCAGATGGAAGCCGGTCGCGGCGACCACGGCGATTCCGCTCCGCGCGGATAGCCGCGCCAACACACGCCCGTCGCGCCCGCACCCGCCCGGCTGGCAGTCGACGACGAGGGTCCCGCCCGCCGCCCCAAACAGGGCCAGTTCGGTCGCGGCGGCCTGCTCGTCCGTCAGCGCCGGCGCGCCCGGCACGGGCGCGTCGATCCACAGGTGTCCGTGCGCCTCGGCGACCCCGACGGCGCCGGCGAGCAGCCGCCCGGTCACGGTGGTGAGATGGGTCATCGCGCCCCGACCCCATGCTCGTCCCCATCCACACCGCGCCAGCGCGGGTTGTCGGTGTTGGCCGTCGTCCCCGTCACAACCAATGCCTTCTGATCACACAGCGCTGGGGCAAAAATGACGTCGTGCGCGCTCACCGCCTGATGTCCGCGAACAGGTCGTGTTCACGTTGCTCGCCTGGCGCCCAGTCCGGCGACAGCCGCACGAAGTATTCCGTTCCCAGCCAGGGCCGCAGCAGGGCGGGGTCTTGGCTATGCGGCGAGTGCGCGGGTGTCTGCGTTTTGTGCGCGGCCCTGGCCGCCAGCTTGGCCGTGAACTGGCGGTCGTCGAGGGGTATGACCGTGGTGATCTCGGCGTCGGGCGCCCCCATCTCCTCAAACGGGATGGTTGCCATGGTTCCCCCCGGCTGGAAGGTGAGGCCCTGGGCCTGGAGTCGCAGGCGCATGTCCCGCAGATCGCTGCGTCGATGGATCGTGGCGTAGAGCTTGTGCGGCGCGTAGGGCCGCAGCCCGTGCGTGATCTGTGCGGGATAGCAGCGCGGGTCACCAGCCTGGTGGAAGGCGGCGATAGTCAGCCGCTGGATGGCGAGATGATCGATGTGGCCATAGAAGCCGTGCCGGTCGAAGGTCACGACGACCCGCGGACGCAGGCGGCGTATGTGGCCGACGATACGCTCCGTCACCGTCGCGGCATCGGCGTCAGCCACGCCACGGCAGGGGCAGTCCAGGAAGCTGAGGTCGCTGATCCCCAGGATGCGGCAGGCCGTGCGCAGTTCCTCCTCGCGCACCTGCCCCAAGGTCTCAGGAGTGGCCAGCGCCGGGTCGCTGATCTCCCCCGTCTCACCGCGCGTGGCGCAAATCAGCGCCGTCTTGACCCCGTCGTCACTATATTTGCGCAACACACCGCCGGTGCCCAGGCACTCGTCGTCCGGATGCGCGAAGACGGCCAGCAAGCATTGCTCCTCCATACCTCCTCCTTATGCGCGCAGCAGCGCGGCCGCGTCCTGATCTAGATACAGGCGGACGTGCGGGTTGGTCCGTAAAATGGATGCGGGGCACGCAGGGGTCACTGGCCCCTCCAGCGCCTGTTGCACGGCACGCGCCTTGCGCGTCTCTGGGACGATGGCCAGGACATGCGGAGGCGTGAGCAGGGCTGGAACGGTGAGGGTGATGGCCTGCCGGGGCACGTCGTCCGTGGCGGCGAAATGTCCTTCCCCGACCTGCTGGCGGCGACAGACCTCGTCGAGCGTCACGACCGCGAGCAACTGGCGCGTCTGGAAGTCCGCCGGCGGGTCATTGAAGGCTAAATGGCCGTTCTCCCCCATGCCTAACACGCACGCGATGGGCCTGTGTTGGTGCAGGAGGGCCGTGTAGCGGGCGATCTCCGCGCCCACATCAGGCGCATCACCGGCCAACTCATGGAACGCGCGGGGATGCACGACGTCGACCAGCTTCTCACGCAGATAGCGGCGAAAGCTGGCCGGGTGATGGGCGGACATGCCGATGTATTCATCCATATGGAACACCGTCATCTTGTCCCAGGGGATGTCCGGTCGCGCGCGCAGGGCCGCCATAAATGACAACTGCGAGTTGCCGGTGGCAAGGATAATGGAAACGTCGTCGCTCCTGGCGGCCCCCTCCCGCAGAAGGGCGGCCAGATCACGCGCCGCCGCCGCGCCCATGATATCGTTCGAGTCATACACACTGACCCGCATCTTGTCGGAGACGAATGTACGCGCCATCAGCGGCCTCCCTGGCCTGTCAAGGCGATTCCTTTCTGCTCCGACCCTGGTCCGCCCGCGAGGGCATCGTCACTATCGTGCCTGCGCGCACGACGATGAATCTTGCCTTAACAATAACACAAACGCCCCAGAGCTTCTACGATACCGGAGGGCGCGAGGGCGCAAGCCCGCGAATAGATCGTCTTTCACGGCGGGGACCGCGCGACGCCGCCGCACTTAGCGGAAGCTTTCGGCGCCCATGTACGACCGCCCCAGGTCGACGGGCAGATGCAGCAACGTGTCGTCGCGCCTGATCTGCGTGCGGTGCGCGCGTGGCGGCACATCCAGGCGCTCTGCGCGACTGCGAGCGTTGCGTCCAAGGGGGTGCATTCGTTGCGACACTCGGCGGCGACGCGTCTGTACGCGGAAACGGGCGATCTGGAAACGACCGCGCGCCACCTCGGGCATACGAAATTGGAGACGACGCGCGTGTACGCCAAGTGGTCGGACCGGCGCTTGCGCGAGACCATCGGGCGGTGGTAGCGTCGAGACCATCGGGCGGTGGTAGCGTTAGGACGCATCCAGAGGGGATGTCGTCCGGTCGCACCCGTCATAGCGAATAGGAACGGACACGGTGCAAAGCCTTCATGCTGGGTGCATGAGACGAACGGCGCTTCCGCTGCCGTCGTAGTCCGCTCCGCTATGCCCGCTATCCTCTTGGACGATCCAAGGGTGGCCGAATTCATGTGGCGAAGAACTCGACCAACACGGGCGCGAGGGCTGCCGGCGACACGGCATGACCCTGACCGTCCAGCGTGCGGCACCGTGCAGTGGGGAGATCGTCCACGAGTGCTTGCGCCCCGTTGTGGAAAAACGTCATCGTCGACCTCGCGCTCGACCGCATAGGGCGCCGTGTCTCCACTCTCGCCTCGCCCGCGACGGTCATAGTTGAACACGGTGAAATGGGGTGCGAGGCGCGCAGCCAAGTTCCGTCATCATCGGGTGGGAGCGGACGCCTAAGATCCTCGCCGTCAAGGTAGCCCCGGTCGATCACCACCGTCGTGATGCGCGCTGTCGTGCCCAGGTTGTCCTGGGCCTGGCGGACCAAGGGGAGCAGCCACTGCCCCCTCATAGTCCTGGATCTGGCCGACCGCCATGGCCAGGGGCAGCCGCGTGCGCACATCGATGAGCACGCGCACTTTCCAGCCGAAGAGCGTTTCCACGATCCGCACGCGCCGCTTGGTCTTCGCCTCCGTGGCCGTGCGCGTCACGCTCAGACAGCCACGCCCTGGGTATGTTGCCGGCGTGAGGACTGTGCTCCCGTCAAGCGCCACCGTCAGGTCGCCCTGGAGCAGCCCCCGCGCCACGAGCAGGCGCACCGTGCCGTTGAAGAGCGCCGCCAACTGCGCCACGCCCAGCGTGCAGATGTGCGGGGCCAGGCACTGCGGCGAGAGCGGGCCACGCTTGGGGCGCAGGCGGCGCCGCGTGTCCCCCCGCCGGGTCAAACCCTGCCCGACCTGGTGCGCGTTGAAGCCGATCAGCCGCATCAGCGCCACGTTGCTGCACAAGAGCGATCGCCAACCCGTTCTTCCCGGACGTCGTGCGCGGCGTCGAGGATGTCGCCTCCACTCGTCAAGGCCGGAGCGTCGGTTCCGATAGATCGACGACGGAGAGATCGAAGGTGCGATGGTGCGCGATGCTGGCCGCGCCGATCGCGCACTCCAATGTCCCGAGCTGCGACAGTCGCACATCTGGCGCCCGCGTCCCGGGAACGATGCCAGCGATCACGCCGGCCTGAAGAGCCTCAAGGCAACGCGCGAGCACCGGCCGCATCACCCCTCCGAGCATGATCGTCGTCGGGTTGAAGATGTTCACGAGGGTGACAATGCCCAGGGTAAGGTAGTGCGACCTGAAGGCCGCGCTGGCGGCTGCGGATCACGGCCCATGAGATCATACCCCCACCACCATGCCGGCCTGCGCTTTACAGTGTCGGAGACCGGCGCCGGACGGCCGATGCTGTTCCAGCATGGGCTGTGCGGCGACGCGGCCCAGCCGGCGGACCGTCTTTCCGCCCGCTAGCGGCTGGCGTTGCCTCACCCTGGAGTGCCGTGGACATGGCCACTCGGAGGCGGCAGACGGCCGGGGAAGACATCACCGACGCCGAGTGGCGCGAGGTGTTGGCCGTCAACCTCGACGGCGTGTTCTGGTGCGCGCGCCTTCGGACGCGCGATGCTCGAGCGCGGGAACGGGGCCATCGTGAACATCGGCTCGATCGCCGGTGACATCGTGGTCCGTCCCCAAAAGAACGTGCACTACAATGCCTCGAAAGCCGCCGTACATCACCTGACGCGCTCCCTGGCTGCGGAATGGGCGGGGCGTCGCGCGGGGTACGGGTCAACGCCGTGGCCCCCGGGATTCATCGCCACGCCGATGAACGCCTACGCGTTGGAGCGGGATGTGGAGACCACCGCCGGATCTGCTCTTGCGGGCCGCGGCGCACCTGCGCGTGTTACCGGCAGCCTGCATCGTCTACGAGGATAGCGACGGGAGATTGGAGGCCGCGCGGCGAGCGGGTATGCGCGGGATAGATGTGCGCCCAGTCTTGGCCCCCTTGGCCCCGAGGACCCGAGGAGGTGTCCCACGACAATAGATGACGTACCCTATTCTGTCATAGCAAACAGGCATGCGAGAGATGTGGGTAAGGATCAGAACACAGCCGCCAAAGTGCACAACAGACGCTACGCCGTGATGGCGCCCGAGGCCGTTCTGACCGGCGCCGCTCCGGTTGGAGGCGCCCCCGTGTCGATGGTCTGTTGTGTCTCGGCGTCGAAGAGGCGCAGGGCGCCACCGTCGATGCGCAGCGGCACGACCTGCCCGACCTGTGGGATGTCCAGCGGATCGACGCGCACGGTGAACGTGTGCCCGCCGACATCGGCGAATATGTAGGCCAGGTCCCCCATCGGCTCGACCACATCCACGCGCGCGGCCACCACGCCGCGCCCGTCCCCTCCGGCGTCCGAGGCCGCGGCGGCGAGCGCCGCGCGGTCGCCCTGGGCTACCAGGTGAATGTCCGAGGGCCGTATGCCCGCGATGACCGCTCGATCGGTCCATCGTCCGAGGGTCGAGGCCCACGCCGCCGGCAGCGGGACCCGTATCTGTCCCGCATCGAAGACCGGCGTTCCGTCCGCCGGGGTCAGGCTCCCGCTCAAGAAGGTCATCGAGGGTGTTCCGATGAAGCCGGCCACGAAGACGTTGGCCGGACGCGCGTAGACCTCCTGCGGCGTGCCGATCTGCTGCACCACGCCGTCCTTCATGATAACGATGCGGTCGCCCATCGTCATGGCCTCGACCTGGTCGTGTGTGACGTAGATGAAGGTCGTCTTGAGCCGGTTGTGCAGCTTGGAGATTTCGCCGCGCATCTGGACGCGCAGGAGCGCGTCGAGGTTGGAGAGCGGTTCATCCATCAGGAAGACGTCCGGTTCACGCACAATCGCACGCCCCAGGGCTACACGCTGCCGCTGGCCGCCCGAGAGCTCGCGCGGCCGCCGCTGTAGCAGGTACTCGATACCCAGCAGGGTCGCGGCCTCGGTGACGCGCCGGTCGATCTCGGGGCGCGACGCCTTGCGCAGCTTGAGCCCGAAGGCCATGTTGTCGTAGACGTTCATATGCGGGTAGAGGGCGTAGTCCTGGAACACCATGGCGATGTTGCGCGCTTTGGGCGGCACGCGGTTCATCAGGTGGTCGCCGATGTAGATCTCGCCGCCCGAGATGCTCTCTAATCCCGCGATGCTGTAGAGCAGGGTCGACTTGCCGCAGCCGCTGGGTCCCAGCAGGATGATGAACTCGCCGTCGCGGATCTCCAGGTCCACACCGTCGACGGCCAGGACCTTGCCGTAGTGTTTGGTCAGCTTCTTGATCGTGACGCTCGCCATTGGTTTATCCCTTCACTCCGCCGGCGGTCAGGCCGCGCACGATATAGCGTTGCATGCTGAGGGCGATGAGCACGGGCAGGATGTTGGCGACGACACCGCCCGCGTTGAGTAGGCCGAAGTCGACGGTGTGGCGGCTCGTGAACTCCGAGAGCGCCACGGGCAACGTCTTGGCCGCGTAGGTGTTGGTAAAGATGAGCGCGAAGAAAAACTCGTCCCAGGCGTTCAGGAAGGTGAAGATGGCCGTGGCCGCGAAGCCGGGGGCCGAGAGCGGCAGGATCACGCGTACGAAGGCGCCCAGCCGCGAACAGCCATCGATGCGCGCCGCGTTCTCGAGCGAGCGCGGGATGCTCTCGAAGTAGCCGCGCATGATCCAAAGCGCGAAGGGCAGCGCGAAGCTCGTGTAGGCGAAGACGAGGATCCACCAGGTGTCGAGTAGGTGTACGGCGCGCCCCATCAGATACATCGGGATGATGACCGTCACGGCCGGCAGGAACTGGATGGCGAGCAGAAAGATCAGCAGCGCGTTCTTGCCGGGGAAGCGTAGGCGCGCGAAGGCGTAGCCTCCGATTGAGCCGATGACAAGCGCGATGACAGTGGTGATGATGCAGACAACGAGCGAGTTGACGATGGCGTGGATGAAGTTGGACGCCCCTACGCCGTCGTTCGCCGAAGTGAAGAGACGTGTATAGTTGTTGAGCGTGAAGTGGGGCGGCAAGGCGAAAGGGTCGGTCAGCAACTGCGATTTGAACATGAACGAACTCAGCAGCATCCAGGCGAACGGGGCCAGACTGAAGACAGCGAAGAAGGCCACCCCCAGCGGGAAGAAGACCCGCCGCACCATGCTGTAGCGGCTGCCGATCATGACGCCGGCTCCGAGCGTAAGATCCACAGGTAGGCCAGTATGATCAAGACCATGGCGATGGTGGTCAGGTAGGCCACCGCCGAGGCGTAACCGATATGGAAGTCGATGAACGCTTGCTGATAGATGTAGTAGTTGAGCACGTTGGTCGCGTTAGCCGGACCACCGCTGGTCAGGACGTAGATGATGTCGTAGACGCGGAACGCGCCGAGGGTGCGCAACACCAGGGCCACGAGGATGGCCGGCCGCAACATCGGCAGCGTGACGCGCCAGAACCGCTGCAGGATGCCGGCGCCGTCCACCTCGGCGGCCTTATACATGTTGCCGGGAAACGTCTGCAGCGACGCCAGCAAGATGATGGTCATGAATGGCGTCGACTTCCACACATCGGCCACGATGACCCAGCCCATCGCGCCGGCAGGGCTGCCCAGCCAGTTCTTGTAGTTGCTGATGAGTCCCCAGTGCTGCAAGATGACGTTGAGCGTCCCATAGGTCGGGTCGAGGATGTAGTCCCATACCAGGCCGTTACTGATCGTCAACATGGCATAGGGCACGATCATGACCGAGCGAAAAAAGGTGCGCCCACGGAACTCCTCGTTGAGGAGTAGGGCAAAGCCCAGCCCCAGCACGAGCTCCAGGGGTACTGATATGACGGTAAAGATGACGGTGTTCCCTGTCGAGCCTAACACGTCGGAGCGGAAGAGCGGGTCGGTGAAAATCAGCGCATAGTTATGCAGCCAGGCGAAGATCGGGGTGGGAGAGACGCTCAGGTTATAGCGGTTGAGGCTGAGCCAGAGCGAGTAAAGCACCGGCCAGATGAAAACGACGCCCACGATCAACAGCGTCGGCGCGATGAACAGGAAGGCCAGGTTGGCCTCCTTTAACTCGCGGGCGCTCGGATTCCAGAGCGGACGTTCGGTAGTACGAGGTGTGGTTACTGTAGCCATTTATCAGTGTCTAGTGTTTAGTGACGAGTGTTTAGTGCCCTAGAGGCTCTCTAAACACTCGTCACTAAACACTCGTCTATTACGGATTGTTCCCATTGCCGCCGCCGGATTTCATCTGTTGGGCCGCCGTGTCGAGGGCTTTCTGCGCCGACTCCTGACCGAGGAACGTCTTATGTAGCTGTACCTGCAGGCGCTGTGACGCGTCGAGGTAGCCCGGAAAGTTGGGCCGCGACTGCGCGTAGTTGAACTGCTGGCCGTAGATGGCGAAGTCGTCCTGCTTGTCGGCGCTCGCGACGAGCTTGCGCAGGGACGAATCGGCATACAGGCTGCTGTAGATGGGGTACTGATCGAAAATCTGCATCATGCTCTTCTGGTTATTGACCTGAACCCACCAGTTGAGGAATGCCTTGGCCTGCGTTTGATGCGGCGAGGCCTTCATGATGGCCAAGCCCTCAGGGCCAAGGCAGGAGCCACTCTTGCTCATGCTCGACCCAGGGATCAGCGCCATACGAATCTGGCCGAGCACGGCTTTAGACGTCGGGCTTGGGTTGACCGAGTCGGTCTGGGTACCTTCCCAGTTGGTGCTCATGGCGATTTTGCCCGAGAGCAGGTCGTTTTCCACGTCCGTCTCAGTGTGCGTCAACGAACCCGGCGCCGCGTAGCCCTTTTTGAGCATCGACTGCATGAGGATGAGGGCCTGCACGCCGACCCCTTTGTTGAAGACGGGCGTGACGTTGTCTTCGGCGAAGAAACGGCCGCCCAGCGAATCGATCATCTGGACGTAGTCGCACGTCAACCCTTCGGCCTGCTTCCACGACCACGACATAGGGTACTCGATGCCAAGCTTCTTCTTATTGCGTAGGAGCACCGCGCAATACTGCAGCATCTCGTCGAGGGTCTGTGGCGGCCGGCGCAGCCCGACGGTATCGAACATCTTCTTGTTATAGAAGAAGTGCTTGGAGCTGTTGTACTCCGGGACGCCATATGCTTTGCCCTTATATGAGACCGAGAAGAGCGCCGCGGAAGCGATGCCCTTCTTGACGGAAGCGGGCAAGAAGTCCGTGAGGTCGAGCGTGAAGCCGGCGGCGCCGAACGAGCCGGTCCAGATGGTGTCGATCTCCACCACGTCGTCGCCAGCCGTCCCTCCCTGCCCTTGCGTGGCGATCTTCTGGTACTGGTTATTGTAGTTCTGGTCGTCGAGGTTGACCGTGATGCCGGTCTCCTTGGTGAACGTTGATAGGAAGTTTTTCCAATTAGCGAGGTGGGGCGAGAATTGCTTCATCAACGTGATGGAGCCGCCACTTTTTTGTCCCCGCGCCGCGGCTTCAACGTACTGGGCGAGCTCGGGACTGAGCCACAGGCCGGCGACCGCGCCGCCCGCCAGCGTCTTGCCAGTGAGCGTCAACAGGGTGCGGCGGTCGATGGGACGGCCAAACAGGGTCACGTTATCATTGGACACCATAAACCTCCTCCTCGCATTCCCTCGCTCCGCGTCCGGGAGCTTTCACCCGGCCACGCAACGACCAACGATCGACGATGATCGTTTTTGATTCATTAGCTGACTTTAAGAGCTTAACAAATCGTTGGGCCAACTGTAACACGACACGACACGGCTTGTCAAGCCGCTACGTCGTCGCCCTATTGGCACGGCCGATAAACGATTTTGGCACGGTTGATGAACGATTAATGGGCCTGGGTGTGACATCGCGTGACTTGTTGTGATTGAAATGATTGACAGCGATCGCGGAAGTCCTTTATGATCATGCAAGGGGAGGAAAGGGGAGGAGTCGATCATGATGGCCGAGGAGCGGCGGGAACACATCGCGGCCGCGGTCGCGCAACGAGGCTTCATGAGCATCGGGGACATCATGTCCTACGCCGGTTGCTCGGTCGCCACGGCGCGCCGCGACCTCGACGGCCTCGCGGCGGCGGGGCGGTTGCGCCGATCGCGGGGCGGGGCCATGGTCCCATTCGGTTCAGAGGCGGCCGCAGCGCCTGGGGGCTCCCTCCCCGCACCTGACGGCGACACGGAGCCCGACCCCTACGCTGGCGCGAAGAGGCGCATCGCGCGCGCGGCGGCCGATTTGGTCATGGACGGCGATACGGTCGGCCTGGCCGGGGGGACGACTACCCTGGAGGTCGCGCGCTGCCTGCGCGGCCGTCAACTCGGCCTGGTCACCAACGCGATCGACATCGCGCGGGAACTGTCCTCGGCCCCCGGCTCACGCGTCGTGCTCGTCGGCGGCGTGTTGAACGCGGGCATGGATGAACTCGTGGGGCCGCTGGCCGAAGGCATGCTGGCCCAGATCCGCGTTGACACGCTATTCATTAGCGTGGATGGTCTCAGCGTCGAAGCAGGCGCGACGATCATCGGCGACCTCGAAGCCCCCGTCGTGCGCGCCTTCTCCGACCGCGCGCGCCGCACCATCATCGTGGCCGACCGCCGCAAGATTGGACGGACGGCCGTGACGCAGGCGCTGCCCATCGCGGCGGTACACGCTTTGGTGACGGACGCCGGCCCGTCGCCCGCGCGCGCGGCCATCGAGGGCGCCGGGGTGCAGGTTATCGCCGTCTAGTCGCGCCGTAAACGTATGGGGGAGGACAGGACGTTGGCACGGATCAAGGTGGCCTATATCGGGGGCGGTAGCACGCGCGCCCCAGGAACCATGGCCTCGTTCGTCGAACAAGGCGCCAACTTCCAAGGCTCGGAGGTCGTCCTGATCGACCTCGACACGGAGCGCCTCGGCATCGTCAAGACCATCGCCGAGAAAATGGCGCGTCACAAGGGCGTCGACCTCACGATCACGGCGACGACCGACCGCCGCGCCGGCCTGCGCGACTGCGACGCTGTCCTGACCAGCTTCCGCCCCGGCGGCTTCCAGGCGCGCCACATCGACGAGAGCGTCCCGCTCAAGTACGGCGTGATCGGCCAGGAGACGCAAGGACCGGGCGGCTTCTTCATGGCCCTGCGCTCCATCCATGTGATGCGGGATATCGTCGCCGACATGGAGACCCTCTGCCCCTCCGCGCGCCTCTTCAACTACACCAATCCGGTCAACATCGTGTCCGAGGCGATCACGCGCCACAGCGACATCCCCACCGTGTCGCTCTGCGAGGGACCGATCATCTTCCCGCGGCGCCTGGCCGTGGCGGCCGACCTTGATCCGGATCGCGTCGACGCGGTGATGATCGGGCTCAATCACGCCTGCTGGAGCGTGCGCCACCTGTATGACGGGCAGGACATGACGGCGTTGGTACGCGACGCCTACGCGCGCAAACAGGACGATCCGTCCGCTGATATCGACGACCTGCGCTTGCTCGAGTTGGCGTCCGCGATGGATTCGCTCCCCGCCGAGTATTTTAAGTGCTACTATTTTAGGGATGAGATCCTGGCCGAGCTACAGGCCAAGCCGGCGACGCGGGCGCAGGATATCATGGCCCTGGCGCCTGACTATTGGGCGCACTACCGCGCACAGGCCGCCTCGGACACGCCGGACCTGGACCCGCGGCGCTCCCGTGGCGGCATCCATGAGTTGGAGTTGGCCATCGACGTGATGGACGCCATCTACAACGACCGCCGAGAAGTTTGGCCGGTCAACGTGACCAACCGAGGCGCCATCGCGGACTTTCCCGATGATTTGGTCGTGGAAGTCCCCGGCTTCGTGGATCGGCATGGGGTGGCGCCCATCGTACAAGGCCATCTGCCGCGTCAGGTCACGGGCCTGGTCAAGATGCTCGGTGAGTACCAGGCGCTCGCCGCCGAGGCCGCGTGGAGCGGAACGCGCGTCGAGGCGATCAGGGCTCTGTCCAGCAACCCGCTCGTCCTTTCGCGGCACAAGGCCGAGAAAATCTACGACGAGATGTCCGCCGCGCTGAAGGACTTGCTGCCGGACCGCCTGTTGCGCTAAAGGAGACGACACATCGTGCATCCCATCATCGCCGAGGACTACGATACCCTGAGCCGGATCGCGGCCGATATCGTGTCCGACCTTGTCAGGACACATCCGCGCGCGTCGCTCATCGCGCCGACCGGAGAGACGCCGCTGGGCCTCTATCGCGCGTTGGCCGCACGCCGGCGACGCGGAGAGTTCGACGCCTCATACCTACGCGTCGTTCAACTTGACGATTACCTGGGCCTGGATGATGACGATCCGCGCTCGCTGTACCGTTGGATGAAGACGGCGTTCCTTGACCCACTCAGCGTGCCGGACGCCCATGTGATCCGCCTGCGGGGCAATACGCCGGACCCGGACGCGGCGTGCCGCGCCTACGAGGCGACGGTTCGGGCGGCTGGCGGCATTGATCTCGCCGTGCTGGGCCTGGGGCCGAACGGTCATCTGGGTTTCAACGAACCGCCGATCGGCCCCGACGCGCCGACGCGGCGCGTCGCATTGACGCCCGCCAGCGTGGAGAGCAACGCGCGCTACTGGGGTGGGCGCGACCGGGTCCCAACCGCGGCGCTGACCGCGGGCATGGACGTCTTGCTCGCCGCGCGGCAAACGCTCCTGGTCGTGTCAGGCGCGCACAAGCGCGCGATCTTGCATCGCACCGTCGAGGGGCCGATCGGCCCCGACGTCCCGGCCTCCTACCTGCAACAGGCGAACAACGTCACGATTCTAGCGGACAAAGCCGCCTGGGGCGAGTGACGACCATCGACCAAGGATTATCAGTGACTTACGTACTGGGCGTGGACGCCGGGAACACTAAGACGATCGCGCTAGTGGCCGGGCATGATGGCGCTATCGTGGGCGCGGGGCGCGGCAGCTGCGGCGACATCTACGATACCACGCATGTCTATGGCGTCCAATCCGCGGCGGCTTCGGCCGCAGCGGCGCTTGCGTCCGTCGAAGGCGCCGTGATGGCGGCTCTGCGCGCGGCCGAAGCCGCCCCGTCCGATCTAGCGGCGGGCGCGTTCAACATGGCGGGCGCGGACTGGCCGGAGGATTACGACTACCTGCGCGCGGCCATGACGCGGCGCGGGTTGGGGCGACGCGTCGTGGTCGTCCACGATTCCATTGGCGCGCTGCGCGCCGGTTCACCGGACGGGACGGGCGTCGCCGTGGCCTGCGGGACCGGCGCGGCGATCGGCGCGCGGGCTCCCGGCGGACGCGTCTGGCACACTAGTTTCTGGCAGGAGGCGCAGGGCGGTCACGAACTGGGCAAGAAGACACTGCGCGCCGTCTACCGCGCCGAACTTGGCATCGATCCGCCGACGACGCTGACGCGGCGCGTGCTGGACTTCTATAGACGCCTCGGCGTGGCGGATGTGGAGGACGTGCTGCGCCTGTTTACCGCGCGGGAAGGGACGCCGCCCCGCGACGTCCATCGGCTGGCGCCCCTGTTGATGGACGAGGCCCGGCGCGACGACGATACCGCGCGGCGCATCGTCCAGGAGCACGGCGCGGGGCTGGGCGAGTACGCGCTCGTGGCGGCGCGACGGGTAGGCGTCGAGGGGACGCCTTTCACGTTGGTATTGACGGGCGGCGTGCTGCGTGAGCCCTCGTCTTTGCTGATGGAGGCCATCATCGCCCGCATGCGCACGACCTGCCCCGATATTCAACCCGTCCAGAGCCGCTTCGAGCCCGCCGCCGGCGCCCTGCTGTTGGCGCTGGAGGCCGTGGGTATCACGATCGACGAACCGCTCTTAGAGACGCTGACGGAGACGCTGCCGCCGCCGTCCTTTTTCGCGACGCACGGATGCGAGGGAGCGCGAAGCGTGACACACGGAATCGACTCATGACCGGGGATAGCCGCGTGCTGTATCTCGGCGTCGATGGAGGGTTTTCCGGGACGCGCGCGTTGCTGATCGACGGAGACGGCCGGGCGCTGGGTTATGGCCACGGCGGCAACGCCAACCATCAGGGCGTGGGGTTGAACCGCGCGCTCCGCAATATCGCCACGGCCGTCGAGGAGGCGTGCGCCGTGGCCGGACTTCCCGCGACGGCCATCGCCGACGCCCATTTCGCGCTCAGTGGCGACGACGTGGACGACGACCACGAGAAGCTGACGGATGGCCTGGCGCGGGCGTGGCCCGATCTGCGCTTCACCGTGAGTAACGATGTGTGGGCCGGCCTGCGCGGCGGCTCCACGAGCGGGATCGGCGTGGCGGTGAACTGCGGCAGCGGAACCGGCGCCGTTGGCCGCAATAGCCGCGGCGACGCCGTCATCATCCCCGACAATGGCTACACATTGGGCAGTTCGGGCGGCGGCGGCCAGATCGCGACCGACGCGGTGCGCGCCGTGGTGCGCGCGTGGGACGGGCGGGGGGAGCCAACCTGCCTCACGCGCGATGTCCTAGCCATCACTCGCCAGCCGGACGTGCCGGCGCTCTACCTGGCTATCTATCGTGGCCGCGTGCCGAAGGCGCGCCTACGCTCCGTCACGCCCCTCGTATTGCGGGCGGCGGCAGGGGGTGACGCGGTGTCGATCGGCATCCTCCGCCGCATCGGCGAGGAGATGGGCGTGGCGGCGGCGGCTGTGGCGCGGCGCCTGGGCATGCAGCAAGAGGCGTTCCCCTTCGTCCTGACGGGGGGGGCGATCCGCACCTTGCGCAGTGTCCTCGTCAACGCCGCCGTCGAACGCGCGCGCCGCGACGCGCCACACTGCGCGCCGACGTTGCCGCTGTTGCAGCCGGTAGCGGGGGCCGCGCTGTCGGCCCTCGACATGGCCGGCGCGCCGGTGACGGCCGGCCACTATGCCCGCCTCGTGGAGCAGGGGTACGGGTGGCATCCCGAGGAAACGTTTGATGAAGTCGAAAAGGAGAGCACATGGGTATGAAGATTGGCGTCATTGGCGCGGGCAGCACGTACACGCCCGAACTGGTCGAAGGCTTACTGCGGCGGCAGGAGGCCATCGGTCTCGACGAGTTGACACTTATGGACATCGACGACGAGAAACTCGGCGTCGTCGGCGGCTTGGCGCGGCGGATGGTGGAGCGGGCGGGGGCGCCGTTCACCGTACGCCTCACGACGGAGCGCCTGGACGCCATTCGTGACGCCGCGTTCGTGCTGACGCAGATGCGTGTCGGCCGGCTGGCCGCGCGGCGTAAAGACGAGTTGATCCCGCGACAGCAGGGCTTTATCGGCCAGGAGACGACCGGCCCCGGCGGATTCGCCAAAGCGCTACGTACCATCCCTGTGATCCTGCAGGTCGCCCACGAGATGGAAGAGCACGCCCCTGGAGCGATCATGATCAACTTCACCAACCCCGCGGGCCTGGTGACGGAAGCGGTCTTGACGCACTCGGACGTGAACGCGATCGGCCTCTGCAATGGTCCTCTCGGCACGCGCAAAGCCATCGTCGCCGCGCTAGGGGCGCGCGATCACGACGTGAGCATGCGCTACTTCGGGCTCAACCACCTCAGTTTCGCGGCCGACATCGCGCTCCAGGGCCGGGATGTCACCGACCGGGTGATCGAGGCGCTCGCGCGGGACGCCGACGCGACGGACGCCGCCGTGCTGCGCGCCCTGCGCATGGTCCCGTCGAACTATCTGCAATACTATTACAGGACGGCTGAGAAGCTGGAGGAGCAACGGCGCGAGGAGCGCAGCCGGGCCGAACAGGTCATGGAAATCGAGGAGCAACTGCTCGCGCTGTATCGCGACCCGGACCTGACGGAGAAGCCCGCCATCCTGGAAAAGCGCGGGGGGGGCCTGGTACAGCACGGTCGCGACGGCCCTCATGGACTCGATCGCCAACAACACGGGCGACGTCCACATTGTCAACACACGCAATCGCGGCGCCATCGTCGACCTACCGCCCGAGTGCGCCGTCGAGGTGGCCGCCGTCATCGACGGGCGCGGGGCCACGCCGCTCACGCAGGGACAATTGCCCTTACGTGTGCGCGGCCTCGTGCAGCAGGTGAAGGCGTACGAGCAACTGACCGTCCAGGCGGCCGTGACCGGCGACCGTGAGGCCGCTGTGTGGGCGCTCGTCAACCATCCGCTGGTCGGGTCGCACGCCGCGGCCGTCGCGTTGGTGGACCGTTTGGTGGACGCCCACCGCGACTATCTGCCCGCTTTCGTCTAATTGGAGAGAATATTATGAAGCCGGTCAAAATCGTCATCATCGGCGCTGGCAGCGCCAGCTTTGGCCTGAATTCCCTGGCGACACTGCTGCGCGAGCCCGCGTTGCGCGACAGCGCCCTGGCGTTGGTCGATCACAACGCAGAGGGGTTGCGTCTCGTCCATGCGCTGGCCGAGCGGATGAACACAGAATGGGACGCTGGGCTGACCATCGAGAGCGACACCGACAGGCGCGCCATGTTGGAGGGCGCCGATTTCGTCGTCTGTTCGATCGAGGTCGGGCCGCGCGAGGAGTTGTGGCGTCGGGATTGGGAAACGACGCTCCGTCATGGCCTGCGCCAGCCGTACGGCGAGAATGGGGGGCCGGGTGGCTTCGCGCACGCCGCGCGCAATATCCCCCACATCCTCGATATCGCGCGCGATATGGAGCGCCTCTGTCCCACGGCTCTGTTCGTCAACCTCAGCAATCCGTTGCCGCGCCTGTGTCGCGCCGTGGCTAAGTATACGTCCATCACGCCCGTCGGCCTGTGCCACCAAATTGGCTACGGCTACATGATGGCCGGCATCGCGCTGGCCGAGCGCACCGGTGTGGCTGTCCCGGCGCCGTTGCTGGACCCGGAGACCCCCCACGACCATGCCTTCGGGGAGGCGGCTACCGGCTTTCAGACGCGGATTGGCGAGGTCATCGACATCAAGGCGGCCGGTCTCAACCACTTCACCTGGATGCTCGACGTCCGCGATCGCCGCAGCGGCGATGATCTGTATCCCGCGTTGCGGGCGAACGTCCTGAATGATTCGGCGGAGCGGGAACCGCTCACGCGCGACATGCTGCGGCTGACCGGGTATCTTCCCGTGCCGGGCGACACGCACCTGAGCGAGTATCTACCCTACACGCACAACGCGGCGACAAAGCCCTGGGAGCGCTACAAGCTGCGCCTGTATGACTGGGACCACGCCGCGCGCGGCCGCGAAGAGATGTGGACCCAGATCGCGCGGCTAGTCGCGGACGGCGGCCCCGACCTAGCGGCGCTGCGGGATGTACCAAGCGAGGGTGTGTACGAAGTCGTGCACGGCGTGGCGCACGACGCCAACATCTACCGTGTGTCGATCAACGGAACCAATAATGGGGCCATCACTAATCTCCCCGACCACGCGATCGTGGAGACGCCGACCGTAATCGGGGGGATGGGCGCGCTCCCTTTGCGTGTGGGCGCGCTGCCTCCGGTGGTCGCGGAGTTGTGCCGGCGCGAGGCCGAGCGCGTCGAGTTGGTCGTCGACGCCGCGGTGCAGGGAGACCGCGGCCTAGCTCTGCAAGCCCTGGCGCTGGACCCGACCGTGGACGACCTTGACGTCGCCCGCGCCGTGCTCGACGACTACCTGCACACGTTTCGAGACACCCTCCCGCAATTCCACGGGCGCTGGCGCTTCTAATGGCGCCTTTGGGTCGTGCTGGGATCGGAACTCAAACGCCACTTCAAAGAGTGACTGTCGAGGAAACCGCGGATCAGCGCGTCATACTCTTCCCCCATCGGCGGTTCGCGGTCGATTTTGACGCGGCGGCGCGTGGCCGTGACCGTCTCTTTGGTGACGGGGTTGTAGCCCTCTTTTTGGTAGCTCTCCCAGTATAGGCCTGTGCCACGGCGCTGCCAGGGCGGCAGCTCGGCGAAGTTGACGCCGCGCGCGAACAACAGTTCGTGCTTGGCCGAGGTCGAGATACCGTCGAGCGTGTGCGTGGCCTTGCGGGCGCTCTGGCCCTCCTCGCGCAGGGTCCAGTAGCTCCAGCCATTGAGGGCGCAGCGCGCGCAATCGGCCATGCGCCATTTGAAGTAGTCCACAACGTGCGAATCGGTGGGACCGAGCCACACGCGGCTGTCGAAGTGCGCGATGGCGCCGTGGGCGTGCGTGAAGGCCGCGCTGGCGAGCGCCGCCGAGACCGAGACGAGTTTCTCCAGTTCATGGTCGAACAGGTTCCAATCGCGCGGGAACAAGACCGATATCTCGTCGGACTCAGTGTAGGCGTATAGCCCGCCCAATTCTACGAGCAGCGTCGTGGCCACGCCGACCATCACGTCGTGGAAGCGCGGGTCGAAGGGCTTGTCGAAGGCCGCCGCGGTGAGCCGCGAGAAGCCGCGCCCGTCGACGCGGATGACCGCCCACGTCTCAGGGAGCAGGCGTAGAGTGTGGAAGTACTCGAACCGGCGCATGTACGCCTCGAACCTGTCGCTGTCCACGTTTATCCATC
>JAABUJ010001770.1_pt1 | contig 29648 bp, 11 predicted proteins | sample 5559131 | NCBI WGS metagenome assembly JAABUJ01 (sample SAMN10711875, study PRJNA513366) | rock metagenome | isolation source: Antarctica rocks | place: Antarctica: Victoria Land, Mt New Zealand nord | collected 2016-01-07
CAACGCCTGCGCGACGCCACCGTGGCACCTTGCACTGCAACAACCACAGCTCAACCAGTGACTCTATTAGCTCTGAAAGGCAAGCCTTCCAGGTTCCCAGCCTGCACCACGGGGAGGAAGAGTCTTCGCAGGCCCTTGAACAGATATTAAGAAACATAAATATAAGTAAATATCTTGAAGTTAATTCACACTGTATAAATATTTAAGAAAATGAAGCTCATTAAACATCTTTATTTATTCAGCTTAAAGAAGACAATTAAGCTGTCTTGATCTTAATTAAAAATGTATATATATATAAGCAATTAAAGTACATTAATGTCTTTTATTACAACATCTGCAATCTGCATAAGCACAATCAGATTCAGATAGACTTTATGCTCAGTTAAGAGATGATTGTCAACAGACTTATTAAGTTTCTATTTAAATAGATTTTTAAGTAATTTATTAAATTTATTAAACTCATTATTAATGATTAATTAAATTCTTAAATGATTTATTAAACTCTTAATGATGCATTTAGTCATCTAATGTTTATTATCAGTGAGAGTTAATAGATGCAGTCTTACTAAGTGAAAGTGTTGAGAAGTGATATTTTAGCTGTTTTTATGAAGTAAAATAAAATTAATATTAAAAATTAAATGAAGACTCTATTTACATTAACTGCAGTCAACATTTTTTTTACTTCTTCTGTAACTCTCTTAATCAAGATGTGCTCATAGACAACACAGTTTAGAGATTTCACTAGATAGCATAGTATAGCATAAATATTTACTTTCTTTCAATAGTTTTCTTATTAATTATTCTCTTTTTAAAAATGTTTTCAACTTCATATTTGTTTTTGAGTTCAACAAATGTTGATGTGACTTAAAGTAATATAAATTAATTATAATGTTGAAGCATTAATGCATAAATACTAAGTGTATTTTATATCTCTTAAAGTAAGTCTAGTTCATAGCTTAGTTTCTTAATATTTCTCTTAATCATAAATGATCTGATATTTTTGTTTATAAGTTTCTTGCTTTTTTTTTGTTTATATATTATTTATTTATAAATATATCTTCTCATCAATCTTAAATAATTTTATCTTTATTATTTATTTCTTCTGCTTCTCAATTCTCTTTATAAGATTAATATACAGTTTTTTAAGTTTTAAAATATTTAACATTACTTTCTGACTTTAAGATTCATGCATTTGCAGATCTTACTATATCTTTAAATAATATTTATAATTTACTTTAAACAGCATCTTTTCTGTGATTTCATTTTATGCATTGTTGTACATAAACTATATTATAAGCAGCAGTTATATCTAATTATTCTGTTTCATATTAATATAGTATCACAAGTATATCTTAACTGTCTAATTCATTCATTTACTTTATTTATTCATCTATAAATAATATGCTATCAATATCTTATATTTTATTTTAAATTCTGTCATGAGTGTTTCTCAGAACTTGCTTGTAAACAGTTTATTTTTATTAATAATAAATTTCTTTAATAATTTATAATTGCTAATCAATTCTTACAGTATAATGTACATCAATACTGATGCTGTTGCAATTTCTTTGAATGAAATGAACATTGTATACTTTGTAAATTTATTTACTATAATTAATATGTTGTCAAATCTGACTTTTTATGCTGAGTTCTTGACTTTAATAACTTAATAATAAAGTTCATAATAACAGACTTTCAGAGTATACTTAATGCATTTAATTATGTTACTTTATTATAACACTTATCTCTCTGAATTTTATTGCATTGACATGAATTGCATCTTGTGATGTACTCAGTGATTTAATTGTGAAAATCATCTATATTATATCTTTTTTATATAAAATCTTTCATTCATTTAACTTCTAGATGTTCACTAACTCAGATGTTATAACATATTTTAATGAGTTTTTTATCTATTAAGAAAGTATTCTTCATTTTAAATATTGCTGCTAAATCTTTTATGAGAGTTTCTTGCTTATCTTTACACAAAATTTTAATATAAATCACTTTCACTTTTTTGTAATCTAAATGTCTACTTAAAGTATTAGCTTCATCATTTTTCTTATTTTTCTTATAATGAATCTGAAATTTAAAGACTATTAACTGTTTTACTTAGTGAATCTGTTGCTAATTTAATTACTTTATCATTATGAAGTTTCTCAAATTCTTATAATCTGTAAAGATTTAAATAGACTTTTCTGTTTTTATAAGATATGATCTTCAATTTTACAGTGCTTTCACTATTGTAAGAAATTCTTTATTATAAATCTTATATCTTTTCTTAAATTCTGATAACTTTCTAAATTAATATATAATAAACTTTTTCTACTTGTCTTTAATCTAATATAGATATACATTTACTGTGAAATTTAAAGTGTTAATTTTCAGTATCTTTTCATATGCTGAGTTGAGTATTTACAGATATGCTGTTTCACTAAGACTTTTCTTTAATATATAGAATACATTCTTCTGTTTTTTATTTCAATGTTATCTCTCATTCTTGTATATTAAATGTATAAGAGATTTCACAATCTTTATATAGTTAGACATAAACTTTCAATAATAATTTATTAAATCTAAAAAAACTTATACTTTCTTAATCTTTCTTAACATCAATCAGTTTTTGACTACTTCTGTTTTCTTAAAGTTCTTCTTAATTTATTTAAATTGTACAACATATTTCAGAAATTCAATCTTCTTAATTTCAAATCTACTTTTTAACTTTTTTACATACAGCACTCTTTCATTAAGCTTTGCTAAAATTTTGTGCACATGCTTGTAATGCATTTTAAGATTATTTAAGTATATCAGAATATTATTAAAATATATAATGATAAAATTATTAAGATACTCTCTTAATATATCATTAAAAGATAACTGAGACATTCTTAAGCTCAAATAACATAATAATGTATTTATAATGTTTATATTTTATTTAAAATGCTGTTTTTCATTCTTTATTCTTCTTTATGCATACATAGTAATACACTTTCTTCAAATTTAAACTCATAAACTATTTAACTTTTTCTAGTTTATTTTGCAACTCTTTTATTAATGATAAAGAATAACTGTCTTAATGTATTATTTTGTTAAGTTATTTATAGTCAACATATAATTACTTGATGTCATTCTTCTTTGATATAAAAAGTATTAAATAATCAACTGATGACTTTAATGATTTAATGAATTTTTTCTTTAAATTTTTAATAAGATAGTTTTAAACTTTCTTCAGCTAATCTTTACTCATTAAATATAGAGACATTTACTTTGATTGCTTATTATCTATAAGTAATATTTTATAATCTTAAGACTTATACTTTAATAAGTTCTTTTCTGATTGTTTAAAGATCTTATATACATTTTTTGTTATATACAATTTTTTATTGATTCAGTCAATTCAAATATTCTTTTTATGTAATCAAAGCATTTCTAATATAACATCATACTTAACTGACTTAAAAACATTCAGTGTCAACTTCTGTAAATTATTCAGTATTATAATTTCAATATAAATCTCTTTACAAATTCATTTGAATTCTCTGTTGATCATATATACTTAAGTAAGCTTTAACACTCTTTATAATGTTAATTCTAGTCATTCAATCACTTATTGCAATATAAAGTTATTGATTACTTCTGAATTTACTATTGCTTGAAGTTGTCTCTTCAGTGATATCTTAATATTAACTTGTATCTTATAATTATTGTTATTATCAATTCATTAAGACATTAAAAGCTTCTTATTCTCTAATCTCATTAAAGAAGCTTAAGATTTTTTAACTTTTTAAAGCTCTTTACTTTTATTGAAGCTCATAAAGCTCAGTTCTTGCTTTAAAGTTTGTTGAACTCTTTTTAAAATTTATTAAACTAATCTTTAAATTTAATAAATGTTCTTTATAGTTCTTTAAACTTTATTAGCATTTTGCTGAAGTTTCTTTACAGCTTTATAAATCATTTAAGTTTCTTGCTAAACATTATTAATTATACATACTTATCTAATTCTTTCTAAATATATCACTCTAAGTACAGTTATGCTTCATATTGATTACAATCTTGTTAAATTAAGTTTTAAAGTGCTTTCACTCTGTACAGAAACTTAACATATAATTTTCTGTAAACATTCAATGTTTTCTGTTAAACATTGTTTAATTTAATAATAAGTGAATCTTAATCTTATAACTTAGCTTAAATTCTTCTAGCATTTCTTGTTGCTTCTAAAAATCATTAACTATCTTTTATAAGTAACACTATTCTTACTTTAGTTCTTATTGCTGATTTTTAAGTGTCTATTGTTGCATCTTAATGTGTATGTTCTTAAGATACTTATACTAATTCTTAAGTCTTATGTTAACTTTTCAGTTGTTAATATTCTCTGAGTTCACATTTAAATTCAGATATATTTTAATATCTTTATTAAGTTTTTTTATTTGCATTTTATAAGTATCAGTTTCTTCAATCTCATCAGTATTATCTTTAACAACTTTTCTAAAATAGCTAATTCTTTCAATTCACTCATCATAATATAATTATTTTAATCTTTTTTTAATTACTATAATCATCATCTGACTCTGTCTTTACTGCTTATATAAACAAAACAGTTATTATCATAGCAAACTGTTTAACTTAAACAGTTATGCATTATCATTATATCTGTTGCTGCAACTTCTTTTTTCTGTTATTAAGATTTCTTGTAATCTTTGACAAGATGTTCAGATTTATTACAGTTATAATATTTATAAGTTTCTTCTCATTAAAAGTAAAACTTATAAAGCTTACTCTTTCATTATTCTTGTTTCACTGATCTAGTTTTTAACTTTTAATTATACTTTTTAATATTATTAAGATTCATTGAGTTTTCTTACATTCTAATGATAAATTATTGTTTTTATATTTTTAAAGCTATATAAGATTCTATCTTCTTCATTCATCATTTTTATTGTCAATTATCAATATTAATAAAAATATCTATTATCTTTTAAAGTTCTTTAAAGCAGTCTCATCACACTATTTTATTCTTAATAGACTTACTCAATCTTTAATAGTATTGTAGTACTAAAACATCATTGTTTCAGTCAATTAAAATTATAATGCATTGAAACTTTACTAAGTACTTAACTGCTAACTTATTTATCTTTAATGTATAAAGTTATTATTTTGCTGCTCTTTTCTCATTAATTATTTTCAAAATCTTTCAAAGTTCTTTTTTAAACTTCTTGAAGTCATTAAAGATCAATTCTTTGTTAACTTTGTGTTTTCTTGATGATTTATTTAAAAATTTATGCAGTTTAAAATTAACTCAATTAAATGCTGCATTCTTAAGATGAATTACTGTGTATAAATTTTTATTTATATTGAAGTTAACTTCTTCTAATTGAAATCTATATATAAATTAAGTTTTGTTAAGAAGCTTTATAACTTTTTATATTCTTCATTAAATGCATTTAACATCAGTATCTTTAATATATTACTTATCTCTTATAGATCTTTGAGACTTTAAAGATTAATTATATTGATAAAAACTACTTTCTGTGTGCTGAAAGTCATTACTTATATTGTAAAAATATTTAATATGTTACATCTTAATTGAAAATTTCTCTAATATAAAGTCTAGAGATTAAAGCTTGTGATATAAGAGAGTTTTTAAATATGTTAAAGTTAACTGATAGATAGCAGATGCTAAAAAAAGACAATTTGTTTATATACTAAATAGACACTATAAACATCTAAAACATCAGTGTTTTTCTTATTTAAATCATTTTCACTCAATTATTGAAGTTACTAAAAACATTAATGTTCTTAATGTTCTTAATGTTTTATACTTACATATTTACTATGTCTGTGTATCTCTGATTACTACCTAACTGCTTACTAATTATGATCATAATACAAAGCTTATAAAGCTCAGTTTTTACTTTAAAGTTTATTAAACTTTTTTTAAGTGTTGAGAAGTGATGTTCTAGCTGCATCTATGAAGCAAGATAGAACTAATGTCAGAGACTAAGTAAAGACTTTATTTACATTAATTACAGTTAACATTCTTTCTATTTCTTCTGTAACTCTCTTAATCAAGATATACTCATAAACAACACAGTTTAAAGATTTCACTAAACAGCATAATATAATATGAATATTCATTTCTTTCAATGAATTATGAGCTCAAATTAGCAAGAAGCTTCTTAGAGAAAGTACATACTTCTAGTATGATGATAGCTGAGTATACTAACTTTTAAGATTCACAGTCAATTTAGTTTTAGCAGTATCACTGATTATTAAGATTTATAATAAATCTGACTTTAGCAGAATCAGCATACTGACAACAGCTATGTATGTTGATTATCAAGATTCATGATTAATTCAGCTTTAACAGTATCATTAATTATTAAGATTTATAATAAATCTGACTTTAGCAGAATCAGCATTTTGCAGTAGCTGAGTATGTTTAATTTAAAAGATTTATAAAGAATTAGTCTCAACAAAAATCAGTATTTACAGTTATTCAGAAAGCACTGTTCTGCAGTAGCTAAGTATATTTGATTTGAAAGATTCATAAAGAATTAATCTCAGTAAAAATCAGCATTTATAGTTGCTCAGAGAGCACTGTTCTTTAATAGCTTAGTATAAGTTATTAAAACAAATAAGCATTATTATTTTACAAAATAAGAGATACAAAAGCTTTTTATTTGTTTTATTTATATTATCTTCAATGCATACATTGTTATTTTACTTTATTCACTTCTTATACTACATATTAACTATCATCATCATAAACTTCAATGACTTCTTTATAAAGCAATGATCTGTCTTAATTCTCATTTATAAGAACTGCAATCAATGATTTATTCTTATAAGACAATAACTGATAAAAAAAGATCTATAAAATGTTGTTGAAGTTTTAAGAATTAATATGCTGATTAATGAATTTTTAGACTCATTTTTTCTCAGCAGTCTTGACTTTAAAAATTAGAAAATTAATGTAAAGATTTTATATTGATTTATTATCTACATAAATGCAGATAATTAAGAATATCTGATGAACAAAATTAATGCAAAGAATGTTTAAAATATGTTAAAGTTCAAGTACAAAAAGAAGCTGCAGATAACTGAGAAACAATATTTAATAGAGTTTGTTGAATATAGAATGTCAGAGAATGTATTCATTAAAGAAGTATAAATTTATTTAAGTAAATTCAGTAAAAAGATTGCTGCAACTCAGTCTGATATGACTGAGTTATTTAAATTAGAATGATGATTTTAAACACTGCTTTAAATATTATTAATTAAGTATATTGTGATCTGCAATGTCATTGATGCTCAGAACAATTCAGATGTTAAGAAAGATTTATAAAAGCTTTAGAAGAAAGAGACACAGCTTAAAATTAATGAGATTGTCATTGTTTTGTAAACAGATAAATAGAAGAGAAATTAATATTTAATGAATTAGAACTGCAATTCATTAAATTACTGCATAGTTAATATTAAGCAACACTATTGCAGATTATTTAGCTTAAACAGTAATTATTCTTCTTACTGCTTTATTAAGTACTTTCTTTGCAATAACTCTCACTTCATTAAAGATTGTGAATTTCTTTCTGATGTCAAGCAAAATGCTTAAAAGAAGATAAGCAAATTGATTATAATTAAGCTGTATAGATTAACTGCAGTTAAGTTGTACTGAAAGTCAGTTTATAAAGAAAAAGAAAAGAGACACAGAATCTTTAATACAGAAGTCAGTGATAATAATGATGATGATTTCTTCTTTAAATTTAAAGAGAAAGAGAAAGTTAATAATGAAATTACTGCTTTATTTAAGAAGACTATTAATAAAATGCTTAAATCTAAATAAATTACAGACTCTAAATCTTTCTTATACATAACTGATTAACTTTAACTTTTCAGTGATCTTCTTATATGAATGAGATGTCAGCAAATTAAAGTTAAAAAAAGACATTTATATTCTTATTATTGTGAAGTAATCATTATGCAAGTTAAGTCAGAAAATTCTGTAAAACTGAGTTTAATACTTTATGTGTCTAAACTTAAAATCAATTTTCTGTCAGAAAAGTAAATGTGCAAAATGAAACTGCATAAAAGCTTTAATCAATACTGTCTTTAAATGTATAATAAGCACAGCAAGACTATAATAGAAGCATTAGAGTGAGATGAAGTCTATATAATTAAATATATTGTAAAAAGTCTTAATGAATTTGTTCTAATATCTATAATGTACACATTACATTTAAAGACTGTCTTTTCTGTTACTGCTTCAGATGTAAGTCTGTATGTTTAGATTCATAAGTATAATTTTATGATTAACTTCTTAAATGTTGACACTGCATTATTGAATGAAAAGATCAAGACTTACAGACTTTAATACTGATAATTTGCTCATCTTGATTCTGTAAAGTTGTGTAATCTTTACAAGATGATAATTCTTGAAAAGTTAATTCTCATTGTTGAGAACAATAAGAACATATGTAAGATTTGTATTTTAATTAAGCTCATTAATAAGTGAGATTACACTGTAAGTAAAAGAAAGATTAACATTCTCATTCTTATCTTTATTGACATATATAGCTCATTATTCTTATTATTTAATGAATATCAGTACTTTCTGAAGATAATAGATAATTACTTTTAAAAGATGTAAATGATACTATTAAAGTGACATAATGAGATCTTATAGACACTGTAAGAATGATGATTGAAGACTGAACTTTAAATTGATGCAAAGATTTTTATTATATGAAGTGACAATGAAACAGAGTTAAAGTTCACTTTAAATAATTGATGTAAATCTTTTAACATTATATTGCAACACACAGTGCTCTACATATCAATTCAGAATGACATTATCAAAAGAGTCATCTGAATTACTGAGAACTCAGTGTGCATCATAATTAAAGAAATATAATTATTAATAAAGTTCTAAGTACAGACAGCACAGATAGATGTTTATCTTTATAATTAGACAGTAACTAATTTCTTAATTAACAGTAAGTAGATGATTTCTGAGAAAGCTTTTATTGATGTAAAGTTATTCATCAATTACATTTATATATAAGAATGTAAGTGCTACAGCTACATTGATCTTAAGTTATTATCTGAAGATAGACACAACAAATTCATAAATTAAGAATAAATAAAAGTTTTTATAAGTTACATTGAGAAAATCACAAAGCAGTATCAGCTTTAAGCTTTAGATCTTAAATACATCATTAAGAATCATGCTGTAAAGTTTGCTGAAAGCAAGAAGAAAGATATTGTTGATTATAAACTGTAATGATAGACATTAAATATTCTTCTGAATAGAAGATTTATTAAATGTTTATAAAAGAAATTAATCATTATAAAGATCACAGCTTCAGATTAGACATTTATGACTTAGAACAGTAAGATGCAATTTAGTTTAATTATAATTAAGATTGACAAGTCTTAAGATAAATAACATGAGATTAAGTTGACTGCAGTTAATCTAAATGAATTGTTAAATAAGAAGATCAACACTGATTAAATTAAGATAACAACACTTAAAGAAGTCAGAATCTTTCTGTGTATTGAGATGTTAAAATAAAAGAGAGACAACAATGATGACAATTAAGATGTAAATGAGCTCTTAATTAAAATATTAAAAGTTATATTAACACTTACAGCATTCTCTGTAGACAAAGAAGACTCTATAATTAAATCTGACATTTTAATATCTGTTATCTATGCTGAAGCAGTGAGAGACTCAATTTAAGAAGAAATGTAAAAGAACATTATTTATGCAGAGCTGACAGTCTTGACAGTAAATGAAATATAAAAAGAGACTGTGTTATTAAGAAGAGTTAACATTATAATCAGTAAATAAGTTTTTAAATTTAAGTTGAATACTGATGAGTTCTTAAATAAGCTTAAGATAAGACTTGTGACAAGAGACTTCTCATAAATATATAATGTTAACTATAAAAATATCTTTACTCTCATTATTAAGTTTAACACTCTGTGAATCTTTCTGACTATTGTTGCACTTAAGAATCTAAAGTATCATTAAGTGAATATTAATAATGTCTTTATGAAATTCTTTTTAAAGAAAACAATCTATATAACATCTTCTTTTAAAATCAATATTGTATTTAACTGTATTCTATACATACTATGCAGTCTTTATGATCTTAAATAAGCTGCATAGAACTGACATGAATGATGTATTACTGAATTGCTTAAATTAAGTTTTCATTAAAGCAAAATTGATCTCTATTTTCTTCTTTACAGCATTAAAAGAATTATGCTGCTTCTTTATATAAATGATATTGTTGTGACTTCAATAAATCTATTATACATTCTTTGATTTAAGCAAGCTCTTGTGAATGTATTTAAAGTTAAGAACTTAAAGAAGATACAGAAAATTTTTGACATTTAAATTATATATAATTGCAAAATAAGAACTCTGTGCCTAAATCAGACTCATTACATAAATAAGATATTAAAGAATCTTTATATGTAATCTAATAAGCATAGAGTCATCAGCATTTCACTTAATGAATATAATATTTTTTGTTTTGTCAACTTAACTGATTAAAAAATAGATTAAAGACAGTATTATCAGATAATTGAAAGTTTAATGTATATGATAATTCATATTTAATTAGACATCATCTTCATACTAAATTAACTAAGTCAATATCTCAATAATTCTGTGAAGCATTATAAATACATATTTAAGAAACTACTACAATACATAAGATTAATCATCAATCTCAGCATCATGTACAGTCTTAATGAAAGTCAAGTAATGCTTAAATATTTTGACTTCAACTATGTTTCAGACAAACAGAATTAAAAATTAATTTTAAAATGTATTTATATGCTTAAAAATGAATCAGTGTTGTGAGCAAATTAAAAGTAGAAGTTCATTGTCATTTTAATTATTGAGATTAAATACATAATTATATTAATATGTATGAAGACTGAGATCTGACTTAAATAGATGTTAAGAGACATAAACATAAGCAAATATCTTGAAGTCAATTTATACTGTATGAGTATTCAAAAGAATGAAGCTTATTAAACTTCTTCATTTATTCAGCTTAAAGAAGATAATCAAGCTGTCTTGATCTTAATTAAAAATGCATATATACATAAGCAATTAAAGTACATTAATGTCTTCTATTATAATATCTGCAACCTGCATAAATGCAATCAGATTTAGATAGACTTTATGCTTAATTAAAAGATAGTTATCAACAAACTTATTAAGTCTCTGTTTAAATGAATCTTTAAGCAGTTTATTGAACTCATAAGACTCACTGTTAATGATTAATTAAACTTTTAAATGATTTGTTAAACTCTTAATAATGTATTTAATTATCTGATGTTTATTGTCAGTGAGAGTCAATAGATGCAGCCTCATTAAGTGAAAATGTTGAGAAATGATGTTTTAGCTGCTTCTATAAAGCAAAATAAAGTTAATGTTAAAAATTAAATAAAGACTTTATTTACATTAACTGTAGTCAACATTCTTTTTACTTCTTCTGTAACTCTCTCAATCAAGACATGCTCATAGACAACATAGTTTAGAAATTTCACTAGACAGCATAATATAGCATGAGTATTCATTTCTTTCAATATTAAGATTTATTAAATTAATTTTTAAATTTAATAAACTTTCTTTATAGTTTTTTAAATCATATCAGTTCTTCATTAGTCACAATCAATTTTGCATACTTTTCAGTATTTTTCTTAATATTTTGTTCTGAGTGTATCTTTACATCATACTGATTATACTCTTGTTAAATTAAGCTTTAAAGTGCTTTTACTTTATGTAAAAACTTAAATGACATATAGTTTTCTATAAACATTAATATTTACTGTTAAATGTTGCATAGTTTATAAGTAATTGTATCTTAATTTAATATTTACTCTATAATATTTATAATTATTCTAACATTTTCTAATCTTATATTGTGAGTTATATCATTGTTATTAGCTCTTTTAGCTATATAAATATCTTTTTTACTTATTATTATTCAATAGTAATAACTTTTTCTTAAAGTATTTGCTGCTGTTCTCTAAACAGTCTTTTATATTATTTTAAATATATATTTTCAAAGTGCTTATAGTTCTACTTAAAAATCATGTTAACTTTTCAATTATTAACATTCTCTGAGTTCACATCTAAATTCAAATACATTTAGATATCTTTATTAAGTTTTTTATTTACATTTCATAAGTATCAGTTTCTTCAATCTCATCTATATTGTCTCTGACAACTTTCTCTAGAATAACTAATTTTTTTAATTTACTTATTGTGATATAATTATCTTAATCTTTCTTTAATCACTGTAATCATCATCTGACTTCATCTTTACTGCTTATATAAACAAAACAGTTATAATCATAGCAAACTATTCAGCTCAAACAGTCATGCACTATCATTATATTTATTGCTGCAACTTCTTTTCTCTGTCATTAAGACTTCTTACAATTTCTGACAAGATATTTAAATTTATTACAGTTATAACACTTATAAGTTTCTTTTTATCAAAAGTAAAACTTATAAAGCTTATTCTTTCATCATTTTTGCTTCATTAATTTAACTTATAACTTTTAATTGTACTTCTCAATATTATTAAGATTCATTGAGTTTTCTTGTATTTTAATGATGAATTATCATTTTTATATTTTTAAAGCTATATAAGATTTCATTTTCTTCATTCATTGTTTTCATTGTCAACTTTACTTATTTCTTATAAATCTTTAAAACTCTAAAAATTAACTATACTAATAAAGACTGCTTTCTGTGTATTAAAAACTATATTTTATATTATAAAAGTATTTAATGTGTTATATTCTGATCAGAGATTTCTCTAATATAGAGTTTAAAAATTAGAGCTTATAATATAAAAGAAGTTTTCAGTACATTAAAGTTAATTAATAAATAGTAAATACTGATTTGTAAAGACTCTTTCTTCATACAGTGCAGACTGAGAACCTGAAAGGCTTGTCTTTTAGAGCTAATAGAGTCATTAATTAAGTTGTGATTGTTGTAGAGCAAGATGTTATGATGATGTTGTATAGATGTTGTTGATGCATCTTGTAATGTAATCTTAACAGAACAGAGAACTGCAATTAAACTGAATATGAAAATTATTTAATCATTGTATATTGTGTGCAATATAAACTGAAATCAACATCTATACATAATGAATGTAAAGTCTATATAATGTTAAGAGTATCTCTAAGATAAATGCAGAGTTTTTATTGACTATTTAAGTAAGTCAGATCATCATCACAAATTTGTTAAGTAATTTAAATATGCTTGTTAATTGAACTGAATATGTTTGTTAAAGAAGAAAGATAGTAAAGACAGATAAAAAGCTTAAAATGTATTACATTAATGTCTGTAAAAGTTAATTAAAGATTAAATTAGATTAAACAGTTTTATTTAAAACTCTATTACATTTACTTTGTGCAGAGTCTGCATCTGCTATTGACTGAGACTTGTTAATAGATGAAGAATGAAGTGCATAGATGAAATGAAGAAGAAATATGAATTGCAGTGAAGTGAGAAAATTAAGTAGTACTTTAATTAATAAGCAGAAAACATTTAACTGTAGATACTGACTAAATATGCAGTTTAAACAATGTCTACAAGACATGATTGATCTTTACTGAAAGACTGATGAGAGTAATATGAAGCAGTTAATAGCTGTAAGACATAATACATAATGACAATAAGAAGAGTAAGCTTAAGCTGCAATCAGACTGTTTATGTAATTTGAAAGAATGAAAATATATGTTGATTTATATGCAGAAAAGATGTGCTGCAGTGATGTTACACTGATGAAGAATATAAATTTAAGAAGCAAACTGTAATTAAAGTATAGATAAGAGTTTTGTGCTGAGCTTAAGTCTGAAATATAAAATTAAATAATAAGCAAAAGTAAGAGTTTTGTAAGTCACATAATAAGAGCATGATAAAGACTCTGTAGAGAGATGTTTAACTCTATATTGTATTGTAGTAATTAGTTATAGCAATATAATAAGATCATTACTCATTGCACTGAAGAATACAATCATAAAGCTACTGAAAAAGCTGATTGCAGAGCAGATTACTGAGACAATAGAGATACATAATCTTCTTTTATGAGATTAAATGAAAGTCAGAAAAAAAAGATTTACTTTTATTGCTTTAAAGCTGCTTACATTCTGTGTCAACACTGTATAAAAGACAAAGTCAGAGTGCATAGTCTTAATGTTTAGTTTTAATTTTAATAAGATATTTAACAATGTTTTACATAAGAGATTGCTACACATTATGCAATCTGTAAAGTTCTCATCATAAATTATTTACATCATAGAATACTTTCTGATCAAATGTCACACAAAAATAATCTTCTCAGAATTTGAAAGTGATTAAATACTTATAAAAATAAAGATTTCTTAAAAATTTTCACTTTCTTCAATTCTTCTTCTGTGTTCTTTGTGTCAGAACTGCTGACAATGTTTAAGTACTTAAAGAGTAAGACAATGATGTTTAATTTTGTAAATGATATAAATTTAATTATATAGAAAATCTCAGCACAGATAAACTGTCATATATTGAAGTCAGTTTATAGTTGATGCATTGCATAAGTAAAGAGATATGAAACAAGATTTATATTAAATAAATATAAGTTAATTTATTTTATAAGATGCTGCAGAGATCTCAGTGAGAATTTAATGAGCATAGTATATTATGATGATTAGATGATCTCAATAGAGACAATATTGCAGATATTGAATGTTTAAATTAATATAAGATTAAGATAAAGAGAGTATGTGCAACAGATAGCTCAGAAAGACATTATGACATTTAAAGCTTTTTTATATATTATATTATTTATATAAAATTCATTTACAAAGCAATCTTAACTGCTCTACACAGCAGTGATTTAATCAATCATACTATATAAGTTACAGATATAAGATCTGCAAGATAATAATGTTTTATTAATTATCTTATTCATTAAGTTACTAAAATGTTTACAGAACTGTTGTCTAAAAAAGATAATGAAAGTTTATAAAAGAATATTTATAGCTGCTTTAAAGCAGAAATTCAATGTTTAGCTTCTGAATCTGTATATAAAATTTAAAATAATGCAGAGATTTCTTAAAACAGTTAACAATTTAGTCTTTGCAAAATTAAATAAATAATTAACATAATTTAAACAGTACTTTGAGTCTCTGCTGATGAAATGTTAAGAAGATGCAGATATAATACAGTCTTCATAATTAAATCATTAATAATGATAAAGAATTTACAATAAAGAGTAATGATGCAAACAGAGAAGTAATGATAGCTTTAGATACAATTAAGAAGATAGTAAATGAATTTACAGAAAGTATTGATTAAATGAATAAATCTAAAGTGAAAACAAAGATGAATTTACAAGTTAGTAAAATAAAAAGCAATTACATTAGGCTGAGTGTGCAGGTTACCTATAGGTCACACAGATCAGAGTTGAGTTCAGGTATCAGATTGAGTTGAGCTAACTTTTATTCAGTTAGGTCAGGTGCAGGTTAACCTGACTTAATCTGTGTAGAGTTATGAGTTTTTTGCAGGTTATATATAGTCTTAGTAAGCATGTGTATGTGCTTAGTAAGCACATACACATGCTTACTAATGTGTGTTTCTAACACACATCTTCACAAAAAGTCATGATTTTCATAACTTATTCAGTAATATATCTTGCGACCATGTAATTTATCCCTATATGACTAGTTAAGGTATAATTTATTATAACTAATATATTAATAAGCTTTCACATTTTTAAGCTCTAGCCCTGACCTTACCCATAATGGCTAGCCTTATCTGCATGCAGGTATCTGTGCAGATTGTAAATAGAGTTAATCTGTACATAAATTCAACCTGACTCAACTCAGATTCTAATGCAGATTTAGGTCAGGTGCACTTTTTTTTAACCTGATCTGACTCTATACTCAGTCTAAATTACATAAAAGTTAAATTGAACTTAATTAGTTCATTAACTTTATAATAATTTTTATAAGTATAAAATGACAGTACTATTTCTGCTTTATATAAAGATGCTGAATCTCAATGTCTAATTAATCTCTATAAAAGTCTCAGAGATTGATAAGCAATATTTATGTAATTAATTAGTGTAAATCATACAATATGTACTTTTCTTTAACTTAAATTACATCAACTTCTGTATTCACTACTTTTAGAAAATTAAAATTATAAATCTCTGTAAAGCTCTTTTTACAGCAGTCAGCACTCATTAAATGACTTAATAATTAATTATAAATAATTTATTCAGTTATCTCAATCTTGTGCAGCAGATCACTCAGAAAAACATTTTAAAATATAAAGATTTTATATATCTAAATAATTAAAAGACAATTTAATGAACTGAGATAGATTTAATGAATTAAGAAAGATCATTTACTGTTTAGTGAAAGCAAATGTTTAAGAGACAGACACAATACAGACTTATTAGTATATAAGAAAGACAATAATAATTAGTTAACATTTTTTGAAGATAATGTCTGCAAAATAAAACTAAGATTTTCTTATTTGAGTTTTTTCTTTATAAAAATACTTTGCTCTCATAGATCTAGATAGAGACTGAATAGAAAGTTAATAGAATAAATAATAGATAGTAGATGCTAAATAATTATTATTATTGAATATACTTATTTTTTTAAAAGAAATAATCTATCTATATACTACTGAGTTACTGTACTCATCAAAGTCATTATAAACATAATAGACTAATAGATTCTTTCTGAGTCTAATGTCTTACTGAGATTACTGTAAGTATATTGATCTGAATAATGCTCAGTAAGTATAATTGTATAAGCAATTAAATTCTTATTAAATTATATAAAAAACAAAGAAAATTATTTAAATCTAACTGCTTTAAGTTAAGATGTTTAATAACAAACTTAATGTCATCTGAAGAGTAAAGAAACTAAAAGAGATGAAAATTGAATAAGATAGTTTAATATAACAATACTTATACTTAAGAAAAAAGAATTTTGAAATATTATTATAGATAATTATATAATTGAGAATATTACAGCTTAAATAGTTAATTATAAACATAATGCAGTCAGTGTAGCTGAGATTATCAAAAAAGAAATAAATAATAACTTATTTAAAAATATAAAGAACACTGATAAGCTTTCAATGATATAAGAATAATTTTATATAATTTGTATATAAGTTAAGTAAAATGTTGTTTATGCAAAATTATACTTTTTACTATTATACTTTGTTACAATCAAAGCTTTAAAGCATAAAAAGTCAATTAATATACAGTTTAATAAGCTAATTAGTCTAATAAAGAAGTTTAAAGCTGCTGTTTTTATTAAATAAAATATATAAAATATATAAAATAAGATAGCTCTAATTATACTACTTGAAAGTTTACTGAACAAGTATGATGCTTAAAAGAATTATTTATTGAATTAAAGAATAATAATAATGATGAATGTTTAACAGATTTTATTTTTTAAAAAAGTATAAATTAAAGCAAACTATAAGATTAATATTAAGTCTGATTAAACTCTCACTGTATAAGAATTTAAATAGCTTATAAGAAAACTAAACTGCTATAACTGCAAAAAGTTAAAATATATAATGTATAATTGTATTAAATTAAAGTATTGTATAAATAATCTTATAAAATAACAAAATACTGTTAGTTATAATGCAAACTGAAAGTTAAAGCATAAAGTATAGAAGATAACTGAGTACAATAGTAATGATGATAGTAATTTAAAGTTATTAATATATAATAAAAAATATCTTAACATGCTATTCAGCACTCATAATAATTTATATAACTGATATATTGACTTTAAAACACTTACATACATTATAAATTATTAAAATTTCTTGCATCTACTATTTAAAATGAAACTTAACTTCATTTTATTATTACTTTGTATAATAAGAATCTTTACATCAGACTAAAGTTTAATCTTAAATTATTACTTTTATAATGTTTATAAAACATCATTATATCACTTTAACAGTATTGTTTATATTTTCTGAAAGTAATTATTCACTATTTTCAGAAAGTACTAATTAAAGTAACTGTCAGGTCAGATTAATCTGACTTAACTTAAATAGAGCTTTCAGATTAAGTTAAGTTAAGTTTTAATTGTTAGTTTGAGAATTCAGATCAGACTTTAACATTAAAGTTTAATTTAACTTAAAAGTTCTGTTCAGATTTTAAGAATTCTGAGACTGATTAGTAAGTAAGCTCTTAAGACTTGACTTAAGAATAAAGATTATGAGCTTAAAGATTACTGATATATAAATATTATAAGTAAGCATTATATATACACAGTTAAACAGCTTTCAATTTAGTCTATTTATTTACTATATTGAGAGTTAGATATTCTCAAAATAGTTTAGTAATGATTACTTTAATCTTCATCTTTAGACATAATGTTTCAGTTATGCATGTATTTCTTAATAAAAAACATATTTTTATGCTAAATAATAATTTACTTTACATAAATTGCAGTCAGATTGATATCTATTTTCTGTTAACTGATAAATGATAATTACTGTACAGTTCATTAAACATACTTTTAAAGAAGATAACTGTTGAGAAGTGATGTTCTAGCTACTTCTATAAAGTAAAGTAAAACTAGTATCAAAGGCTGAGTGAAGACTCTGCTTACATTAACTATAGTTAACATTCTTTTTACTTCTTCTGTAACTTTCTCAACAAAGATATGCTCATAGACAACACAGTTTAAAGATTTCACTAAACAACATAATATAGTATGAATATTTACTTTCTTTCAACAGATTATGAGTCTGAGTTAGCAAGAAGCTTCTCAGAGAAAGTGTATACTTTTAATGTAATGATAGCTAAGTACATTGACTTTTAAGATTCACAAAAGATTTATAGTAAATTTAACTCTAGCAGAATCAGCATACTGATGACAGCTATGTATATCAGTTATTGAGATTTACAGTTAATTCAGCTTTAGCAGTATTACTGATTATTAAGATTCATAATAAATTTAACTTTAACAGAATCAGCACATTAACAGCAGCTGTATATGTTAATTATTAAGATTTATGATCAATTCAGCTCTAGCAGTATTACTGACTATTGAGATTCATAATAAATTTGACTTTAGCAGAATTAGCATTTTGTGACAGTTAAGTATGTTTAACTTAAAAAATTTATAAAGAATCAGTTTCAGCAAAAATTAACATTTATAATTACTCAGAGAGCACTGTTCTTTAATAGTTTAGTATGAGTTATTGAAATGAATAAACACTACTATCTTATAAAATAAAATATATAAAAGCTTTTTATTTATTTTACTTATATTATCTTTAATATATACATTGTTATTTTACTTTATTCACTTCTTATAATACATGTCAACTATCATCATCATAAACTTTAACAACTTCTTTATAAAGTAACAATCTATCTCAATTCTTATTTACAAAAACTGTAATCAATGATTCATTCTTATAAGAAAATGATTGATAAAAAAAGATTTATAAAATATTATTAAAGTTTTAATAGTTAATATATTGATTAGTGAATTCTTAGATTCATTTTTTCTCAGTAATTTTAACTTTAAAAATTAGAAAATTAATATAAAGATTTTATATTAACTTATTATCTGTATAAATACAGATAATCAAGAATATCTGATGAACAAAATTAATATAAAGAATGTTTAAGATATATTAAAGTTTAAGTATAAAAAGAAGCTGTAAATGACTGAGAAACAATATTTGATGAAGTTTGTTGAATATAAAATGTTAAAGAATGTATTTATTAAAGAAGTATAAATTTATCTGAGCAAACTTAATAAAAAGATTGCTGCAACTCAGTTTAACATAATTAAGTTATTTAAATCAAAATGATAATTTTAGATGCTGCTTTAAGTATTATCAGTTAAATATGTTGTAATCTGCAATGTCATTGATGCTTAAAACAATTTAAACATTAAGAAAGATTTATAAAAGCTTTAGAAAAAAGAGATACAGCTTAAGACTAATGAGACTGTTATTGTTTTGTGAATAGATAAACAGAAAGAAGATTAACATTTAATGAATTAGAATTGTAATTTATTAAATTATTATATAATTAATATTAAGCAACATTATTGCAGATCATTCAGCTTAAACAGTAATCATTTTTCTCATTATTTTATTAAGTACTTTCTTTGCAACAACTCTTACTTCATTAAAGATTGTAAATTTCTTTCTGACATTAAGCAAAATACTTAAAAGAAGACAAGCAGATTAACTGCAGTTAAGCTGTACAGATTGACTGCAGTTAAGTTGTATTAAAAGTCAGTTTATAAAGAAAAAGAAAAAAGATACAGAGTCTTTGATGCAGAAGTTAATGACAATAATGATGATGATTTCTTTTTTAAATTTAAAGAGAAAGAAAAAATTAACAATGAAATTGCTGCTCTATTTAAGAAGATTATCAATAAAATGCTTAAATCTAAATGAATTGCAGACTTTAAATTCTTCTTATATATAATTAATTAACTTTAACTCTTCAGTGACTTTCTCATATAAATGAGACATCAATGAATTAAAGTTAAGAAGAGACATTTATACTCTCATTATTGTGAAGTGATTATTATGCAAATCAGATCAGAAAATTCTGTAAGATTGAGTTCAACACTTTATGTATTTAAACTTGAGATCAATCTTCTGTTAAGAAAGTGAATGTATGAAATGAAACTGCATAAAAGCTTTAATTAACATTGTCTTTAAATATATAATAAGCATGACAAAACTATAATAGAAGCATTAGAATGAGATAGAGTCTATATAATTAAATATATTGCAAAGAGTTTTAATGAATTTACTTTAATATTTATAATGCACACATCACATTCAGAGACTGTCTTCTCTGCTATTGCTTTAGATATAAGTCTGTATGTTCAGACTTATAAATATAATCTTATGATTAACTTCTTAGATGTTGACACTGCATCATTAAACAGAAAGATTAAGACTTACAGACTTTAATATTGATGATTTGTTTATCTTGATTTTGTAAAGTTACATAATCTTTATAAAATAACAATTCTTAAAAAGTCAATTCTCATTATTGAGAACAATAAGAATATGTATGAGATTTATGCTCTAATTAAGTTCATTAATAAGTAAGATTACACTGTAAATAAAAAAAAGATTAATATTCTCATTCTTATCTTCATTAACATATATAACTCATTACTTTTGTCATTTAATAGATATCAGTACTTTCTGAAGATAGTAAATAATCATTTTTAAAAGACATAAACAATATTGCTGAAGCAATATAATGAGATCTCATAGACACTGCAAAAATAATGATTAAAGATTAAACTTTAAACTGATGTAAAGATTCTTACTGTATAAAGTGACAATAAAATAAAGTTAAAGTTCACTTTAAATGATTGATGCAAATCTCTTAACATTACATTGCAATACACAGTATTCTACATGTCAATTCAGAATAATGTTGTCAAAAGAGTTATCTGAATCACTGAGAACTCAGTGTATATCATGATTAAAGAAATATAACTATTAATAAAGTTCTAAGTGCAGACAGCATAAACAGATATTTATCTTTGCAATTAAATAGCAATTGATTTCTTAATTAATGATAAATAGATAACTTTTGAGAAAGCTTTCATTAGTGTGAAGTTATTTATTAACTACATTTATATATAAGAATGCAAATATTACAGCTACATTGATCTTAAGTTACTATCTAAAGATAAATGTAACAAATTCATGAATTAAGAATAAGTAAGAATCTTTATAAACTATGTTGAGAAAATTATAAAGCAGTATCAGCTTTAAGCTTTAGATCTTGAGTACATCATTAAGAATCATGCTGTAAAGTTTGCTAAAAGTGAAAAGAGAGATATTGTTAATTTTAGATTGCAACAATAAATATTAAATATTCTTTTAAACAGAAAATCTATTAAATGTTTATAAAAGAAGTTAATCATTATGAAGATCACAGCTTCAAATCAGACATTTATGACTTAAAACAGTAAGATGCAGTCTAACTTAATCATGATCAAGACTGACAAGTCTTAAGATAAATAACATGAGATTAAGTTGACTGCAGTCAATTTAGATGAGTTGTTAAACTGAAAAGATTAACACTGATTAAGTTAAGATAGTAACACTTAAAGAAGTCAGAATCTTTCTGTGTGTTAAGATTCTGAAATGAAAGAGAGACAATGACAACAATAATTAAGATGTAAATGAGTTTTTAATTAAAATATTGAGAGTTATACTGACACTTACAGCATTCTTTATAGATAAAGAAGATTTTATAATTAAATTTAACATTCTAATGTTTGTCATCTATACTGAAGCAGTGAGAGATTCAATCTGAGAAGAAATGTAAAAGAATATCATTTATGTAAAGCTGACAGTCTTGACAGTAAATGAAATATGAAAAGAGACTGTGTCATTAAGAAAAATCAACATTATAATTAATAAATAAATCTTTAAACTTAAGCTGAACATTAATGAATTCTTAAATAAGCTTAAGACAAAACTTGTGACAAGAGACTTCTTATAAATATATAATGTTGATTATAAAAACATCTTTACTCTCATTATTAAGTTTAACATTCTGCAAGTCTTTCTAACTATTGTTACACTTAAGAATCTAAAGTGTCATCAAGTAAATGTTAATAATGTCTTCATAAAATTCTTTTTAAAGAAAACAATCTATATAACATTCTCTTCTGAAGTCAATGTTGCATTTAATTATATTCTGTGCATACTGCACAGTCTTTATGATCTTAAGCAAGCTGCACAGAACTGATATAAATAATGTATTATTAAATTATTTAAATTAAGTTTTCATTAAAGCAAGACTGATCTCTGTCTTCTTCTTTACAGCATTAAAAGAATTATGCTGCTTCTTTATATAAACAATATTGTTATGACTTCAACAAATCTATTATACATTCTTTAATTTAAATAAGCTCTTATAAATGTGTTCAAAGTCAAGAACTTAAGAAAGATACAGAAAATTCTTGACATTTAAGTCATATATAATTACAAAATAAGAATTCTACATCTAAATCAGACTTACTATATAAACAAAATATTAAAGAATCTTCATATGTAATCTGATAAACACAGAGTCATCAGCATTTCATTTAATAAATATGATGTTTTTCATTCTGCTGACTTAACTAATTAAAGAATAGATTAAAGATAATATTAATAGATAATTGAAAGTTTAATGTATATAATAATTTATATTTAGTTAGACATCATCTTTACATTAAATTGATTAAGTTAATATCTCAGCAATTCTGTAAAGCATTATAAATATACACTTAAGAGACTACTACAATACATAAAATCAATCATTAATCTCAGCATCATGTACAGCTTTAATGAGAATTAAGTAATGCTTAAATACTTTGACTTTAACTATATTTTGAATAAGCAGAATTGAAAATCAATTTTAGAGTGTGTCTATATGCTTAAAGATAAATTAGTGTTGTGAATAAATTAAAAGTAAAAGTTCATTATTATCTTAATCATTGAGACTGAATATATAATTATGTCAATGTGTGCAAAGACTGAGATCTGACTTGAACAGATATCAAGAGACATAAACATAAGCAAATATCTTGAAGTCAACTCACACTGCATAAGCATTTAAGAAAATGAAGTTCATTAAGCATCTTTATTCATTTAGTTCAGAGAAGATAATTAAGTCATCTTGATCTTAATTAAGAACATACATATATATAAGTAATTAAAGCACATCAATGTCTTTTATCACAACATCTGTGATCTACATACAGTACTAGGTCAAAAGTCTTTGCAGATGGCCTGTTTATCATTAAAACTCATTACTATCAGTGCTATAGAACTTAGAACTCTAGGCAGTTAAAAATTCTGAAAATTTAGAATGTTTTAGAATTTTACTTTAATAAGACTTTTATCAATTCAGAATTTATAGATTAATTGTGGTGTTCTGTTGTACACAGTGTGTACTTGATGAACAAGAAAAACATTGAAATTTGTATGTAAAATTAATGTTTCTAAGATATACTCAGCAATTCAGCTATACTACTCAACATTTTACTTATTATTTATACATAAAATTTATATGCACTCACAGATTCTATAAAAGTCTCTTAGATTCTAAAGTCTCAGAATTTTTAACTGCCTAGAGTTCTAAGTTCTATAGCACTGATAGTAATGAGTTTTAGTGATAAACAGGCCATTTGTGAAGACTTTTAATGTGATATTGTAAGTGCAATCAGATTCAGATAGACTTTGTACTCAGTTAAGAGATGATTATTAACAGACTTATTAAGTTTCTGTTTAAATGAATTTTTAAGCAGTTCATTGAACTTATAAGACTCACTGTTAATTATTAATTGAATTCTTAAATAATTTATTAAACTCTTAATGATGTGTTTAGTTATCTGATGTTTGTTATCAATGAGAGTCAATAGATGCAGCCTTACTGAGTAAGAGTGTTGAGAAATGATGTTTTAACTATTTCTATAAAGTAAAATAGAATTAATGTCAGAAGTTAAGTAAAGACTCTGCTCACATTAACTGCAGTTAACATTCTTTCTACTTCTTCTGTAACTCTCTTAACAAAGATGTACTCATAGACAACACAGTTTAGAAGTTTCACTAGACAGCATAGTATAGCATAAGTATTTACTTTCTTTCAATAACAACAATATATGCTTTTATTATCTTTTACAGACTTTTAATAACTGAGCTTTGAAAGCAAAATATTTTATATTGAGAAAAAACTTTCTTTAAATAATCTTAAGTTATCTTGCAGCAAAGTCTTTAAAAAAATAGTGTTGCTATTAGAAAATCTGTTGATTTCTGATAGCAATATATTTTACAAAGAGTGACAGCTGTAGAATGAAGTGTTATTATTAAATATTATATTGTATATTAAAATTAAGCTTACTGTCTGACTTTCAGTAATGAGCTAACTTAAATGCTTTAGTGTCTTTTTCTATATCTGCAGCATTATTTTCTTTTTTCTTCTCATCAACATCAGTTCTTTCTCTCTTAAATGTCTTTCTAAATATTCTTTCTACTGCTGCTGTCTTCTCTCTACCTAATACAGTTTTCATAATGCTGCATCTTAAAGTTTTCTTAATATATATCATAACATAATATAACAATACAATGATGCTCTAAGATTAAGTTAATAAAAATATTATAAAAAAATAATTTAAATACATCTCTGAATGATAATGAGTTTTAGAGTGATCTTGTAGTTTGAAGATGTATTGTAGTTTGAAAGTGTGTTGTAGTTTGAAAATGTGTAATTAGAAGATGTGTTGAGAGCTTTTAAATGTTAGCAATATTTAAATGTTAAGTTGCTGATAAACAACACATTTATTCATGATATATACATCAATGTTATGAGTAAATATATTGACATACTTACTTTTAATACTCAATTTAACACTTTCTTATCTTTATCTCTGTCACTCAATCTACTACACTCACTCTGTCTCTACTCAATCTCTATATTCAGTCTCTACACTCACTAAATATATTACTTAATGCTATCACTTATTTTACTGCTCATTTTTTAAGATTTAATTTTATACATTGCTCTTGTACTTCACTCTGATGTGTAGCTGTGATGTATACATATAATGCTTAATTATATTACTCAATATAGAACTCAGCAGCTAACTACATATTTGAAATTCTCATTATAATGAATTTAAACACTAAGCTTTCACTGTAAACTGCAAAACATTTAATTTTCAATTTATTCTCAGTCTTTAAAGAAAGATTTAACTGCTGTGACTGTTTACAGAAGTCTATATATGATTTAAAGAAGACATTTAATAAATATTTAAATAACTTAAAGATTGTATATGCAAGAAAGAAATGACAGAAATATATGAAGAATGAAAACTTTAAATGAATTAAAAATGCAAAGATGATGAACTGCAGAGCTGTAAAATGAGAAAGAGATGCATTGAAAAAGATTAATTTATATTAGATTGTGAACTCAGCATTGAAGAAGATTATGAAAGAGAAGATTAAAGATGAGATCTTGAAGAAGTAATATAACTGTGAAATTTCTTATAAGACTTCTTTAAAATTATTATACTCAGTTATATCACTTTTAACTATCTGCAGATGTCTATTATGAAGATGAGTTGAGAAATAAGTTAATAAAGAATAAAAATTAAGCTTGATTTAAAGAGAAAACTAAGAAGAAGATATTATTTACTGAAGTTTTTGTGCTAAAAAAAGAGCAGAAGTTCAAGAAAGTGAAGTAAGAAATATGTTACATTTATATTTTTTATAGATTCTTTAACATTCTTTAAAATATCAATAAAGATAAAGTTATTCAGTAGAAGCACATCAACATTAATTATTAAATTGAGAAGTGTCTAACAATTGTAATTAAGTATTGAGAAAGAGTTCTTAATGATACAGAAAAATAAGAGTTATGTAATATTGAAGACTTTGATCTCATTAAGATTATGCATTGCTTTTATAGTGAAGTTCTTAATTCTAAACATATTAATGACTTTAATTATATATAAATATTATATCACTTAATTATAACACTTCTTAACTCTGACATTAACTAATTACATTTAAGAGTCTGCACTTAATCAGAAGAAAGAAGATAAAAAAAGTGTAATTAAAGATGTTGATGAAGCTTGTGTAATGATGTCTAAAGATGAGAAATTTTTAAATGATAATTTCATTAATAAATTTGTTCTTGATGACTTAATTGATGATGATGAAGATAATGAGAAGAATGTTGAATTTATTAATGATGAAGAAAGTAGTGAGAAGAATAATAAGTAATTATTATTAATTAAATAGAAAGCTGATCTTCAGAGATTAAAGATGTAAGATAAAGAATAATTAAATAGATCTTTAATTATTAATTATGTTAAAAGATGACACCACACTAGTAGCACAGCTATTATGAGTTATATATCTAACACTTTCTCTAACCTGTGATTGGCCCGTGACCAGACCATAGATGTAAAGAGTGTGCACAGATGACAGTTCAAACTTGTGATTCCTGAGTGCCTATCATGTTTACTCTCTTACTATGAACTTAAACCACTGGCAAGGTGACCTAGGCAACCATTCTATACAAGTTATCACTGCACTAACTTGGGCTCATAACCTGTTAAAAGGTGGCACCACACTAGTAGCACAGCTATTGTGAGTTATATATCTAACAAATTAAAGATTTTTCAATAAAAAATCTCTTCATTGATACTTAATATTTGCTATATATAATAATTTTTGAATAATGTTTATCATAATTAATATTATAAAAAATACATTTTACATTTAAATACATGTTCTGTCATATGACTACAATCTTATATATACTAATTTTGAAACTCTTACAACACACTATCATCAACACATCACTTAAAGTACAATAAAGTATTATTTATTTGCTTAACTTACTACAATAACTCAACATTATGTCTTTATACAGCTCATCATTTAGTCAAATCTTAAATAACTCAGAAAAATCATTTCTGAGTGCTTTTAATGACAGAATTAAGTCATCTTAATTAAATTAATCTTATTCTTTAACTTCTGTAGATTCTTTAAACTCAGAGTATGTTCTTTGAAGATTTATAACAAAGTAAGAGTTTTAAGATTGATGAGAAATAACTGTATAAAGTTAAAACATAAATACAAAGATTAAGAATCATACTTAAATGACATAAAACAGTTCAGCTTATTCAGTAAAGATCTGATAGTTCTTTGCTAAAGTAGTTAATAAATGTGATGAAAGATTAAATGTAATGTGTGTTAACTGTCACAATATCATAAATCATTTAGCATTAAGAAATGATGAAATAATTATCATAAAATGTTATCTGAAAAGCAGCAGTTGTCAAAAGATAAAATCAGCATCAGAAAGATATGCTATAATTTTTAATTATAATGCTCTAATATAATGCTCTCTGTTTAACAGACAGTTCAAAAGATCATTATTAAATTATTTAACTTTATTTTTAAAGTTTTTAATCAGCAGATTCTTCAATTTATCATAGTACTCAATATACTCTTTTATGCTGTTGAGTATATAAAGTTTTAAAAGCTCATCTAAATGTATTGTGTCAATATTAAGATTTTAGATCAAAGCAAGATTGCATAACTTCTTAAATGTTGTGCTGTAAATGTTTAAAAAGATGTGCTTACAGAGCTTAAAATACAGATTAAAGTCTTCATTATATTTAATAAATAAATCAATTTAAATTATCTTGCATTTCTAGACATTACTGCATACTTTATTGATGCTGAGTAAAAGTACACAGAGATACTTTTAGTCTTTAAAGAATTAAAGAATTAATATAATGATGAAAAAACTTGCTGAGTATATTCTTAAGATGTTGAAGAAGTAAAATCTGACACATTAATTGCTGATAGTCACAGCAGATAATGCATTCAATAATTATACATTATGATGTTATTTAAGTTGACTTTTAAGTCAGAAGAATATCATTTAAAATGATGAAACTGAAATTATAAACTGCATAATACATATAATTCAGCTTGCAGTCAATCAGCTATTTACATATCTGAAAGTGAACATAAAGAATGATTAGCTAATTATTACATTTAATGATGATGAGTTATAAAATTTCACAATTAACAAAGATGACTTCTTTAACATCATATTGAAAAAGATCAGTATATCTTTTATAACACTTTATTATAATGCTTATATCTGTTGAATTAATATTTTAACAAAAATCTCATATAGATTTAATTACTAACTATTATCATTATGACATCATCACAGTGTCTAAAGTTGTTCAAAGATTTGTAAAAGACAAATTTACAGAGTATAATTAAAAATAGAGTAAAAGACTTTGCTGGTTCATGTGACTGCATAAAAGACTTAAATGATAGTCAGCCTGTAAAAAAGACTCAGATAGACTTAATGCCAACACTAACTCTTTGTCTCTAGTAAACACATTGCTGTCATCAAGATTGTGGTGTTTACATTCACAAATTGATGTGTTTTGACCTTGTCACCATCTTCAACACCACTCATTTCTACACAATTTCACCTCACTGTCACCAACATCACAATGTTAGCTTTGTCAAAGCTGTCTACTTCTTCTAAGAGTGCTCTCTTTCTTAATTGGCAGGCTCTGAGCAAGGCCATAAACAGTGATGATGTGAAAAACAATGTGAGCAATGATGTAAGTGACAGTGACATGGGCTAAAGTGATGATGACAGCAAGAAACTCAGAAAATTGTTTATCTGAGTCTTTTTTATGAGCTGACTACCATTCAAGTCTTTTATGCAGTCACATGAACCAGCAAAGTCTTTTACTTTTAAAAATATAAGAATTTAATGAAACTTTTTATATAATATACTGAGTCAAGTATATGAGTTATAAACTGAATTTTCTCAATGAATAGAATATTTAACTTTGACAATAAGCAGAATGAAACTTCTTAAATATAATATAAAAGAGTGACAATATATTAAATATATACTGCATCTTCTGAAGTACTTTAAGAACTGAACAGAGACAATGAGTATTATTAATAAGTTAATAATTTATAAGCTGTAATATGTATATAATGATTTATTTAATCATCTTAAAAA